>Ga0209389_1002433_pt1 | contig 14281 bp, 5 predicted proteins | sample CowpearedBW_FD_187526 | JGI IMG/M metagenome (GOLD analysis project Ga0209389, IMG submission 187526) | Root nodule microbial communities of legume samples collected from California, USA - Cow pea red BW (SPAdes) (version 2) | ecosystem: Host-associated > Plants > Roots > Nodule | place: USA...
CTAATTAAAACATTCCAAATTCTATACGCAATATCCTTTCAACATAATAATAGATTTCGTGACCAAACCTTTTTGTTCATGTGGGTTAAAGGCAAGATGGTCCAAGCCTGTTGTAATTTTATTCAAACTTGAGAAAAGCTTAAAAGTTTTTTTTTTTTTTTTAATTTCAAAAGTAACAAATCTTTACTTCTATTGGAATTCATATAAAATAAACTTACATATAAACAAAGTAAGATTTAGTTTATCGAATAGGTGGTTTCATTTTGTTCTATCGATGGAGAAGTTTTGTCATAAATATCTATAAATATAATATTTTTGATAGAGAAAATTAGGTTGAAAAAGTGTTGATAGGAGAATATTAAATGGATGAAAAAACTGATATATATGAATGAAGTGTGGACAATTAGAAGCACTTGAGGTAGGTATAGGGGACCATGAAGTTTGAGTTGTGGCTAAGGGCAACTTTTCCAAAAAAGTGTAGGAGAGGAGTGGACACTTGTGTTGGTCTCAATCACTCACAAGGGTTGGAGGGACAAGTGCCATTGCCAAGGATATCATACAATTTTTTATCGATTGGTTTTTTATCGATCGAGATAATATTGTTATGATTAATTATTGTATTTGAAGTATTGTTTATTTTAAAATTTAAAATATTTTTATTTTAAAATGATTAAAGAGATAAACATATATTTAATCTGTTATTCGTCTTAATATTTAAATAAAACCGGCTCACGATCGAAATGAACGAAATATACGAAATACTTGTTTTAGGTCTAAAAAAATAGGCTTTAAAAAACAATTTATATTAATTGCTTTAGGCCTTCAAGAAAAAAAAATGTCTCATATTTTCCTTAGTATTAATTATTTTAGGCCTTCAAGAATAAAAGTCTAATTTTTTTAGTACTAATTACTGGTCTTTAAGAAAAAAAATCCAAAAAAATAAAATTATGATAAAAAAATTCATTATACAGGTTGTTTTAGGTATTCTAAACTCTTAAATTGTTCTTGTCTATGTATAAGTAATACAGTGTACCATAACAATTTAAAATGTTAGCAGAAGAATAATATTAAAAAAAAAATAGAATTTTTTTTACTTAGTTTTGGTAGTTACTCATTTCTTCCCTCAATGTCATTGGTGGTTTCTAAATGTTTCCACTGCAAGATTTTTCATATTTTCTTAGTTTCTTCACTTTAGTTGCTTGCTTGTGATGTGTGTGGAGATAAATAACTTGACACACATGAAGCTCATCTCATGAAAGAATGGTGAAAGCAACCCAACTTAATTAATTCAAAAAAGTAATGGGACCAAGGTGAGATTTATGATAACAACCTCTCATTGTGCTTTCACTCTTTATATAAGCTCAAGGTCACACTTTATTTTATGTTACTTTCATTATATCACATTATATATTTTGTTTCCAATACACACATCTCATGTTTATTGTTTCACTTGATGTTAATATTATTATTGTTTAATAAAATAGTTTTATAGAATTCACACTTTATTAGTCTTATTTAAATCTTAATATTTTTAATATTTTAGAAATATTTTCTTATTTTTATAATTTAAAGATTTTTTTAGAATTCAAAATTGTAAATTTTGTACCATGTCAACGTATTTCAATAAACATATTTTACAAAAATAATTATTTTAAATTTATTTGTTTAAATATAATTTTTATACTGAAAATATTACACATCCTTAATGGCGAATTATATGTCTTGTTTATTAAGTTGATAGTTAACAAAATATACCGAGTTAAAAATATAAATTTCTGATCTAAAGTAAACTAAAACATTTTATGCTTACTACATTTAGCGTACAACCTAAATAATTAAAAAAATAAATAAAACTAACTCGTCTCTAAATAAATTTCATTAAAATTTGTATTTTTAATCATAGATTCCCGCATATAAAAGTTAATATATATATATATATATATATATATATATATATAAAAGAAACATGTTAATCACTTTAGTTCATATGAGATTAGTGTCTAAATTTTTTGAATTATCTAACTTGCCTCTTTTATGAATTAACTGTGTCAACTCATCATATTTATCACATAAAGTATAATCACAGAACAGTAGTTTAATAAGGTTGTGTTTTATTAATGAAGCTTTTAAAAACCAACAAATGAATTGTTCAAACTTAAAAACTATTTGCATGTAAAAACAAATAACACATAATATTAAAAAGTGTATATTTTTATTAAATATTAAAAAATGCATGTGAAGTGTTAAGGACATGTGAACATGGTTTCAATTCAGAATACAATATTTGTGCTGGAAAAGTTGTTTTAAAATATTATATTATTTAGGTTTAAATACCGTTTTGATCATTATTTTCGTAGTGTTTGTTGCGGATGATCTTCATTTTGATAGAATGTTTAAAATGATCATCATTTTCACCGAATGTTTAAAATGATCATCATTTTCGCAATTCGTGTTTTATTTGATCTTTTTCTGTAACGTCGTTTAAATCATTAACGAAACATTGTATAGTTAGCACGGTTTGTATTAAGGTGTGTTATGTGTATTGTACATAACCGTGCCACCTGTACAAACCGCGCTAACTATACAATGTTTCGTTAATGTTTTAAACGACATTACAGAAAAAAATTAAATAAAACACGAATTGCGAAAATGAGGACCATTTGAAATATTCGGTAAGAATGAGGATCATTTTAAACATTTTGTCAAAATAAGGACCATCCACAACAAACACTACGAAAATGAGTACCAAAAAGATATTTAAACCTATTATTTATTTACTCCGACGTCGTTAAAAAGTCAAATATTAAACGTTACTTCTGAAAATGATTTTGTAAAATTATTAAATTTTTAATGTTATTTGATTATAACCTATGTTTGAATATAATTCATATTATGTTTCAATAACGCTTCTCAAAATCTTGTCTTGACGATCTAACGATATATTTTTAATTTAGTGATATCACTTAATTAAATTATTAACTTTACGTGTACGTAAAGCTTGAATAATCAGTATAGAATACGAGTACTTGTGTATTTAACAAGTATGCGGATAAAAATTAATTTTTTTTACTTAAATATAAATGTAGAATTATATACCAGTATTTTGTTTTTCATGAAAATAAATATTATAATATTCAATTTAAATTTAAAACTCTAGCCTCTACATCAGCATGTAAAAATTGATTTTTAACTTTGTATGATAAAATTTATTAAAAAAGTAAAAAATAACTTCACAATAATTTCACTACTTTTTTTTATCTAAATCAAAATCAAGTAAGTGGAATCATCTAGATGTAGACTTAATTGTTTAAATAATAAAAAAAAATATTAGAGCACTGTCACGATAAGGATGAAAAATATTCAAATACAACAACCTTAAAATTTTCAAATATTTAAAATTCATAAATTTTAGTAAGTTTGGTTTGTCACACCAAAAGTGAGACATGAAAATTGGAATTGATAGTTGCATCTCTGATAGCTCTACTTGTTAGACGATGATGTTTCAATGTTTCAAGTGTTAATGTGTTACTGATTCATTGTACATGCATTTTCTTCACACATTTTTTCAGAGAAAGAAAAAATAAATAAATTCCGGAACATGGTAAAGGAAGGATGAACACAAATAATAATTTACGGTGATAACTTTTCAGTACATATAATTATAGAGTATTTATGCATTTTACAATTTTCAAACTTAAACAAATAATTAGTATTTTCAATTGTATCAAAAATTTTAAATCTTAAGTTAAATTTAAATTAAATGGAAATTCAATTAAAATGTATTATTAATTTGTATAATAATTATTTTAAAAATCGTGTGTATGGTAATTTTTAATTAATTGAAAATGTACAATTTTTTTAATTATTAGTATCCCAAAATCAAACTCTTTTTTTTTTCAATTTTAAAATATTAAATATACAATAATACTAATAATAACAACAATAATTTTGAAAATAAAAATATATTTTTCTATTTTTAAATTATTATTTGAATTTATCATTATATTCAACCTTGATTTTAATAGGTTTAGTTGTACTTTGTTTTTATTTTCCATGATTATTATGTGATGTTGTCTTGATTGTCCATGTTTTAATCAAGTATTTTTCATTTATTTTCATCTTATAGTTTTGAATATATTTATTCTAAAAGGATAATTTGTTTTTAGAAATTAAGGAGAACGTTTTTAGAAATTATTTGTTTTTTTATTTTTTTACGTTAAGCTGCGAACTTCACACAATGAGTATATTTATTTATAAATTCCTCATTCAACATTGCTGCTACTATATTTAATACTTTTTTTTATTCTTTTATTATGATATTTGTATTTTTTTTCTAATATCATTGGTTGTTTTCATTTTTAATTTAAAATTTAAATCTTAAGTAAGTGAGGTTTAAATCTAACGAGGGTATAATGTGTTATCTTTCACCACATTACGTGTTATTGTATAAATAAACAAATCATAATTCTTATTATATATAAAAATATGTTCCATATTTATTTGTTGTAAAACCATTTAAAATCATCAGTGTTCTCAATAATAAATTGGATCATATTCACGATCAAATATTACAAAGATATTTAATTATGTATCTTATAATATTAAAATTAAAATAGTTAATTATAATCAATATCTTTTAAAATATTTGTATTAAATATGTTTAGTCAATACTACTAATTAATTCATCATAAACAACATTAGAATTTATATGGACTCTTTATGTTGATTCTTTGCATTTATTATATATATTTTAATACAATATATATTTTTATTTTGATAAATTGATTTGTATGGGTAATAAATTAATATATCTCTTTTTTTTAAATTATTTATATCTAATACGACGACAATATGTCATGAAACCCTTTATCAGAAGAATATTATTTATTTATCGATATATTTACATATGGATTTTACTCAAATAAGTAATAAATTGTAAGATATTATAAAATAAAATATGAGTAATTTACAAGAAATTCATTAATTTTAATAAATTGTGACTTAAGTAATCTATTTTATGTGAAGAGATACTCCGCTTAAAATAATTATTTCAAACTTTTGAGTTCTATTTCAAGCTTCAAAGTGATCTTACTTAAGTAACGTTTTGGACAAAAAAAATTGAATTAGTCATGACAATTAATGAGGAAAATCCTTTATATTTATTTATTTTCAGGAGTGTTTTCTTTTGGTATATATTTAAATGTTATATTGTTGTGTAGTACATCATAATACTATTCATATAAATATAATCATGAACTTTGACATTTCAATTAAACTATCATTTAAAAGTTAATTAATCATAAAATATTAAGTAAGATAATTTGTATTGAGTATAACTTAAATATTTAATCATAAAATATAAAAAAAAGTATTTGTTAATAGTTTATTATAACTTAGATGGTATAAATGAGACTATTGTGGTGATGAAGAATTAATAGAAAATCTTTTCATAAATTAGTCTATTAAAAGATACATAAATTACATCAATATATGCACTCAATAATTTGATAACAAAGTATATATTAGAATATATTTATATAAAATTTTAATTTTACATGTTTAAAGTTGATATAACTTTATTAAGTTGTTGAATTTTACAGAAGATTATATGAACTTTAGTGCATTTGATAACAATGAACATGAATTAAATATTTTGTTCAAATTAACTATATTCATAACTTTATTATTATTATTATCTTAGATTATTTTATGTGTTTTGAAACATACCTTAGCACAAAATATGACAATTTGACCAATCTATTATCCATGCTTTGAAAATATATATTTTCAACTTGTATTCGTACACACATGTTTTTATTTGCATCGTGGTATAAACTTTGGTTATGAGTACATGCGCATATAATTCTAGTAGGTTGGCCATTATTTTTGACATGACAATTCTAGTAGGTTGGTTACAATTTTACTCATTAATAGAAACAACAATTAATACAGTAAAATATCGTAAATTGTCATATAATATCTTATTTATTTATTTTTTTACTAACAATTAAATTATATTAACATGTAATTTATTTGATTTCTCAGTTTTTTTTCTTCATAAATTTGATGTTTTTTTTATTCTTTTATTTACTACTATTATTGATAACACGCGTCATAAAAATAAATAAATTCTTTTATGATAAATAAAAAAAATTATTGTGATCTCATGTTAATCATTAAATATAAACACAGACACTAAATAAAAATACAGTATTACAGTGAGTGTTATGTTATCCAAATACATAATAAAAGAATAATATTATTATTACAAGATTAATCATATTCCACCCAAACAGGACAAAGTCATTCCGGCATTTTCGGCACTGCAATTATATTCACATGTATTGTATTAAAATCACCTTTTCTAAGCTACCTTTTTATTTATTTAATTATTTAAAATTATCTTTTTAAGTACTCATGCACACAATATTGACTCAACCAGGACCATATATATATTTCTTAAAATATTAATTAATGATTCAAAATTATTTTCGGTTTCTATTTTAGTTTATATTCTTGACATGGAAATGAACCAAACAAATTATTATTAATTTTTAAAGCATTTCCCGAAAAGAAAAAGCGTAGCGTAATGGCAAAGTCGTAAATTATGGCTAAATTTAGGGTGATTTTTAATCCCTTTAACTTTTTTAGTTTTTTCAATTTTTAAAAAAATGAATGTAGCTTGCTTCAGTTTTGAGCTCTCTCTCTCTCTCTCACACACACACACACTCACTCATTCCTCAGCCATAGACGTACACTGTGTTTCTTTTTCTATGCTTTTTATAATTCTCCTTCGCTTTCTCTCTCTAAAACCTCAGGTTCTCTCTCTAGCTCCCTCTCACTTCTCTCTCTCTCATCTGCAACTGATTTTGCAGATCATACTTCCCTAGATTCTCCCATTCCGTTTACGCGCACTTCCTTGCCGCGAGCTCGCCGACCTCACCGTCACCGGAATCCGCCGAGAGTCGCCGTAGTTCCTCGATCGGCGTCTTCCGGTGCAACCTAGTGCCTTGCCCCGGTGCAATCGCCGCGTCAGAGAACGCTAGAGTGGGTCCTGCGCCGCACGCAGCTGCGGAGCAAAGCTTCAATTGAGTGAGTGCGAGATGGAGCTGTAATTATGGTGGATTCGCGTCCTGGAGGAGGCTCGGAGCTGTTGGAGCGAGGGTTTTAGTGTGTGAATTGATGAATGGAAGGGTTCGGGTACGAGAACTGGTGAATGTAAAAGATTAGTGTTTGGATTTGAGGAGAAAGTGAAAGTTTCTAATTAGTGCTGTTTGTGTTTTTTTTTTCTTTTGCGTTTTTTGGTTTTGTTTTTGCGTGATTTCGCGGACTGGCAGAATGGCTTCGGATCTTAGCAGAACCGGCCCTGTGGAAAGAGACATTGAGCAGGTATATAATATGTTTTTTTTTTGTCCATTTCCTTGGAAACTTTTCTCTGTAACGTTGTGCTTTGAATTTTATTTTGGAGTACTGTTTGCTTTTAGATTTTGTTAATCTGTGCTGTGCGTGCGTTGTACAGTGGTGGCAATGTTCTTATTTTCTGTTTGTGGTGGCATTGGAACTTTAGGGTGAGGGAGGGAATAGATAATTAGCTTCATTTCGCTAGGAACTTAGAATTACGGCTAATGTTGATGAATGTCTATGGTTCGCTTGGTTGACTGCCAGCTAGGACTGTATCATCAGGTCAAGCTAGTTTATAATTGGTAGTGAAAAATCTTGGTGGTTTTGATCTGTTACTTTGAGTTTGCTTCTTTTAATTCAAATTTGAGAGTAACGAGTGTGTCGTGTTCAAAGATTTGATTACTTATTTTTGCGGGCTAAATAATTATATATTTGACTATGTGATTATTAGATTAGTTATTTCTTGAATTTGTTTCACTAATATTACTATTTATGGGGCTTTCCAATTGATCATTGTTAACTTTTATGGATTATTTGGGTGTTTGTTACCATGTTCTGCCATAGGAAGACAAGGTAAATGCTGTTTTATATGGCTCTAAAATATGATGTTTGACTATTATATTGACTAAATGACAAAAGAGTTGGATGTGCTCTTTTATACGGCCTCGTTGTAGTAAATTTTGCGATAGCATTCAGTCAGTCGTTGCTCTTTATGTTGAGTTTTGGACTTTAGCTGGCTGCTCTTGGTGCTTTTCAGTAATGATTTCCATGTGCTATGCTTAGTGATTTCTCTATGTTATAAGTCTTCTTGTATCTTCAGATATTCTATAACGCTGGCTGAAATCCTTTATTGATCTGATTGGCAGGCCATTACTGCTTTAAAGAAAGGGGCTTGCTTGCTCAAGTATGGAAGAAGGGGAAAACCCAAGTTTTGTCCCTTTCGTCTTTCCAATGTGAGTTTGTACTCTTATTTTGTAAATTAAAACGAATCCTTGTTAAAGTGTGTCAACAATTCTTTTCTTCAAAGAATTGTATTTGGCATATATAAAATCCTTGGTCTTCTACCTTTTATTTTGTATTTATTTATTGTTAAATAGTGGTGAAAATATTTATTCGAAGTGATTGTAGGGGACCTTGAAACAGACTAGACAGTGAAAATTAAGAGATCCGAATACTTCATGGACTACTAGAAAAATTACAAATATTAAAGAAAGATCAATCAACTGCTCACATTAATTAGTTTAGCTTAAGATTAGGTTTCTCAGCGGGTTTGCAGTAATGTTACGAAGTTTTGATAAAGTCACAACGATTATGGCATTGAGCTTAACATGCATTTATTAGTGTATAGTGGGATACAACTTCTGTTCCACACGAAATTAATTTTATTTGCTTATGACATCATTGTGCCAATATTTGACTTCAAAAAATTGGAGGGTGACCTTCAAAAACATGCCAAATCTTGTTAAAGCAAGCACTCTAATCCACATGTCTAGAGTTTGAACGTAAGCATCCATGGTACCTTATTGACCACCATGCCATATCAAACTCTTGTGCCATTTACGGAATCACTTTCATGCCATTTCATGGTTTGAAAGTATGTACGACTTTGTTATTCCCATAATCTTGTTTGTGGTTTACTTATGTTATTTTTTTAGATGTTTTCCAGTAACCAAAAGTTAAAATTTGATTCCTCTATTTTTTTTTTCAGGATGAATCTGTTTTGATATGGTTCTCAGGGAAAGAAGAGAAACACCTCAAACTGAGTCATGTCTCTAGAATTATATCTGGACAACGCACAGTAAGTTTTTAAGTTGAAATGAAAATCATTACATCGTTTTGCTTCTTTAGATTTAGCCAACAGTGCCTTACCATGTTGAGATAGCCAGTTATAAGATAGTTCTGTTCAATTTGATGTTTGTATGACTAATACAGTTTATGTCACCTATATCTATATGCACTTGTGATGTGAGTGTGACCACCAAGATTTCTAAATATGATCTATTTCATTATCCATCTACAGTAAAAGGTTTTGTTTCTTTAGTGTCATGAATAGTTTACAATATACTTGTTTGTGGTAACTATTAGATTGTGTTTTGCTTTAAGGAACATGATGTTTGCTGTTTCAGTGTCCTATTCTAATAAGTTGGCATTTAAATCCAAAGACATTACTCATGCCTTTTTAACTTTCAGCATCTACCGTGAATTCTTTTCAAGTGATAAGGTTCTCTGTTATGATTGATAAAAGATGGCCCTACTCTTTTCAGCCTATCTTTCAAAGATATCCACGACCTGAGAAAGAATACCAGTCATTCTCTCTTATCTACAATGATAGGTCACTGGACTTGGTACGAATTTCTTCATTCTTCTCCCTTTGGATTTTTTTTCTGCAGTAGTCCTGTTGTTTTACTTGTACAGATGTTATTGATTTTGTGAACAGTATCAATAAGTTTTTTTAGCAGTCTGATGGTTTGATCATTTTCTACTAGATATGCAAGGATAAAGATGAAGCTGAAGTCTGGTTCAGTGGTTTGAAAGCATTGATTTCCCGTAGCCATCACCGGAAGTGGAGAACAGAGTCAAGAAGTGAAGGTATTCCGTCTGAGGCTAATAGTCCTCGAACCTACACAAGAAGAAGTTCTCCGTTAAATTCTCCCTTTGGCAGTAATGAAAGCCTGAAAAAGGTATTAACATATCGTCTCTCTCCTATTTTTTCACCCTCTCAATGGCAGTTGAAAATGTTTATTAAGAGAATATTTGTTTGTTCTATTCAGGATAGTGGGGATCACCTACGCCTTCATAGCCCATATGAGAGTCCCCCTAAGAATGGTTTGGATAAAGCATTGGATGTGGTTTTGTATGCTGTCCCTCAAAAGGCTTTCTATCCTCCAGATTCTGCCAGTGCTTCAGTACATTCTGTGTCGTCTGGAGGATCAGACAGCATGCATGGTCACATGAAGACAATGGGTATGGATGCTTTTAGAGTTAGTCTATCAAGTGCCGTTAGCACCTCTAGCCAAGGTTCTGGTCATGATGATGGTGATGCTCTAGGGGATGTTTTTATTTGGGGGGAAGGCACAGGTGATGGTGTTCTGGGTGGTGGGAATCAACGAGTTGGGAGTTGTTTGGGTGTGAAAATGGATTCTCTATTTCCGAAAGCCTTGGAATCTGCAGTAGTTCTTGATGTGCAGAATATTGCTTGCGGTGGACGACATGCGGCCCTAGTGACCAAACAAGGTGAAATTTTCTCTTGGGGAGAGGAATCAGGTGGCAGACTTGGGCATGGTGTTGACTCTGATGTTCTCCATCCAAAGCTTATAGATGCTCTAAGTAATACAAATATTGAACTTGTAGCTTGTGGGGAATATCACACATGTGCTGTGACGCTTTCTGGTGATCTTTATACGTGGGGTAATGGTGCATACAATTATGGCCTTCTGGGACATGGAAATCAAGTGAGCCACTGGGTACCAAAGAGAGTAAATGGCCCCTTGGAAGGCATACATGTTTCATATATTTCTTGTGGACCATGGCACACTGCTGTTGTGACATCTGCTGGTCAATTATTTACTTTTGGTGATGGAACATTTGGTGCTTTGGGTCATGGAGACCGAAAAAGTGTTTCATTACCAAGGGAAGTAGAATCCCTCAAGGGTCTTCGTACTGTGCGGGCTGCGTGTGGTGTTTGGCATACAGCTGCAGTCGTGGAAGTCATGGTTGGAAATTCAAGTTCTAGCAACTGCTCTTCAGGGAAGCTGTTTACTTGGGGTGATGGAGACAAAGGGCGACTTGGGCATGGTAGTAAGGAAGAAAAACTTGTTCCTACCTGTGTTGCCCTCATTGAACACAATTTTTGTCAGGTCGCTTGTGGACATAGTCTTACTGTTGCACTTACCACCTCTGGCCATGTCTATACAATGGGCAGTCCTGTCTATGGCCAATTAGGCAATCCTCAGGCTGATGGGAAGCTACCAATACGTGTTGAAGGGAAATTGTCAAAAAGTTTTGTGGAGGAGATAGCTTGTGGTGCGTATCACGTTGCAGTTTTAACTTCAAGGACTGAAGTTTACACCTGGGGAAAGGGTGCAAATGGCCGTTTAGGCCATGGGGATACAGATGATAGAAATTCCCCGACATTAGTTGAAGCTCTGAAGGACAAAGATGTCAAAAGTATTGCTTGTGGAACTAATTTCACTGCAGCTATATGTCTGCATAAGTGGGTTTCTGGTGTTGACCAGTCTATGTGTTCGGGCTGTCGTATGCCATTTAATTTCAAAAGAAAACGCCACAATTGTTATAATTGTGGACTTGTTTTTTGCCATTCATGTAGCAGTAAGAAGTCTCTTAAGGCTTCGATGGCACCAAACCCCAACAAACCGTATCGTGTGTGTGATAATTGTTTTAATAAACTTAGGAAAACAGTAGAAACTGATTCTTCGTCTCATTCTTCTGTGAGCAGAAGAGGAAGTGTCAATCATGGGTCGCTGGAGTTAATCGATAAGGATGATAAATTAGATTCTAGATCTCGAAATCAACTTGCAAGGTTTTCTTCAATTGAATCCTTCAAACAAGTGGAAAGCAGATCTTCAAAGAAAAACAAGAAATTGGAATTCAACAGCAGCCGTGTCTCACCTGTTCCAAATGGGGGTTCACAATGGGGAGCATTGAATATTTCTAAATCTTTTAATCCTGTTTTTGGATCATCAAAGAAATTTTTCTCTGCTTCTGTTCCTGGATCTAGAATTGTTTCCCGAGCAACATCCCCGATATCTAGACGACCTAGTCCACCTCGCTCAACCACACCGACCCCAACCCTAGGAGGTCTTACATCACCAAAGATAGTTGTGGATGATGCTAAGAGGACTAATGATAGCCTCAGTCAGGAGGTTATTAAATTAAGATCACAGGTACCTTGCTTTATGCACTCACTGTCAATATTCACTTAAATTTAATAGAATTGTGATAAAATGGATTTAAATGGCTCTGTATCTGTATTACAACTGGTCATTTGTTTTGATGCTAATTTTTGTGAATTTGTCTGATGAAATGAGCTAAACATGTGTGATAATGAAGACAAGAATGAAGTTATATGCTATTGTGATATTATAGTATTATGCCTGGACGCATGTAGAAAGATGCATATTCATTGCAAATCAGTGAGTTACTTGCTGTATTTAATTATAATAATCTAGAAATGAATTGCAATTTGAAATCTAGGAGATCATAAGATTTCCGTGTGTGCTAGATATGAAGCATTTCCATGTAAGTTTTAATGTATTATTCCAATGCAGAACATGTAGCAATTCACAGCTGAAAGTAGTCAGGGTTTGTGATACTTCTATCTAACAGAAAGGTTAACAGTCAGTAGATATTTTTCTTTTCTTTCCCATTTTGTGTTTTGGAGGATTCAATGAATCAATTATAGAGTTTCTTATCACCTATCTAGTATTATTCTTTCATAAGTGGTTGACTGTTTGATATAGAGGATACCTGATCTCTCTTAACATACTTTGGTTGTCTTCAACTGATTCTTTCTACATTCCTTTCTCCCCTTTACTTTTCTAAACTTCCAATGTTTAAATCACTTGGTTCTGTTTGTGCCTAATGATTTTTTTCCTTTGTAGGTGGAAAACCTGACTCGGAAGGCCCAACTCCAAGAAGTTGAACTGGAAAGAACAACTAAACAGCTAAAAGATGCAATAGCAATTGCTGGGGAAGAAACTGCCAAATGCAAAGCAGCAAAGGAAGTAATAAAGTCACTCACTGCTCAGGTTGAAACTTTAACTCTTGAATTATAAATTAGACTGTTACCGTGAAAAACTTACTCATGAAGATAGCGAAAAAAGAATCTTTACGTTTAATGGGTGGAAGCCTTTTATTTTTCTTTATGAAACAAATCAGCGGTTATGTCCAGGATTTTTTTTATTAGCCAAAGCAATATATTCGAGATTGTCTGAATTAACTATAACTGACCCTAAAATAAAATTGTAAAGCCATGACATGTGACATTTACAGAGTTACAGTCAATCCTTAATCAATTTTATGCCCAGACATAGCGAATTTTTTAAAATCTTTAAGCTTGTATAGCTCTGTTCTAGTTTTGCACTGGATGTATCATAGCAAGGCTAATTGATCCAATATTTATTTGTTTGTTGTCCTGAGCAGTTGAAGGACATGGCTGAGAGGCTACCTGTAGGACCTGCTAGGAATGTGAAATCACCGTCTCTTGCTTCTTCTTTTGGTTCTAATCCTTGTTCCAATGATGTTAACTATGCTTCCATTGACCGATTAAATATTCAAGCATTAAGTCCAGAGGCAGATTTAACTGCATCAAACAACCAGATTCTTTCAAATGGATCAGGCACTGCTAGCAACCGAAGTGCAGGTCACAATAAACAGAGCCAGTCTGATTCAACAAATAGAAATGGGAGCAGAACAAAAGACTGTGAATCCCGTAGTGAAAGTGAATGGGTCGAGCAAGATGAACCTGGTGTTTATATTACGCTCACCTCCCTTCCAGGAGGTAAAATAGAGCTTAAGAGAGTTCGCTTCAGGTATGCAGTGTTTTGTAGACATTGTTTTTCCGCCATTTTACGTTTTACATAACATCAAGTGCGAAATTTGTTAATATTAAATATGATATACTTTTATAAAAGAAAAAGTAGGATATAATATACATGGTAATTTATAAAAGAAAAAGCCTTGACGAGCATTATTCATATGTCAGTGACACTTCCATTCTAATGGTAATTTAGTTACATATTCCTGTGTTTCATGTTTTGATCAATTACATATTTTCTCTGATTTACTCAGATAACTGTACATCATTTCATGATTAGCAATTTTAAAAGCTGATTTTTATCCTTTACATTGGTGAATGTAG
>Ga0209389_1002443_pt1 | contig 14261 bp, 11 predicted proteins | sample CowpearedBW_FD_187526 | JGI IMG/M metagenome (GOLD analysis project Ga0209389, IMG submission 187526) | Root nodule microbial communities of legume samples collected from California, USA - Cow pea red BW (SPAdes) (version 2) | ecosystem: Host-associated > Plants > Roots > Nodule | place: USA...
GAAAAGTGAGATACTTTTAGCATCACTCTAACATTTATTGATGATACTGTCAACATTGCCCCAAATACATACATATAATTTTCTAAAAGTAATTATAAAATAAGAAAATAGAAAGATAGAGTTAATGGATTGTTTTATAAAAGTGAAAATAAAACTTGTAATTATTTTTTCCATAATGTTGACTAATATTAGTTTGAAAATATAGTTTCCAGAAATTGAAACACTGCCTTATGAGGAAAAGAAGGAGGCATATATATAAAGAAAAGTAGGGAAGTCAATTAATGCAAAAATTTGGTTCAGGATTTGTTGACCAGCTCAAACCTAATTTTGTGAAGTCTATTAGAAAGCAGAGTAACGCCAACGCAATAGAGGCAGAGCTATCCACCTTCTCTACCACCACACCACTACTTTTCTCTTAGTCCAAGTCAAACAAAATTTCATCCAACTTTCATACAAAATCTCTTTCCATTTGTTACTCTCTTCTGCTCTCTCTCCATTTTCCCTTCCAATTTCAAACACTTCAGTTTCGGATTCACCGTGATTCTTCGGAGGAATTGCCACAGTGATGGCACAGAAGAGTTACATCGTTGAGGTCGAGAAAGCGAAGGAGGCGAGTGAAGGAAGGCCATCCAGAGGACCCGTGTACCGTAGCCTCTTCGCCAAGGATGGATTCCCTGCTCCTATCGAAGGCCTCGATTGCTGCTGGGACGTTTTCCGGTGAGCTTGTCACTTTAATTTCACTACTCTTCGTTTTCTTCGTCGATTTTTGATGCATAAATGTCAGATCAGTAAGCTCCTACTTACTTTCGTGGATATATGATCTGGAATTGCTGTGTGAGACTTTACCGGAAAGCTTATGGTGTTCGAAGTAATGATCGTTGCTTTTTACGTTCACAGTCGGAAGATGTATTTTCTCTAATTACGTACAAATCGGATAGTTTATTTGAATCTCTTGAATTAGTATACCAACTTGCCATGCAGAGCTCTCTGATCTGTATCAGAGTTAGGCAGGAGCTATCTATTTGGGGCAGTGGAAGTACATATTTCGGTTTCACCACTTTTTTGCAACAATGAATTAAATGTTGTTGGACTTTCGTGTGCATGAAGAGAACCTAAGTATGCAGTTTAATTTTACTTGATTTAGTAGCTATCTATTTGGAAAGTGAAAGTATTAATTCCGTGTACCAGAGCCTGCATTGTCGGTACCTTTTTTTTTTTTTTTTCTTTTTTTTTTTTTTTTCTTTTTATTTTCAAAATTTTAATAAATGTTGGCGAGCTTTTCATGTGCGTGAAGACGACTTGAACGTTCCGTTTAATTTTTTTACCTGGTTTAGGACTTGGTCCACGACATGTGTTGATCCAGATCAATGTTAGGTTCAACGGAACTTATGGCTTGTATTGATAAAATATTAGTCAATTCAGTTCTGAGTGTGTTGTACTGTTACAGATTGTCTGTTGAGAAATACCCAACTAGTCCAATGCTTGGTCGCCGGGAAATTGTGGATGGGAAGGTGATGTTTTGACTACCGATTGAGTTCTGTGTTCTGGAATTTTTATTGACATTGGTTGACCATTTTTCGCTTTTAACTGACTTGAATTCCCTTTTCGTGACTGTATAGGCAGGTAAGTACAAGTGGTTAACATACAAAGAAGTATATGACCAGGTGATTAAAGTTGGGAATTCCATCCGTAGCTGTGGTTATGGAGAAGTAAGTCAGCCGTGTCTTTCTTACCGAAAAATGAAAGATTTTCCCCACATTTTTCAGTAGTATTACTACGCTATCCCAAATTCTTGGATTCAAAGTGCATGTTGGGTTGTTCACTTGTTCGTTATTTACAAACAAGATTAATGTGCAATTAACATGGTTTCATACCTTTGACATATTTCAAATGCCGCATGTTCTTGATAATAAAGTTGTCAGACTTTCTAGTTAACTCTTAACCTCTTAAGAGTTTACAGTCCTTGGTAAAGAAAACGAATTTACTCTCAATGTCAGAGTAAACTCAGACGAACTCTTTAAAATCTCAGGTCAACTGAGTATGGAACTAATGTAGTTTTTGCCATTCATTGACAGCACTAACAATATTTTATTAGGGATAAAACTATTTGAAGAAATTGTTCCTCTTTTAAATGTTTTTTCACTTTAAGAACTTATGCTTTTATGAATTTCTGTTAGATTTGACCATTTATTCAAGTTTAATCGTATCTAAAACTAGTATAATATCATACTTTATTGTTGTGTTTTGCTACTTTTCTTTATCATTAAGTTGAAATAGTGAATTATTGTTGTATAAAAAGTATTACGTTATGCATTTATGTCATCAACAGATTTCTTTTAATCCTCTTTTTCCTTAGGTAACTCTTAGTTTATGAAGACTCTCAAATTTGACAACCTTGCTTTATAATTTTGGTATTTGTACGAGCATGGACCGTGTTGGATATCTTATATGATTAGTTATAACAGAAATAGGGTATTTGTTGGACAACAAAAACCCAAATTATAATATGTTGGGTCTATCGGGTCACTTGTTATTTGGTGATTATCAAACCACTCAAAGATGTTCACTCATGTTAACTTTATGCTCAAGACTCGTGTTAACTTTATGCTGAAGATGTTCAATCATCAACGCTATGGGTGTTTGTTGGAGATAGTTTTTTGTCTAGTAGGGATACAATGAAAATAGTTTTAACTCCAGCTTATTCTATGGACTAATTTTTGATATTCATTTTGGTCAAAACCCAAAATTTAAGAATCTCAGTATTGATTCAAAAACTTGGTTTCATGAGTTGAAGTGCTTAGCATATGACAGATTTCCCTTTTGCACATAAGTTTGCATATTGGATCGTTGTTTATACATGTTTTGATATTTTATTTTTTTGCATATGATATGATAATATTTATATTTTCTAGCATTTTGTTCTTTTGAGCTTAATTCATATATTACTGGTTTTGCAGGGTGTAAAATGTGGTATTTATGGTGCCAATTCAGCAGAATGGATTATGAGCATGGAGGTAAATTTTATTTTGAATTCCCTTCCCTTCTGTTACCCTATATGTGGGAGTTTTCTGCAGTATTCATGTGTTGACATTTGCTTGTATTTTGTACTGAGTATTTATTATTATTTCTAAATCTACTTTGTTGTTTACTCGGTGGTGAGTTTTTCAGCCCTCATTAAGTTGAAAGGAGAATAAGATATTTCTGGAATGAAGCTTCGTTTCCTATAATGAATATCTATTCTCTGCAGAGAGTTCCAATTCTTTACTTATATCTCTATGCTTATATTGTGCCAATTATGGGTATCCCTGGTTCATTCACCCAATGGTTTTTGACATATTGGCAAAAAATCGCAGGCCTGCAATGCTCATGGACTCTATTGTGTACCTTTATATGATACCTTGGGTATGTCACCGCTTCGTTATCTTGTTTCTACTCCATGTTGACGCTTATACTCAAATGCAATTAAAATTTGCTTTTGTCATCTATAATTGTACAAAGAGTTGCTACTATCTAGGAACTGTAATCTCAAAAGCTTTGATGTTGTGTGAAAAGTTGCAACTTTGGTGGTCATGTAGCATTTTTTTCTGTAACTTTTTCCAACAAATAAAAACTTTCCTAATTTATGAACTTTTTAGAAACTTATGTACAATATTACATCTTAAAAAGTTATATAAGTTCTAAATGCAAACATTTATCAAAACCTTTTGTGTCTATTTTTTTTTATTATATTTTGTAATTTTTCTGAACAAATAAATTCATTAATCTATACCTTTTGAAATCTCACCTAGTTTATGAATAAATTCCTTTTGAAAAATGATGCAAGTAAAGAACTTTCACTGAAACTCGTCCCTTAACTAAATTCTTATAACTTTTCTATCAAAAGAAAGTATTTTCATAAAAATTTACTGCAATTCGGCAAATTAAAATAGTGCATAAACAATATCCAATTTTACAAAAACAATATCCCATTTTACAGTTATTTGTTTTTCAATTTCTAAACTTGTAATTATCATTTGCTTTGACATTCTCCTCGGAATGAAATAGGTGCTGGAGCTGTAGAATTTATTATAAGCCACGCAGAGGTCTCAATTGCATTTGCGGAAGAAAAGAAGATACCCGAGGTTCTTCTATTGAAATCCTTTGTTTTAAATTAGTTTAACTTTTAGGAAAGATTAGAGAGTTTTGTACAATCTTATCATGCAAGCAGTCAATCTGACCCATATATTTGTTTTGAAAATTTTAGCTACTGAAGACATTTCCAAATGCAACAAAGTATCTCAAGAGTAAGTTTTTGTTGATTCTCTCCTTTATTTACTAAAGTGCTTATGCTTTAGGAAGAATCATTTCACTTTTACATCTTTGTTACAGCTATTGTAAGCTTCGGAAAGGTTACACCTGAACAAAGGCAAGAAGTTGAGAAGTTTGGGTTGGTAATATATTCGTGGGATGAATTTTTACAAGTGGTGGGTTATTCATTTCGTACACTATTACTCTTTCTTTTCTGAAAGTTTTAACATAGAAATAAAAGCATTCCTTCCACAATTACATTTGTAATTACTACACAGAGAAAAAATTGTATCACAAGCTTTATCCACCTACAGTTGGCATAATACTTATATAAAACAATTAATGAATATAACTTTTTGTGCACTGGAAATGAAAAAACAAGGATGATATTGTAAATGGAAATTTGGGGAGCATTTGACTGGGCCAATTTATGTAGTTACAAATACATCCAAATTTATTTTTCTGGTTAATTTCAGTCACTCCTGTAGGAAGTAATCATATCTTTCACCTCTTTGGTATTTTGTGGTTCCTGTTCCTAATTCAATTTTTAATATATGCCACAGGGTCAAGATCAGAGTTATGATCTTCCAATTAAGAAAAGGAGTGACATCTGTACAATAATGTATACTAGTGGAACTACTGGTGACCCCAAGGGAGTGTTGATATCAAATGAGAGTATTATTACTCTCTTAGCTGGTGTTAAGCGACTGTTGGAGAGTGTCAATGAACAAGTATGTTGTTTTCTTTCACAACTCCTGCACTATACTCGGAGATACATGAATATGCAATTTCATTTTACGTTTTAGGATACTGAATGCATAGCTATCCTTTCTTTGACTCTCATAGTCTCCCTCCTCTTGCCTTCTTTGCAGTTGAGTGAGAAGGATGTATACATATCATACCTGCCTCTTGCACATATCTTTGATAGGGTCATTGAGGAAACATTCATATGGCATGGTGCTTCAATAGGTTTTTGGCGTGGGGTGAGTATATGTAGTATATCTGTCATTACAGAATGGAGATTTAATATCATAATTGAACTCTGGATTTGGAATATGACCATCATTTACACAATTACTTTAGGATGTCAAATTGCTAATTGAAGATATTGGGGAACTAAAACCAACTGTTTTCTGTGCTGTTCCCCGTGTGCTCGATAGAGTGTACTCAGGTAAACTCTTGAAAATTCTTGTGATTGCTGACATGTTTGATGATCTTCCCATGATCATACAGTGTTGATGGTCAAACTTTTATTTCCGTAGAGAAAGCTACTCTACAATTTTTTAATATAGGAGTAGCATTTTTCTTGCTTTTCTTTTACATTTTTCTTCCCACCCCTCCCAACATGGAGAAAATTGGATTATGACTCTTAACCCCGATCTGGAACACAGGTTTGACACAGAAGATTGCTTCTGGGGGCTTCTTGAAGAAGACATTATTCAACTGTGCTTATTCATAGTAAGTGCTGTTTTTGTAAATAAATACTTGAGTCTGCGTGACATCGTGAACATGCAAAAAACTGTCGTGGATTCTCTGTATGATTGTTATGGCACTAAGATTGTTCATGATTGATTTCGCTTACAAATTCATGTTAGATTAATATTCGTTTTTACTATGTATGTGTTTAAATCTCTTTTGGTCTCTTAGTGGACACTTCAATATTTTATTTATTTATTTTTTATAATCAGTTCTGCTATACTCTGACAATGCAAATTCCGAAATTTGATTTCAGCAAGCTGAATAACATGAAGAAAGGGTTTACACATGGAGAGGCATCCCCTATTTGTGATAAAATTGTATTTGATAAGGTAGTGAAATTTATAAATCTAAACTTTCCGGCCACTCAGTATTACTGGATCTTTATTCCTAATCATGGCTTTGCTACATGATCAGGTAAAACAGGGTTTAGGAGGTAGAGTTCGTCTTATTTTGTCTGGAGCAGCACCTTTATCTGCACATGTGGAAGGTTACTTACGGGTGGTGACTTGTTGTCATGTCCTACAAGGATATGGTGTGTTCCTTTTAAATATGAAAATCAAACTTATACCATGCTATCACTTCTCAAGAAAAATGTCATTAATTTGATTTCCATGTGATGGTGACACAAAAGCATATGCTCTTAGTTGAAATTGATTTTTTATCAGAAGATAGTAGTATTTTATTTTTATCCGAGGATTACATATGTTAATAATATTTTAAGGAGTGTTTGTCACAGTTCAAAATAACACTAGGTAGAATGGAACCAGTTTTATACTTGTTCCCTTGTTGTAATCAAGTAAAATTTGAGAAAGCAGATAGCATTTGATAGCGTAGTAATGGGAGTTGAAAAGAAAATCAATTAACTGTATATTTTTAAAGGAAGAGTTTCTTATTTTACTTCTTTACCCTTTAGTTCATTTGATCTTGAACTTGTAAATGTTGAAAGATTTACTTCAAGTGAATTTCAATTACGTAAAAATTTTGTACTACTTTCAATTCAGAACATTTATAGCCATTTTATATTTGTCAAATAGCTATTAAAGTTGCATATTTGAATACGTTTACTACTGTGCTTATTTACTCGGTGGTCCTGTTAAAATACGAACAGGCCTGACTGAAACCTGTGCGGGAACCTTTGTCTCATTACCAAATGAAATGGAAATGCTTGGAACAGTGGGCCCTCCAGTACCAAATGTTGATGTTTGCCTGGAATCTGTTCCTGAAATGGGATATGATGCCCTAGCAAGCACACCAAGGGGAGAGATTTGTGTAAAGGGTAAAACCTTGTTTTCAGGTTACTACAAACGTGAAGATCTCACCAAAGAGGTTCTGATCGATGAATGGTTCCATACAGGTTATTTATTATGTTTTCCAAAATTGAGGTTTATAGATAATTTCTTATATTAGCTATGAGGCTACAAATTTTCTTTTATTCACAAATGATACCTTCAACAGGGGATATTGGAGAGTGGCAACCTAATGGAAGCATGAAAATTATTGATAGGAAAAAGAATATATTCAAACTTTCACAAGGAGAATATGTTGCTGTCGAAAACCTGGAGAACATTTATGGTCAAGTTTCCTGTATCGAATCTGTAAGTCCTGAGAACCCTATTCCTTCCAATGGTTTTTCTGTCCTTATTTGTAGCGAATTTATTGCTTATATCCAGTTGGAAAAATATGTAGAAGAGTAGGAAATGTTACTCATACTGCTAGAGCTGATAACCTCAGTTGTTGATGATAGAATTACAAAACTTTGGGACCAATCATGGCCTACTAACCCTCTTGCTCAGGTTGATATTTTTTATCATGACGTTTAAACTAAATAGGCTTGGATATTTTTCTTTCATCGCTAGACACATTCAAATTGTAGCTTATTGTTAGAAATATTTCTTTTTAACAGTATATAAATTTTCACATCAGCAAGTACCCTTGTATGTTGACCTGGTATTGGTGCATGTTGATGTATATTAGTGTGCACTGTAGTTCAGTGTGATATTTTTCTAAAGAGGTAAGACAACTACTGGAGCATGTATCTGTGCTACTATTTGTTCAAACATCTGGACATACAAATGAATAATGATGTCAAAAGGTTTAGTCCAGTGCAAAAAAGAAACAAGGTTCTAAATTATCTTTTTCATTGAATGAGGTGAAAATGTTCTATTCCATGAAGATATAAACCTTTTTCTCCTCTATTTCAGATATGGGTTTATGGAAACAGTTTTGAAGCCTTCCTTGTTGCTGTTGTTAATCCCAGAAAGGAAGCACTTGAACAATGGGCACAAGAAAATGCTATATCCAAGGACTTCAATTCTCTCTGTGAAGATGCTAGAGCAAAAAGTTACATACTTGAAGAGCTCTCAAAGATCGCAAAGGAAAAAAAGGTATTTTTATTTTTATTTTTTATTTCGCTTTTCTTATCATCATATTTTGTATTTGGAGTATTTGTGTGTATGATAAAATTTCACATCAATCTAAAGTTGTTTAATAACTATTTTTGGGTAGTAATAATATTTAACATGAAATATTTTGTTTGGTCTTGCACTTGTTTTAAATGATCTTGTCTCATGTGTAAACATGTTTCTACAAGTACATGTATTGATGTACTGAAGTTTTGTGGGATGATGAAATATATTTGGCAGTTGAAAGGTTTCGAGTTTATAAAAGGAGTTCATCTTGACCCGATTCCATTTGACATGGAACGTGACCTTATCACTCCAACATATAAGAAGAAGAGGCCACAGTTGCTTAAATTTTATCAGGTACAAGTTGTCAAATTCTCAGGATTTCATTTCACTTCATATTGAATAGTCTTAAAGTGGAACAGCCTTCATAAATTGAAGGTTATTCCCCCACCACCCCCCTCCTCCTCTTCCTTTCTTTACTCATAACCGAACAACAAATAGAAAAGGTTGAGAAATCTCAATCAATTCCTATTTTGTTGGCTGTATGGGCTATTAGTCAGTGTGATCTAAGCAATATGGTCTTGTGGTTGTATAGTGTTTTTTCACCTGCCTGTGGAAACTCAAGTATAACTGTGTCGGGATGGATGTTACTTTGGCCTACTTACTAATACTTAAATGTCATAGTTTAAAATGTTATGTACACAATTTATGAGAAAATCTGTGTTGGAAGTCCCACATCGATTAATAATAAGACAATTTCATAATATATAAGTAAGGTGCAAACCTCACCTTATAAGCCGGTTTGTGGGGTTTGAGTTAGGCTTAAATCTCACCCTTTAACATATTAGAGTACTTAGAGTCTCGTGTGCAAACACCTCAACTTAATTTAAAGTATATATGTGTGGTTGCAAACCTCACCTTTCAAACCGATTTTGTGGGATTTTGTGGAACATTGATTAGATTATGTAATCGTGTGATACGACTAAGCTACACATGCAGGTTCTAGAAGTTAAAATATTCTTATCTAACTTGCAATTTATGTCCACACTCACATTGCTTCTACTCAGATGTTTACTCATGGTTATTGTGTACAAGCAAGCAGATGTGAAATCTGACAGCATACCGTAGCTGAATCCTACGGAATTTTGAGTGTGTTGTGCGTCTGTTTAAAGACACACAAACGCGTATTGGATACATGCATGCTGGTGTATCTGTGTAGGCCTTCTCTGGAAATGAATAGGTCATTTAAATTGAGTGCTTAGCATATAGTTAGTTGCTTGTGCTATCGCTGTTCTTTCAAATGTAGTTTTCTGGCACACCATCTCAGGGTTTCAGAGTCAACATTTTAACTTTATGAGGCTCTTTATGGGGGAGGGTGATAAAAGTACTGACAGCACCATTTTTATTTTGTGCGCAGAGTGCTATTGACAACATGTACAAGAGTGCAAAGTAAGTCGTGGCTCAGAGGGTGCTTTGGGAGTTTATGTCACGGAGAATTTATTTTCAGCAAGTTATTCTCTTCCTTCGATTGTTTCCCTTAGGTGACTGTATATACGATGAATATACGGATACCCCAATGGTATAAATGTATTTGTATTTATAATTTATAATTTCTTCACACCCATACATTTCTTTTTTTCTCTCTAGACGTGCACTTTTGAGTATTCACGGATCCTTTTACATATATGGTTATTCATTTACAAATGGCTGATAACACGCCATGCGTAGCTTTTGTTCAACTACTGACACGGAATTTAAAACTATTTTATGCAAATTATTGGCTTTATTAGACCATTACTCTGCAGCAGCACTTTCTTTATAGGAAAACACTGTTTGCAACTGTATTTCCTCTACACGTCGATACAATGACATTTAAATCAGTTTTTAATAAAATCTTATAAAATAAGTAAATAATTAAACGCTGTCAATATATTAAATAATAACTTTCATGATTATAAAAATCTGATTGATTTTGGAAAGTGTAATGTAATTCCTAAACCAAACGTCTTGTAAAATGAGACGATGCTTCTCGAGAAATCAATGAGTCTGGATATTTGTTTCTTGCACGCCCATGAAACTGTAGCTATGAATAAGTGGCACCTGCTGAAACAGCCACGTTAAGGTAATGCTAACTTCAATCTCCATCTTTTGATGCATCTTTTTCCAAAGCAATTCCCACTTTTTGTATCACATTCACTTCCCTAAAACCAGACAGACAACCGTCTTTCTGTCCATATTTTTCTTTTTCTTTTGCCCACAGTACACCCCTCCCTTCACTATTCACTTTACATGTCTTTATGCAATTAATCTATAATTTCTTTTGTCGCAAATTCCAATAAATGATTGTACATCGGCTGGTTCAAGGAACTGGCTAATTTCTAAAAAGAAATATTTCAGGTGTCAGATATTTTTCATACAAAGTATTTAAGAAAAAAATGAAAAATTAACATTAATTATGGAAACTCTTTAACATTAACTTCTTCAAAATTTACTTTAATTTTGTTGATGAAAAATATGTATTTATACTCTTTTACTGGTATTTGCTAATATTTGTACTTTAAAAGACAAATTTTAGTAGATAAATAAGATTAAGCTAAGTCATAAACAATTAATAATTATATTGTACTAATGTAAAATAAATAATAAAACGTTAACAACCTTTATCATTCTAAGGTTTGTAACTGTGATTGGATCACATAAGAAATCTTATCCCTTCACGTTTTACTTGTATAATTCAACTTTCAAGCACACGTGTAGTCCCCAGATTTCATTTTCTATAATGTGTTCAGCTTTGGCGAGCGACCTGATTCGTGTCACGGTAAACTCAATCATATATACAAAACCCATAGTTTCCTCGTAGAAGAGGAAGAGAACTTCAAAAGAAAAGAAAAGAAAATAAGCCGGTGCCTTCAGTGTATGAGATTACGATAACACGAACAAGCCCATAAAATAACACGAACGAGCCATAAGTACGTTACCACTGTGAACACATGCACTGTTTCAAAGACAAATTCACAACAGAATTAATCAGTAGTGAAATGGATTCGACAGATAGCAGTATGAACAAAAAATCTAAAGAAATTGAACGATGTTACGATGACTATCCCAAGAAGAGAAAGCGTCCATGCCAAGTAGCGGTGGTTATTCCCACCATGGAAGAATCCAAGGCCGCCGCCGCCTCCTCCTCCCCCGCAACACACGGTTCCATATCAGTGATCGGGAGGCGGCGCGCAATGGAGGACGCCGTCGTGGTGGTTCCCGGTTTGGTGGCGGCGGGGCAGTGGTGTGGCGGTTACGATTTCTTCGCGGTTTACGACGGACACGGCGGGACGTTGGTGGCGAACGCCTGCCGCGACAGGCTGCACCTGCTGTTGGCGGATGAGGTGAAGGAGAACGCGAAGAAGGGATTGGATTGGTACGAGGTGATGTGTTCGTGTTTCATGAAGATGGACAAGGAGATCGGAGTTGGAGGTGAGGTGCACGATGACGGTGGCGGAAACACCACAGGCTCAACGGCGGCGGTGGTTGTTGTTGGGAAGAAGGAGATCGTGGTGGCGAATTGCGGTGACTCGAGGGCGGTGCTGTGCCGTGGCGGTGTAGCTGTACCACTTTCGCGTGATCATAAGGTGGTTATTTAGTAATTATTAGTTAGTTACTGGTTGTTGTTGCTGTTGCTGTTGCTGTTGCACGTTAAGATAGTGAATAGTTTGTTTAACTTTGTGGAATGTGTGTACGCATAATCAAATCAGCCTGATCGTCCAGATGAACGAGAGAGAATAGAAGCTGCTGGTGGAAGAGTGATTAATTGGAACGGAAGTCGTGTCTTGGGAGTTCTTGCTACTTCCAGATCCATAGGTAATAAGCTTCTGAAACGAACTTTTTTTTTTTTTTTCATTTTTTCATTTGAATTTTTGATATGCTGTGTGTTTGTGTGCAGGGGATCATTCGATGAAACCTTTTGTGATATCTGAACCAGAGACGATGGTGTACGAGAGAACAGAGTGTGATGAGTTTGTGGTGGTGGCAAGTGATGGGTTATGGGATGTGGTTTCTAACAAGTTTGTTTGTGAGGTGGTACGAAGCTGCCTCCATGGGCAAATCAAGAGGAATTTGAAAGAGGAGAGTGTTGTTGTAAGCAATGCAACAGAAGCTGCTTCGTTGTTGGCAGAGTTGGCCATGGCTCGTGGAAGCAAAGACAACATCAGTGTCATAGTCATCCAACTCAACAACATCACTTCATCCTGAACTCCATGTAATACTCAATCACTTCTCTCTTTTTAACTTCTTACTTCTAATTTTTCAAACCTATCAATCATTCTCAAAACACTTTCTCTCTTCATCTTCATCACTACACAGTTGTTTCTTCAAAGCAATTCATTTTCTACAAATAAATTTTATATTAGTTTCTAAATGAAGAATGAATAACATATGGGGAGATAGTTTAGAATTTATTTACATTATTTTTATCATTTACAAAAGCATTATATAGAAATTTTACAATTACTTATGGTGTAATTGCATGTCTGTTATATAATGTGTTGACTTAAATACCGATCAACACACCAAAGTCAACCGTGATTGTTCTGGTTTACAGCAATGTGTGTTGTGCCTGTTAAATCTTATAGTACAGCTGGTTAATTTTTAAAAACCATAAATAATTATTTATTTATCAGATTCAATTAATATAATATATGTATTTTGGTGTTAATCTTTTTACTTCAAATTATTTCTTTCCTATTTGCCTGGTTTTCTGTGTGCATATTCTTTGAGGTATTTTTTTTCTTAATTATTCTTTTACGCCAGAAATTTATCTGAATGAGAGTACGAAGAAGAATACGTTACTTTCCTCGTAGGATTCTACAGAAAAAATCAAGCACGCACAAACGCACGACGTGGCTACCCTCCTAATCATAAAAACATATAAAAACTCATCAATCAGTTTCTTTAACTTAATCGTTTTATTTTTACTATTTGAATTAAATATATTATAATGTTAGATCTAAGATTTAATAATATACAACAATGTTAACAGTAAAGGTTCAAATCCGAAACTAAAAATTGAAAAAAATTATAAATTTGATTATTCAATTTTGAAGAAAAGTAAAAATCATATTGTACTGGATACTTCTTCTTTTCTTTGTTTTTTCGTTCGATGTAATATTTTGTAAATAGGCAGGCTAAAGCCCAAAATGAAAAGAAAGCCTGTATTAAATCTAAGAACAACAACAACAAATTGCAAACAGGATTGAAGGGAGACTTTTCCTTCCTACACCCCCACAATATCTTTGCCCAGCCCCCGAAAATTTTCAAAATGACCATTTTACGTAAAATGACTATCGGAAAACTTTTAAATAAGTTATTCAAAACTTTTCAATAATATTTTCAGGATGCGAAGTACAATTTTTGAAATAAACTTTCCAAAACGTATATAATATCTTTTAGAACAAGTTTTTCAAAATATCCTCACATGAAATGTGTTCTGGACATGTGTTCTTGGAAAGAATTTTCCAAAACACATAAAATATGTTCTGAAATGAACTTTTTCACGTTCTCTGTGTGTAATGTTCTCCCTCTCTTCTTCCTGTAAGCAGTGGATGAGGCAAGATAAGTAGTCTTTCACTAATAATGTTGGTATGCAGTTAATACTTGTGCGGGTGGTGCAGTTAATAGTTATTGGGGCTGTAGGAAGTAATAGCCTTGAAGGGATCCGTAAACATTATGCTCAAGTGGTTGGGAAATGGCCCATCTTGTTAATCATTCAACAACACCTGTGTGGGTCTTTCTTCCTGCACCTCCAAAATTTCTTCTACACTTCCAAACTTTTTTTAAATTCTCAAAAAACTCTTTGACCATTTAAGAAAATTCACAGATACCACACCTCCAAAATTATGTCGACTTTCGAAAGTCAAAATATATGACTTCCGAAAGTCAAAATATATCATCGGAAGTCAATTTTTGAAAGTCAAAAATGACTTCCGGAAGTCAAAATGTATCACCGGAAGTCGACTTCTAGAATTCAAAAAATATTTGACTTCCAGGAAGTCAAAGAAAAATTCTCCGACTTCCGTAAGGTAATTTTTTTTTTTTTTG
>Ga0209389_1002445_pt1 | contig 14256 bp, 10 predicted proteins | sample CowpearedBW_FD_187526 | JGI IMG/M metagenome (GOLD analysis project Ga0209389, IMG submission 187526) | Root nodule microbial communities of legume samples collected from California, USA - Cow pea red BW (SPAdes) (version 2) | ecosystem: Host-associated > Plants > Roots > Nodule | place: USA...
AGCTCGGACTTCACAAACATCTTCACCAACTTCATTCGAGATGCATTTTGGTCAAACTTAGAAATTGTTGGTGAAGGGCCAACACTAGCCCCTTCTGTAGTTGATGATGACAATTTTTTCCTTTTGAATGCTTCTCTATTAGGATTTTCCTTGCATCTTATCAAATGATTCCTCATCCCACTTGTTCCAGCCAAATATTTAATCAAATCACCATAGTAATTGCACTTAGCCTTCTTCTCAGAATAAGGATTTTGTTTGGTAAAATGCCCCTACACATCTGACTAACCTTTACTATGCTCAGTTGACGATGTAGCCATGCAAGGAGGTAAAGGATCAATCCTAGGAGTAGTTGGTGTGAGAGTTTCAACAGTTTCTGGCAATGTAAAATCCATTTGATCCTCTTCTTATCTATTTCTTTGCCTCTGTTTATGCCTCTTCGCCACTTCACTCTTACCCTCTTGAAGTTCTGAGCTTCTTCTACATGGAAGTGAGGATCAAGACCACAAATAGCCATAGAAGCATCACAAACCGACCAAGAGCACTCATGGTATTCTTTCCTGCAGAGACAATGAAGAAAATAACCTAATAAACAAACTTCATTGTGTCCATCCACCAAACAAAAGAAACCGAGGTTTCACTTACTGTGGGAAAAAAACAGAGTTGAAAGGCTAAACTTGCAGGCATTGTTAAAATATGGATCAGACAAAAATGAGATCACCCAGTTGAATCATGATGATGATTTGTATCAAACAAATCACTTACCATAACAAGGCTATAATTTATTGTTTAGGTGGACCTCTAAACTCATCATTGATCTTGTGTTCCAGAATCCATATAACTATCCCAATGAAAAGAAAGAAACATGCAGTCACAATTAAGAGGAGTAAACGGCTGCAGGAAAGCCCAAGCACCAAAATTAATTTTTGTGAACGGGGTCACCAACAAAGTATTGTACCAAGGAAATGTACTAACTTAGTATGCATAGAGGATCAGAATTATGACTCATGCCTCAAACTGATTTTAACGAAAACATAGAGACAAGTGATCTAGAGGAAAAAGGGAGGGAAACAAAGAAAGCTTGAAGTTATTGACAAAGTATAGAACAATCAACAATCCAGAACTACCTTTTTTTGTATAGCATGAAGCATTCTAGAAGTTGCCATAAAAATGAATATAAAAGCAAGACAAATAAGTCTAAAAGAAAATATACCTAACTTTTCACGAACTTTCTCAATGACCTCTTCCGACACTAGTCCATTAGGTGAAAAGGATGCATTGCATAGCCTATAAAGTCTTTGAATATAATATGGCATCTTGCATACTTGAGACCAAGTTATCTATTCACTTAGACCAAAATCCCCAGGGTCAGCAAGCTGATAACACCTTGTAAGTGGCTTACTGATTGCAATAGGGACTGGATATACAATTAGATAACAACCATATTTTAGCCTCAGAATCCCATAGAAGTAAATAAACAAATATCTAACAAAATGGATTAGAAGAGTAAAAGTATTATATGTTGAACTTTCTCCTTCTCCAAGCTTCCATTCAATATTAGTATCACTACCTAAGCAACTTTTCTCCCAGAACATTCACCATACATATACTTACCCTCACACAAATTACTAAAAGTGACACAGGAGACCAAAACATCATAACTATTACTACATTACTTGAAGACAAAGTAAATTCATGCTTATTAAGCATCAATTCATTACTTTCTTTTATTATGAAGACAAAGTCAAGTAATAAGAGACTTGAAAGTCAAACGCAAAGTTATCAGATTCAATTATTTAGCATGCAGTGAAAAGTTTGCTTACTATCAAACCCTATAAGAAAAAAATGGGATATTTTTAAAACTACTTATTCAGACAATTCTTGCATTTATTTTTAAAGAAGAAATCCATGTAGAATCCGATTGACCAAGAAAACTAAAAGTAGCCGTGAATTTTCTTAAGAAATCAATACAAATAAAAACTACTCCAATCTCATCACTTTAAATTTGAGTGAATGAAGCATGATTTACTGTCATGGTTAAGTCATGGTTAAGTGGATAAGTGAGATGATGTCTATGTTTTGTTTATATTCTTTGGTATCCCTAATTTATAAAACATTGGAGATATAAAATAGAATAAATAATATATCAATTTACTCTACCATTCAATCAAAACTCAAAATCACAAATGAGCATTGCCTTTTATACTAATCATTACATTAAAATAAGCCCAAAAAAGAGTTTGATGCCGAAACGCAACCTATTTTGTTCAACTTTTGCAACAAATTGATTGGTAAGAAACTGCATAACATAAGCCCAAAACAGAGCCTGAACCAGAAACTCAACTAATTTTGCTTTTTGTGTCAGCTTGATATGTTTGGTTGTTTCAAATCACAAGTTATTGCATAGAATGTTCAAATCACAACAATAGAATAGAACAACATAAATGTTTTAATACTATCAACGAGGTTGTTGCATTATGTAGCATATCTATTCTACTAGTCAACTTCACTAACCTGAAACTGGAAGCCAAAAATCCTAATTGGGAAATAGTAAAATCTCCCAAATTTCCCAGTAAAATCTGCTCAAACTAGATTTCCCAATTGGTTTCAAGTTGTTGACGAAGAAATCCCTAACAGGTTCATCCCAATAAAAGATTAGAATGATTGAATTGGAGAAAAAAGAAGAAGCGAAATGAAAACCTAAAAATATAAAGAGATAACCTTCGACGACGGCAACCTTCGACGACGGCGCGACCTTTGACGGTGGCACGACCTTCGACGGCGACGAGGCGATGGAGATAGGGAACTTCGATTTGTCTTGGATGTGTCTGTGTGTGTAACTGCTTGTGGACCGAACACTGCTTGTACACCGAATGAGATTCAAGAGAAAGGAAAAATTACAGTTCATTGCACTAGGTGTGAACAGTTAGCTGTTTGCAGTACAGTTTTTCAAACTTTAACCAAAGAATAATACAGTTTAAATTTACTATTAGTAATTTAGTTATTTTCGGTTTAAAACAATACAGTTAACTTAAGTACGGTACAATTCAATTATTCTTTTGCAGCCCTAGTTGTGATGCGAGCATGAGAAAATGTTATGGACTGAGAAGATGAGTTTAAGTTTAACGATTATATTAATCGTCTTCAGCTTGTTTGCCAGTCATGACCTCTATTATTTGAATATGTTAATGACTCCTAGATCATTCCTTATAAGAAATACTTTGTCAAGGCCTAGACAAACAAAGTTTTTCATTTAGGGAATACAACATCAAACAAGTATGTTTGCATCTTATTTATTCCTTTTTTTATTTATGGTTGAGTCTGCTTACTAGAGCCTCAAGAAAGTTCTTGGAAGTAGTATGGGAGACCTATGCTCGTGTTGGGATAAGTGATTCTTACAAGGCATTGAGTTATAAAATATTAGTGGGATATGTTTCAAGATTTTCCTTAAGACTCCTTGCTCTGGAGTTAGAAAGAGTTAAGAAAATATGATTTGATACTAGTCTTTGTGGTTGCGTTTTGAGACAGACTTATGGTCTTCCATGTGCTTGGGAATTAGCACGATATGACCTTAGGATGATTCCTTTGCAAGAAATTCATGTAATGTGGACTTGGTTGACCTTCTCAAATGTGTTTTCTTCACACTTCGAAGGGCAATTATTTATTGAAAGGGAACTTGATCTGGTGCTTAATTATTCAAAGACATTGACATTGCAGGAAAAGTGGCCATCAAACAAAAATTACTTGACATAGTTTGCCCTTCGATGACATCAATGTTGCCGCTAGTGAGTAAAATTAAAACGAAGGGTGCACCTAAAAGTCATCGATCTAAGAAATCAACCAAGTGTAATCTCTCATATTTTGAGCATGTTGATGCCTTCATTGCGAATTCAAGACAAAAAACATATTAAAGGCCAAAGGTGTAATGCAAGAAAAGATAACACCCATGCTAGAATAGTTCCATCCTATTTGTCAACCTTACATAGAGGATGTTGTGGATGTAGTGGCTAATGGTCATTGTGGGTAAAGATGCATTACTGCATTGCTGGGGATGGGTGAGGAATCATGGCCCCTAATCAGACATGATTTGTACAAAGAACTTAGTCAGTGGCGAGATGAATATGCAACATTAGTTGGAGGCCATGATCGTTTAGAAGAACTAAGAAAGTCTTTGCTAGTTCATTCACCATCAAGGGTATGACTTCGATACACTAATGTTGAAACTTATTTAATAATAAATTTTTATGATTTTGTTTGATTATAATTTGAATACTAATAAACAGGAGATGAGGGACAAGTGGATGACTATACCTGACATGGGGTATGCGATTGTTAAGCGATATAATGTAATCCTAGTGTCTCCACTGATCATCAATAGTAGCAAAGTCCAACTACTATTTGAGTCACGTATCCGTATCTGACACGTATCGGGTTCGATACTTTATGATACTTTAACAATATTTATTAATGAAGTATCTAACGTATAAAATAGTAGTACACTACAATAAAATCTTTGAATAGTGACCAATTTTAGTGACAAAAAATAAGTAGTCATTATATAGTGATTAAATTGATAACTAAAATAGTTCCAAAAAATTATAATTGGTCTCTAAATTGATAATTAAAATAGTTTCAATGATGAATTGATTTTTAAATTGGTCACTAACATTAGCTACAAGGTTTTGACAACCAAAATAATTGGTCTCTAATTAGAAAATTTGAATTCACACATTAACAATCATATATTTATTATGTTTGTAAGAATTATTGTACATTTTTCATTATTCATATATCACGTATCTATCACGTATCGTATCCTATTATTTTAAAAATAAACGTATCAACGTATCAGATATGTGTCGTATCCGATATACGTATCGTATCTGTGCATCATAGGTCACAACACATGTTTCAGCAACCATGCCACCAAGCCTGGGGAACCTAGAAAACATGACAGATACAACAATTGGTCGAGCAGCTCTATGTGATCCATATGGGCACCAAATCACCCCATCATATGTTAAAGCATCCAACTGGATTTTAATATCATGTATATTGGAAATAACGCATCTAATGACATAACATGTTGCACGGGGTTCAGTCTCCACATATGTATCACGTAACTGCTTCCTTCCCAATTTAGGGAAATGCTCGTATATCCAACTCTATGTGAAATAACATTTCACTTAACTACTGTGATATAAAAGAAAACAAAAAGTAAGATATTCAAAAAAAGTTTAATATATGTGGGTAGCTGTAAAAGAGGCAAATATCCAACTAATTGTTTTGTATTTGCAAAGCTAGCATCTCTAAGCTACTCATAAAAGTAGACAAGAGCAGCAATTCCCCAAACATATTTACGACATGTAGGGAGATCTCTAAACAACTCTAGGTAATGGGTCCGAACAAAAATGGTGCTCTTATTAGCAAATATGGTGCATCCTACAAGGTACAAAAGATATGCTCGTGCAGTAAACTCTCATAATTGGTTTTTGCAACAGTTGTTATAGAGGTCTCTCAGCCAACTAAGTCTAACCTGTGCACCACAATAATGATTCAACTCATTCGAAGCCATAGCCTGATCAACACCAAGAAGTGTCATCATAGCCTGAATTTAATCTTCATATTCAAGAGGTTCAGTTGGGCAAAACTCTTTGGTTATAGGAAGGTGAATGAGCGACCACACGTCATTTAAAGAGATAGTCATCTTACCAATTGGTAGATGAAAACTATTTGTCTCAGGATACCATCTCTCAACAAAACCCAAGATCAACCCAGTATTGGGGTAATCATATAAAATATCGTACCTAGACATTAAACCAGAATTCAACACAAAAGGCTGAATAGAAGGGTGAGGTTGTCCAAATCTTTTAATTTGTTTAGAATGAGAGATTAGTTTCATAACTCGATCCTAAGAAAAAAAACATAAAACAATAAAACAACATAATAATAATAAAAATAAAACATTTATAAAAACTTCTAACTAACCTTATGTTCTCATATGATACGTGCAACATGATCAACATATCGAGTCAATAACCAAGTATCAAATGGAACACCAGGGAATCTTGCTCCATCATTACCAATCCCCTGCTCTTGGTCCTGACCAACATTAGCATCCTCGTGCTCAACAACATCCTCATCCTCATGATCTGATAGTGGATTTTGGTCACATAATGCGGGTATACTCTGTTGACCCCTTCTATGAGCTGAAGTAGTTGGTCTCCTCCATGTAGCACCTTATGCAGAACTCTCAAGTAGATCGTGTGTACTGCGTTTAGATAAAGAACCTCGTGTCCTAACCATATCTATAAAATTGAAAGTTTGAGTAACCAAACATAACACAACCAAATATAAAACAATTTCAGGAATCAAGAAACAAGAATCTCTCCCAAAGGTTGCATATATATAATTATATAATTTATAACATTAAAATTTTTTAGTATTCCACTAATCACAATCACAATAGAGAAATATCCAGAAATTATTTTCATTATAACATTCCACAATGAGATCTATGATACATAAAAAACACTCAATACACGCATAAAAAAATATTGAAATTGAAAGATGTCAAAAACTGAAATGGATGTGGAGAGAGAGCTCGAAAACTAAAAATAAAATTGAAATGGATGTCGACATCCACAATTCAAATTCTGAAGTGGATGTCGACATCCGTAATTAAAGAAAAAAAAAACTAAAACGGATGTCGACATCCGCAATTGAAAGCTCTGAAGCGGATGTCGACATCCGCAATGTAAAAAAACAAAAAAAAGAAACGGATGTCGACATCCGCAATTCAAAACATCTTAAGCGGATGTCGACATTCATAATGAAAGAAAAAAATTGAAACAGATGTCGACATCCGCAATTGAAAGCTCTGAAGCGGATGTCGACATCCGTAATGTAAAAAAAAAGCAAAAACGGATGTCGACATCCATAATTCAAAATATCTAAAACGGATATCGACATCTACAATGGCCATTTTCATAAAAAAAAAGTGTTACAGAGCTAGACTTCTGCATTTGAGAAAAACATATTCAAACATCATTTTTATACTCAATTAAACATGGATCTATTGCACAAAGTAAACATTCATGTGATTATCTAACAAAATATAGAATAAGTTACTGGATTTGAAGCAAAAATTGGATGTGGAGGCTGCGATGCTTGTGCTGCTGAGAGGAAGAGAAGATATGGAAGTGCATCACGAATAGAAGAGAATGAGAAAAAGGGTTAGGTCAATTAGATATTTGAGGTGCAGGAGGTGGGTCTGGGTATTCATTTGGGGGTGCAGGAGGTGGGTGGGTATTCATTTGGGGGTGCAGGAGGTGCATCAGAGAAAATTAATTTTTTTTCTCTTTCTACTTTTACCTTTTACTAAGGAGCAAAGAAGGAAGCTAAATAATTTTTGGGGTACTGGAGAAAGGCTTCGGGGTGCAGGGAGAAGCCCCCTTCCCTAATGCATTGGAAGACTTCATATGGGCCAAAGTAGTAAGAGACAAGTCTCTAGTCACCAAAGTAGAAGTGGTGGTTGGTTATTGTAGCTATTAAATATAGATCACATCTCTAATGCATCGTTGCATAAAGAGTGAACAATAGAAAGAGTCAAGTTAACCCAAGTGTCTTCCAATGATCTTAATCGAAATTCCACTAAAGAACAACATTTATAAGAATATACAAAAAGGTTATAACATAAACAATAAAGGATGACAATTTTTAGAAGACAGTAACCAATATAAAGACCTAAAACAGATAACACAAAAACAAGTTGATTTTCCAACTTTCCAAATGATTGTTATTCAATTACCTTTAAAAACCAGAGAACTCAAACTAACCAAATACCACTTTGATTAATTTGTTAAGAATCTTATTCCTTCCAACACATATATAACTAAAGAACTGTTAACACCCAATTTCGTCCAGGTGAATAAATGTATTTTCAAAAAATAAAAATAAAAGTAAAAAATAAGGTAAAACAAAATTTTCTTCGAATATTTTTAAACTTTAATTTTAGAAAAAAAAAGAAAAAAACTAGAAAAAAAAGAGAAAAAAAAAGAAAAAAAAAGGAGGAAGAGCCCAATTTGTTATGAGCCCAATAACTCAAATATTTTCTACTTTTGTTCCTAATAGAGAAATTAGTTATATAATAATAATTAGAGGCAATATCTCTTCAAATGGTAAGAATCAATATTATTAATTGGGATTGATTTTGTGCTCTGATTTGTTACTGATGATGATTGATTTTGTGCTCTGTTTGGCTGCGATTTGATCCCCATAATTTGCTACTATCATGACCAATTCCTTCTTTATATTGTTCATTACAATTAAGGCTAAGATTGCATTGATATTGCAAGGTGTGAGTATAAATACGCACTCTGTCAGGACCAAAAAAAAGATTCTCGACACTTCTCTAATTCTTTCCTCTCATCACTCTCACATACACCCCTCCTCTATCATCTCTCTTAAAAAAAACATATTGGAGGAGGTAGAAAAAAAATAAGAAGATAGTTATAATGTAAGGAACAAAAGATCGATAAAGAAGAGGAGGAACTGGAAAGTTTAAGAGGTATGTCAGTGCCAAATTTTTTCATTTATTCCTTCCCAAATTTTCACTATATTTTGTTTTAATATTATATGTTTTTTCACCTTTTTGTCTTATTCTAAAAATCATAACAAAAAATAGTTTTTCTCTTTTCTATAGTGTTTGTCTAACACCAATTTTAAAATAATTCCAAATAGTAAAAGTTTAAATGAAAAAATTTTCAAAATTATAAAAAAAATCAAATCAAAAAGGTTCTCAAATAGTTTTTCATAAAGAACTACGTAACCATGATTCTCCATTCACATGGAGATACATAGGAGCGAGGATTAATCCTTGTCGGGCCCAAAAAATCAAAAAAATAGTTTTGTTGTTTTTTTGTACATTCTTTTGTTAACATTTTTTGGGAAAAATAAATATTTAAAAAAACCACATAACTTTTGCACATTTAATTAAAGGTACCGTCTTAGGACGGGCGCTGTGGGGTGCTAATACCTTCCCCACGCGTAACCGACTCCCGGACTCAAAATCTGGTTTTTCGCAGACCTTGCTCTTTTTTATGGTTTTCCATAGTTTCCTATAATAACTATGGTGGCGACTCCAAACTCTCTATTTTTACAAATTTTATTTTTTGGTTCGCCGTCCCGTCGCGATTTCGGTTACGACAAGAACCAAGTTATACTTTATCCATTCCAACACATATATAATTAAAGTAATAATATACGTCCTATATTTTTGTTAAGCAAAAAAAGTTTGAAGGATTTGAACTAAGTTAGCATTTAAGTAATTTAATTCATTTTTGTTCCAACACATTTACAAATGAAAAGCATATTAACACTTATGTTGCTCCAATGCGTATACAAGTTAAGTGTTCTATTATATTACACATGTTCTAACACATACAAGTGTGAAGATTAACAGTTTCACTTACATAGAAGATTATCATAATTTAAACAAATTGCTACAAACTCTAAATTAAAATTCAAGACTGAATTTCTAACACATGTTCTAAGTCAGTTCTTAAAGAAAAGTTCAAAATTCAAGAAAACTAGATGAAAATAGGATCTAATTAATAAGTTAAAGAACAAATCATTTACTTACATTTCATTTTACAATCCAATAAGAGATTATACAAAATCAATCAAAGACATTTGGTCTTCCATGAGAAGGTAACATAAGACAAAATGAAAAGAAAAGTAAATTTGTGGCAATCACTTAGTGATTTGAACGATGTTCTTCGCTGGTGGCAATCACTTCTATTGCGGATCATAGATTCTCAGTACTTGCTTCTTATATGTGTGCAAATTTACCCTAGTTTTCATGCAGAAATTCAAGAGATTTAAACTTTGTTTTTATTCGTTAATTACTCAATGTTAGGGGTGGCAATTAGGGCTTGGCCCATCGGGCCGGCCCGTAGTCCCGTGGAAAAAACGCAACGCGGGCCATGACAGTGAGCTCGCAGGCCCGTATAGACCTGGCTTGCATAGGTCTGCGGCTCGCGCAGGCCGACCTGCAAGCCCGCATAAATTTTTTTTAAAAAAAAACTTGTACTTGTGTATATTAATTACTTCTTTTATGGACTCTTGCATTAACGTTTCAAATTCTTGTATAATTGGAGAAGACAAGTATTATGTAATTTTTAAAGTGCTAAAATTTAAAGAATACATTGTGTATGTCATAGTATGAATATGATGAAAATGTTGAATTATGAATTTATCATCCCCAAAATCTTTACTTAATTTTGTGAACTTCTTCAAGTTTCCCAATTTTTAAACATTGAAAGTTTTATCATAAAAATTTTAAAAAAATTAAATAATTAAAAAAAAACAGGTCGGCCCGCGGAATCGCGGGTCAAGGAGTATGCAGCCCGCATAAAGTGTGCAAGGCGGGGCGGGCTAGCCCGCGTTGTGCGGGCCTTATGCGGGCCGGGCCTAAACGGGTCGAGCCAGCCCGCATTGCCACCCCTACTCAATGAGAATAATAACATTTAATTTAATAAAAAAAATTCCATGAATCTCCCTTAAATCAACAACTAAGACAAGGAGGTACAAATAAGGAGGTACAAATAAGGTCCTCCTAGCGATACACAACAAATGTATCCTCAAATAATAACAAAATACAAAAGTCTACAAATACTCTAATCATTTTGGGCGATAACAAAGTGCATTGAGTATTGTACTCATCGGACGAGTTAAGCATAAATAACTAAAACGCCTTCATCATAAGATATAAGAGTGTTGAACGACTACTCAATTTCACCAGATGAGCAAAGTGATGTGCTTACTAGACATTGTGAATATTACATTTAACAATCATCGATCAAATTGCACTAATTAGACAATATATGCATCAGATGCATCTAACACTTTTGTTCTTATCTATAATCATTTTTCTTTTTCCTTATCAAGAACACTTTACTTTTAGTCACCATGCTTGCAATATTAGCTTCTTTTGTACCACTGTAAACTATCCAAAATTACTTTGTCTTATTGTAACGTCCCAATTTAGTAGAATAATTCTAATAAATAGAATGCCACATGATTATAGTACAAACTAGAGCACCGACATAAAGTATATTAGAATTAACTTTTTTCAGTTATCCCAAATTATACTGGAAGGGAAACTCGAAAACACAACACAATGCCATAAATAGAATCTAAACAAAGATTAGATTAAACTAGAAATTTGCTCATAGAGCAAGAAACTACAAAATAACAGTACATAAGAAGAAAGGCTCAACAATGAGCGATAAAGGATCCAGGAAGCCTAACTACACCGCAACCTCCCCGCCAACATCACGATCACCAAGAGGTCTCCACATCTGCTCACACCAAGGATTTGGTGATCATCGCAAAAGGAAAAGCCAAAGAAGAGAACAGACACAAAGAGAAAGGATAAGCTAGTGTAAAATAATTTTCAACATGTGATAGCAAGTAGATACTTAAAACAGATTATAAGCATGCAACACAGTAGGCACTTAATCATGTGATAGCAAACAAGCAAGACTCTAAGACTCAATATCCGGATCATACTCTTGATATAGAATTCTAAAGGAAGTATGCACCTGTGCTGGTTTCTGAACTCTACAAAGTCTAGACACAAGGGGTTATCACCCAACCACACACATGGTTAATCCTCTAATGTCTTGGGCCCAATATGTCCCAAGACTAGGACCTCCTGCCACTCTCACCACATAAATTATTCTGCTCTATGTGAGCGCGAACGATTATTAGAGTTCAAGATACATTCCTTTATCTAGACATCTCCTATATCAAGGTATACACTAACCACCATCACCAAAAGTTTCCCTTGAAACTCTTTTACCAACAATTTTCACATGGCATCTCAATCATTCAAGTCTCATGCCAATCCACCACCAACCAAAGAAGTCATGTTTTCCATTTCATACTCAACATAACAAGATTTCATTTAATGTCATACTTTATAAATGCATACCATTGACATACATATATCACAAAATCGTATTCATCCCAAATAAGTGAGTGCCAACATTTAAGTACTTGCAATTCCATATAATCAAGCACAACACACACACAACCATAATTCTTACACCAAAATTCCTAAGAAAATTTATTATCGCAAAACCAAAATCACTGCAGTAATGCGTGACACATTTCTCAAGCTACAGACATCTAATCGACTATCCAACCGGTCAAACCACAAAATAGCATGTTATGAACCAAATGTCCAAATTTGAGCTCAATCCAACGTTTAATGAGTCGGGAAAGTCAATTTTACTAAAACTGCGCATATCAGAAAAAAGGCATAGTCGCCGAATGATGAAGGCACTCGCCCAACGACCACTCGACGCTTCCAGAATACGAAAAATAACGTCAAATATTAGTTTCATGAATATTTGAACCCCTAACTTGGAAATACACAAAAAATTAACGTTTTCCCCAATCTTGTGTCATATTCCACAAAACACTAATCACATAAAATAGAAATAATGTGAAACCCTAGCTTCCCTTACTTGGATAATGCTAGAAAACGATGGCAAACACTTAACAGAGAAACACCGTAGCTCCAGAAATCAAACAGTGAGCTGAAACGTGGATACAAAAACAAATATAGGGCATGAGGACGAATCCTAACCCAAACCAACGTACCCCAAACGGTAAAAAGGGGAAGAAACGACAAAAGAGTTTAAAGACTCAACTTACTTGGAGGTAAAATGAGCTTGGCTAGCTCGTAGAGGAACGTGAGTGAAACCCTAGCAGAGCTCCTGCTTCAGAAAGTAGAGGAAAGGAGAGAGCTGTTTTCAGAAATGAGACATAAAATAAGGATTAGAGGCTGGAAAGGGATATTGGGGGTCCCCAAATGGGTTGGCCTTAGGCCCACGAAAAGACCAGGTCCAAAACACAATAGGAGCTTACACTTATAAGGTTGTGAAGCATTAAGCTATTCATTCATGTATAGACGAGTTAATGAGCTTTTTTTCCACTTCAGTTATTAGAATGTTCAAAAAAAATTTATATAAGTATAGAATGTTATCAAAACTCATCTTATAGATGATTCATTCAAATCGTCCGGTAGATTGCAACATGCTAGATCCTCTAAATAAAATTTTCTAACTAGAATATCTAACCTATATTGTCTGTCTAGAAAAAAAAAATCTTCTAATAAGGCTTAAAAACTTATTTTAACACACAAATCCATTCAAAGCTCATTTTATCCCATTTGAATAAATCTAAGTTAAAATAATGGATTTAAAGACGATTATAGTTTAAGAAAGCTAAGATTAAGACATATATGAATGCATAAAAACACACTTTGGTGTTTCTGTGACGAACTTTATTGCATGGCGTGACAAACATTTATTGGATGGCATCACAAAGATTAAGACATGTATGAATACTAAGATTAAGACATATATGGATTCATAAAAACACACTTATCATGTATGTTTCTGATACAAACATTTATTGGATGACGTGACAAATATTTTTTTTTGAGATTATCAAGGAAAAAACAATGTTGCTAGATGAGGTTAGTTATTGTGTTATTAGAATGGCAAAGATTGAACATGTTTAAGATGGTCGGAGATAAACAACTCTAGAGGGCTTAAAATGGGGAAGTGTCAATGGTAAGGTTTTTGTGCCATATCATAATTTACCTAGGTAAATGATATTAATATCGCACTCCGAAAGTCATGAAGTTGACCATCATAAGTTATTCCGATAACCTTAAATTTAAATTTATATAATTGAGAACTATATAAAATACTCACAAAAACAAACAATTTTATTTTAAAATTCATATATATTTCCATTGCTTTAGGTATCCGTTCTTTGGTAGGCTAAATTATGCAAGACTTATAAATTATACATATTAATTCTTACTGAGAAGTTTCTAATATCCATTAAAATTAAATTTTATTAGTGTTATTCTTAATTCTCACTTATATTTATGCATCATTATTTTCACCATAAGAATGTGAATAATTCACCTATTCTCTTAATTTTCTATCTTCCCATGTAAAAATTTAATCTTTAAAAAAATTATAAAAATGTGCATATTTTATTAGACGGTTACAAATGATCCATCTAAGGTGAGAATGTGGGCTATAAAATCCATATAAAATCTCATCGTACTTGTGCTATAATGGGTCCCTTTTCGTGTTAAATATTATTTTGGGTTGGCATTTTACTTAGAATGTGACAAATGGGGTAAAGAGAACCTAAAATGTAATTTAT
>Ga0209389_1002449_pt1 | contig 14249 bp, 5 predicted proteins | sample CowpearedBW_FD_187526 | JGI IMG/M metagenome (GOLD analysis project Ga0209389, IMG submission 187526) | Root nodule microbial communities of legume samples collected from California, USA - Cow pea red BW (SPAdes) (version 2) | ecosystem: Host-associated > Plants > Roots > Nodule | place: USA...
ATCCTCATTCAATTTGTTACAACTTGATGTCATAATTAAATTAGAGAATCTCCGTAACAATATAAATCTTTGTATGTCATTTTCATTTATGTACACATTTACCACAATTCACAGAAATTAAAACAATAAATTATTCAAACAATTCAATAATTTATGTATGTAAACATCCATATTCAAACTGACCACAAAAAACCACTTGAATATAGACAAGAAACGATATTTTCTACTTAAGAAAAAATAATTTTAGCTAGGCGAGGTATCAAACAAGACACTCTTTAGAGTAATTCATATGATACTCTCACTTATTGACCTAAATGATGCACTCACTTAGAAATTTAGACATTAAATGATACTTTTGCTTAAGCGCGTTTGTCTCTAATACCATATTAATATGTATAAGTCATGAGAATGAAGAATGTGTACAAAATGCATTCAAAAGGTGTTTGGTGAAAACAACTCAAAAAAAGTTTGTTTACTGATTTATTAGAACCTTGTTCAATATATAGAGTATAATGTCTCATCATATAAAAGAGAAAGTAAAACCTAATAAAACAAAATATTTGATAATAATAATAGAAAATCAAATATATAATATCTCTATCAATATCAATAAAAGCAGAAGATATATAATATCTTTATTAGCTGCTTAATGACATCAAATGAAATACTTATTGGATTGACTAAATAATTCTCTCATTTAGTGATTTATAAAAAATCTTTGTTTGATCGTGTCTACTTTCATCAATGGTGTTAAATGAAAAATGAAATCTCACCAAATAACTTAATACTCTCACTTAATGATTTAATTGTTGCCTTTGCTTGAACGCGTTTACTTTTGGGGATTGTGAGAGAAATCACTCATTGAAGTAGCTAATATTATACTTTTCACATAACAACTCAATGAAATCACATGCAGTAACACATAAACACTTAAACAAATGTAACTCCCTTCATTCTTCAAAACATATTCTTTTCATTCAAAAACTGAAAATTATCATACAAAAAATTTAAAATTTTATATGAATTAGAGACTCAAATTTAGACAAATAAACAGATAACCTAGTTCACATGCAAAATGAAGATTTAAGATTCAACATTATCATGAAAAATATTACATGCACAACCAATTGATGTTCCCATATTTCACACACTAGTAGAGAACATCACATGTTCATCCAACATAAGTTCTTTATTTTGTGCATCAATGTGGGAATGTTCTCAATTTTTACATGTAGTTAAAAAATCGTTATAGTCAAATATGTAGTTGAATAGTTTGCGAGTCAACACACATAAGATTAACTTTAAACTCATATGCACTAAAAAAATTTCACTCAGATAAATCCAAAAGACTTCCTGACAAGTTAAATTATATAATCTGTCACAAGATCATTTAAGATTGCAAAAATTATGAAAAGCTTATTTTTTACCAAATAAAAGTTAGTTTTCTCAAAATTTTCATGACAAATTGATATTTTTTTCTTTAAAGTATACTACCTTTTTATAGGCAAGAATACTATTTTATAACTTTTAAAAAAAATATATCCAATTTTTATTTTTATTTAGAAAAAGAAAGAAGGTAAGAATTATAATTTCCTTATTTAGAGCATTTTATACAACTATTTTTTCTTACCTTGTTATATGTTTATTTTTAAAGTGAATATAACTGTTTTATTCAAATATAATTTATTTTCTCTTTAGATTACATAAATTTACTTCAATAATAACAAACATAATTTTAAAAAATGGAGAATGTATTATGTATATTTCTTAATCTACACAAAATTATGTTTAACATCAACTTTGAATATTATTGAATGATTTATGATCAGTCAACACTAAAATTGGTAGGTAAACAAAACACAAAGAAGTATCTAATCAGATAAGTCTATTTGGTTTAAGTACAAAACAATATTACTTTTCTTTACCCACCGGGAACTAACACTGTCAGACAAACAAGATACTTAAACTTGTATAAATTCTAATATGAAAACATTGTTTTATAATTAAAGAATAATGTTAACAAACAAATCATTTTCAACAAACAAATCATAATCGAAAATAGTTCAAAACTATACATCATCTTTACATTGAATTATGTTGGTTTGAAATATGTCTTTTTGTGATGGAAAATGTTAACATCTATCATGGATATATACTGAATTTTGAAACCCTTGAGTGTTCATACATTATCTCTACTCTTGGGGTACAAGAATGACAGATCTGATCTGTAAATCAAAATAAATTAATGAAATTTTTTTAAAAAATAATTGTTTTTGTTGTTTTGTAAGAAGGAAATATTGTTTTTTTTCTTCTTGTAATTGATTTTCATAGTTTGAAAATTATTTAGACCAACAACAATTACAATATTGTAATTGAGATAAATTTCAAATCTAATTATCCAAAAATCCAGTGAGGAACTCAGACATTTAAAAAGAGAGGAGTAATAATGTCAATAGATTTTTTTCAGTAAAAAAAAATTAAAGTAAATTTATCACTAACTATTTATATTAGTATTATGATTTAAAGCAATTATAATTCAAAATCACATTTATTATTATTTCTAACTAATTGATAGTGGATAATAAACATTTTAAATAAAATTCATATTACAAAGTAAGTCCATTAACAACATAGCTAAAATAATAATGTCATATAATTTGCCCATATATTATTGGCTAATTATAACTAAAATATGTTCTTAACAAGTGAAAACGACAAAAAAATAGATTATCCAAAATTTGAATTTCAGTTTATTTTAGAAGATAACCAAATAAACAAAAGAACAACAAGAGTCTAAAAACAAGAGAAGGAGACAAGATGGGTGAATGAAAGAAACTGCATAATATGCAAAATAAATAGAAAGATGAAACTGAAAGAAATGGAGTAAAAAACATGATAAGGATGCAAGTATAGGCTAGCCGGAAAAAAAATGTTGCTTTTAGCATAAACTGTTGAAAGTGTTTTTAACCAAATATGGAGGCAGTATCCATCTAAAACAATGATTTTGGATTAGATGATTTGTTCAGTATAAGTAGCAAATATCTACCATTTACTGTTTTCTTTTTTAACTTTTAGCAAAAGAAACAATGTCCAGATAATATAAAAAAGAGAGAATAAAAAAAATAGATTATTTAAATTATTAAAAAGTAAAAAAAAAATTGTAATAAATTGTTTTAAATAAAATGAAAACTAATTATCTCATGTGTGTAAATTTAGATATGTGAAATATAAATGACCACTATTAATAATAGAATAAAATATGTTGAATGTATAAAATAAAATATAATATAATCTATCATGCAAGTCTATATGATGTAATCTATGTTGCATGAGAATTTGTTTTTCACTACATAATTTATAGATTAGACAAGTCCTTACTACAATAATTTTTGTGAAATATGAAGTCCTATAACCAATTATACAAGAATCATGATCAATTATTTAACTTTTAAATTGTGCAAGCACAGTAACAATGCAAAGGAATAATCTCACAAGACTTGCAAGACTCAGATTTTAACGTTCATCTCCGTACAAATAGTTGGGTACCAAGTATACAGTGTTATAGTATCAAACCAGCAACTGAGAGCAATTTGGAAAATCAGAACCACATCAATCTGACTTTTATCCTATTTTAAGGTTAAAATAATCCTAGGTGGATTCTATATCTTTTTCTTGTTCTGTTCTTTTCTGTGCATTTCCGTTGAACCAAATGGGTAGATCTCTTCAAAGTATATCTAAAGTTTGGTAAATTTGAATTTTTGTTTTACATTGACAAAGAAGTTTGTTGCTTTTTTATTGAGTGAAGCACTGTCGAGGAACTGTTTTTGAGCAAAGAAAGTTTACAATTAATGTAATACTGGGAGGTTAGGATCTGAAAAAAACATAGAATTAATTATGGACATGAAGGGTGTGTGATTAATATAGTGAAGTCGTAAAAAATAATAATATTGTGGTGCATGTTGGGTCGGGTAACAGAGGTTCTGAAAATAAGGGCAAATTGGTGGTGTGGTGGAAGAGTGGCGCCCAAAAGAGAAGGATTTCTCTTTCCTACGCAGCGGTCACGTGCGGTCTGAGGTATTCCCATCGTGCTTTTCGCTTGGTCTCTGCAACACCACCCCACACTCCTCACTCTCTGCTCGCTCGCTGCCTCCACTGAACCACCACCACATCACAAAACAAAACAAATACATTAAATAAATAAAAAAAAAACAATTTTTTTTTCACTGTGTGACACTATCACACTCATTGCATTTCCTTGCCTAAACGAAACCTCAAATCTCAATCAAAGCCTGAATCAACACCCCTCCAACTTTGCTAAATAGGTTCGTACAAAAAACTTGCAGTGGCAGGCTTTCTCTCAGCCGTCTTTACTATTTATAATTAATACCCTTTACCATTATTATTACCTTACACACCACACCATGCATTCTCAATTCTCACCCTCTTCTCTTCTCTTCTCCTCAGATTCTTCTTCTTTTTCAAAATTTTTTTTTCTTTCTCTTTCTCTTTCTCTTTCTCCCACTCGTGCCCTCTCTGTCCACTCCAATAATGACTCTCTTTCTACCTTCATTATCACTCTTTTCAGTTACTGCTTTTTTTCCTTTCGAAATTCAATTCAACTCAAACCCCTTAACACAAGTTTGGATTTTGGGTTAATTATTAGTTTATTAGTATTTTTCTGGGTTCTGGGTGTTTCTTAATTATCCCTTGTCAGAGACCCTATTTACTGCCCCTGCCACAGTCTTTTCGTATGGTATTCACACCTAACCTCATTTGCCGCTTCTTCTTTGTCACTTACCATTACTGTTACTTGTGCCCCCTTCCTTAGTGCATCAACAAGGACTTCTGCTATTACTGCCTGCTACTCCTGCCATTTCTTGTTCTGTCCATTTCACCTTCTCTCTCCCTCTCTCTCCTCTCTCTCACTCTCTCTCCCTCTCTTCCATGGCCACCACTCCCACCCTGCGTTCTTCTTCCGTCCCCTCTCTGCCACCTCCCTCCCCCAAATCCCCGCCGGAGTACCCAGATTTGTATGGGAAGCGCCGTGAGACAGCCAGGGTTCACATGCTCGAGAGGGAAATCACTTTTCTCGAGGTGGGTTTTTCAGTTTTTGCTTCCTTTCAAAATTTCAGTCCCCTCTCTTACACCCTTCTTCTCTAACTTCACTCTTCAGTTTTTGAGAATGTCAAATGGGGGGAGTGTAATGTAATGTGACATGTCTTTCGCAACGATCCGTGGTGACAAATTGGCATGGCATTTCTGTGATTGCTTTGAGCATGAAACAGAGTAATTAATGTGATGATCTCTGCCAGGGTTCGGGAACTGGTTTTAGTTAGGTTATCTGTGAATGTGACTTTTTCTTTAAAAGAATGAGAGAAGGTTTTGAATCTTTTCACAAATTCATTGCCTCTTTCAGTGATGTTCTGCCTTCGAGGTTTTCTAACGGTTTGATCAATAATTTTCCTCCTTTACTGTGGCTAATGTGAGGTGTAGCTAACCTTACCAATTTACACAAAAATGCTGTTTTGGCTAGTGGAATCTTTTGGCTGTGGATGCTGATTGATTGTTGGGAAACAATAATGAAAGATGAAATGGGTGGTTTCAAAGCATTTTTGTGTAATTATTTGTCCCCCTTCCCCTCTCAGTGGTTAGATGTGGTGTTAGAATAGTATTAGCAACTTGTAACATTATGACACCATGAGTGTACAGTCAAACCTGCCAACTTCGGTTGATTTTGTGCAGTTTCTTTATGGCATCTTTTGGTGATAAAAATCAATTTACTGACAAAAATCTTGCATCTAGCAGGAAGAATTGAAATCTGTTGAGGGCCTTCAACCAGCTTCAAGATGCTGCAAAGAGTATGTTTGCTTGTGGAGTTGCTTGAATGTCATTTAGATTATGAAACTTGAGAAATTTCTCAGGATGATGTTTCAATTATCATAGCTGATTGAATGCCACAATATTGCAGGGTTGCTGATTATGTGATGGCAAACGCAGATCCTCTGTTACCAACGTAAGAACTGCCCTCATCATTTTCATCATTTGTTACTGTTTCAAAGAGATCATAATTCTTATATGCCTTCTTTTCTTTCTAGCAGAACCAAGAAGAACAGCCGGTCATGCCGCTTCTGGAAGTGGCTCTGGTACCACTTTTTGATGCCGTTACTTTATGTGGATAACAACCTTATCAGTAGAAGTGTTTGGTTTCAGTGCAAATAGATTAAAAACAAGTTTTATACAAATATAATGATTATATCAAGTACAATACTAGCTGCCTTTTTATACTAATTGATTAGTAGGACTTTTGCATTTCTTGATATCTATCTGATGCAATACTGTTTAGTTTGTTTTCCCACAACTTCCATTATTTGTTGTAAGGAATGAATGACCAGAAAGACGTTAAACATCAGTCTCAAGCACCCTTTCTGAAGACTGATTTAGTTTTAACGAACACACTTGTGTTGTTCCTAATTTTTAGGATTATGTCATGTTATTTTGTATTCTCTCTATTCTCTGCATCAAACAAAACTCGTATGAATGTAGCTGAATTATGCATTCTGCTAACTGAGCTGAGATAAACCGAAGTTGCCATCAGAAAATGATTGATGGTTGATAAGCTGGTTAAATTTCATTTATCGAAGCAGCACAGCCTTTCATAGTAAGCCTACTTGATAAGTAATCATGATTCATGAATAACACAAGTAACCTGTTTATGTGCAGTGGCATGCCCTGTTTTAACCTCTCTTGGATCTGCTGCTGCTGTTGCTGCTGTGAAGGATTATCTTTACCACTAAAATTGCCACGCTGCTGTTGTGACTGCAAACCATGCAGTTGCAGTTGCAGTTGTCTTCCATCCATCAAATGCTGCTCCTTACCAAAGTGGAGCTGTTGCTGCTCTTGCCCCAAATCATATTTCTGTAAAGAGAGCTGTGGTTTTGGAAATTGTTGTACTCTCCCACGTAGTTGCAATTTTGGGTGTCCAACTTGTCCATCTTGCCCCTCTTGCTGCAGTTGCAAATGCACCTGCACATGCTCTTGCCCAAGCTGTCCGAAGGTAAGCTCATGTTGCTGTTGTACAAAGTCATGTTGGAGACCATGTTGTTTATGTTGCTAGTATATTCTTTCCAAAAGGAAAAAAAAAATCTGAAGCTTTTGTTATCAAAATTGCATTCATAATAGCTAGAGTATAAATTTTGGAAATATAAAGGGTTATAAATGTTGTAAGTTAGATTATGCACTATATGGATACTCCAAGCAAATGTAGTAGCTCCGTTTGTAATCGTGGGTCAGATAAGTTCGACCCTTTGCTGTTGTCAATCTCCAATGTTGCGCGAGTGAAATGAAAGACCCAAATAGTAGAAAATGTCTATCGATTACGATTGCATGCTTTGATCAGCTTAATCAATGTTTGTTCCATTGTTTTAAATGCAGAAAATTGTTATAATATTAATCTCTCAGTTTTAATGAACCTTGATGACTAAGCTAAAGGTAGTTGAGCTCTTATTCCATGGTGTAACGCCCTGTAAGCCTCCTGAAAACACGATAAGGATAAAGCGTTTTATCTCCGAAAACAGAAAAGAAAAAGTGTTTTCTTTTTTGTCTTATTGATTTTTTTCCTCCAAGTTTCAATCCCTGTGGTCCTACCAGAAAGTTGATGATCGACTAAATAATCAAATGGCACGGCAGGAAAATAAGTGATTGCTGTGAACTACCTTTTTCTGCATAACTGACAGAGGACACAGGACACAGGAAATGTCTTTTCATTTGGTACACCGATTAGTAGCCATTCATGGCCGAGATCGTTTGGAATAAGACCCTTCGAAATAACTAGTAATTAGTAATTCAGAGGAAGCGTTAACTTTGAAATGACCGTGTGTAGTATGTACTGCGGTAGAACATGCCACCACCTTTAACTGCAGGCCTGTACCAAACAGGAAGAAAAAAAAAAATGCATCAATTGCACATGGGTGCTCAGGAGCGCAAAATTGTCCGTGATCTGTTTCCATATTTGTGAAATCGTTCATCAGATCCCGGGATCAGTGAAAAACTCAAAATATGGCCTCTGTCTTTTTTACTTTACCTCTGTTTCAGTTTCAATGCTTCCAATTACTAAAGCTTTGGTAAAAACATATAAACACTTAAGGAGGGAATTTACAACAAGTGATGAGGTGGTTAACGACTGTGTTGTTGCCATAGCTTGTAGAATAGGTTATTACAACAAGTTGTGCAGTCAGGAGTGATGAGTGATGATGGCAACAGCAATGTGCCTAAAGACTGGTAAAGTCATGCATGCAGCTTCTTTGCTTTAAACTCTACACCCTATGGCCTACTGCTGTTGGGCTATAGATGATGATAATAATAACAGTGAACAGTCACAATAAAACCTCAAAAATATGTCCATGTGAAAGCAACCGGGCTCCTAACTTGGTGTTCTTCATTGCTCCACATGATGCTACCAAATGCAGAAGCAGCCGAATCATTAACACTCCTATTCGACACAAAACTCACCGTGTACGTTTGTCGTTCCCCTACTTCTGTGAACGAAACCCTGTTAGGATTCACCGTTATCTCCACGGAGGACGGCGCGCTAACGGCCACGTCATACACAGATGGCGCCTCCCCCACGTTGGTCAACGTGCGCGTGTACCGTACAACCTTATTGGTTCCGAAAACAACCGAGAAAGATGGATAATTAAGGTCACCCGGGTCGGCAAATTTTGTGGAACAATTGGCGTCAGGATGCTTAACCACGAGTCTGAGATGGTCGAGGGAGTAGTTGAGGGAGCACAAAAACGCAATGTAGTCCTGTGTGGAGGCATCATAAACAAGGCCAGGAGATAGGGCCTTTTGTGGGTTCACATGACCGGCCCCATAGGCCCATGGCGTGGAGAGGGCTTCTTCTCCCGTTGCATCACGCAGAGGAGACTCTGTGTTGTCGTGGGTATAAGCCGTTGTCATGAGTGCAGATTTTATGGCACTTGGACTCCAATCTGGATGCGCTGCTTTCAACAGCGCAGCCAACCCACTTATGTGAGGACAAGACATGGAAGTACCGGACATGATGTTGAACCGCGTTTTGCGAGTGTCTTCGGACCCAGATGGCCCAACAGCACCGGACCAACCTGCTAAGATGTTCACTCCAGGCCCAATAACATCCGGTTTTAGTATCTGGGCCGTCACACCATTGGGCCCGCGAGAGCTAAAAGCCGCCACTACAGGAGACGGCCTCACGTTCAACACGGTCCCACCGAAGCTCAGAACAGCGGTTGGATTAGGATCCATCGACGCATACTCTCTGATCTCATCACCCTCGTTTTCCCCCACTGCCACGGCGGCCACAAGGTGACTGTCCGCCACCAGTCCCTCGCCGCTCATCGCTGTGTTCGCGAGTATCATCCCCACCCCGCCCGCGTCGCGCACAACTGTGCCCTTCTCTACGCGCGCGTTAAGCCCCCTGTCACAAACCACCACCTTCCCGCGCACTGTCTCCGGGTCCAGTGAGCCAGGCATGCAAATGCTGCTCGAAGAGTTCGACCGGTCGCTGAAATAAACCAAACCAACCGGTTCGTCTCCCATACCTTCACCACTGTATAGCGAAACGCCGGCAAAGCGTTTCCCGTTCCCGAGAGTAGCGTACGCCGGGAAATCACGGTCCAGTGTGCCGGCTCCGACGGTCATGATCCAAGGAGCAACATTAGCAACAGAACCGCTTCGAGGTCCAGTATTCCCTGCGGAACAAGAAACGAATATTCCTCTCTCCACTGCCGCAAAGGCTCCAATAGCGATGGCATCGAAGTAGTAAGGAACGGAGGAGGAGCCGCCAAGGGAGAGAGAGAGGACATCCACTCCGTCCTGGATTGCCTGATCCATTCCGGCGAGAATGTCGGAGGCGAAACAGCCGTCAGTCCAGCAGACTTTGTAGGCCGCCACGCGCGCCTGCGGCGCCATCCCGCGTGCGGTGCCGGTGGCATAACCAAGCAGCGTGGCGTTGGAGACAACGGAGCCTGCTGCCGTAGAGGCTGTGTGCGTGCCGTGGCCGTCACCGTCACGGGGCGAAGCAAGGTCTCTCGGCTTTCTGGACTTAGCAGAAGCCATTTGGTAGCCCTTGGAGAAACTGCGAGCGCCGATAAGTTTGTTGTTACAAAGAGAAGGGTCGAAGTCAGGTGCGGAGTCGCAGGTACCCCGCCAGCGCGTGGGGATTTGGGGCATTTGGGAATCATCAAAGCTTTGGGATTCTGGCCAGACGCCAGTGTCAAGGACCCCAATAACGACGTTGTGTGATGCCTGGTGGAGGTCCTCCCAAAACCCAGAATGGGCCTGGAGGCCCAGGAACTCAGGGGTGCGTGTAGTGTGTAGCTTGTAGAGCGTGTCTTCATATACACCCAAAACCGAATCAGAAGTTCGGAGCGCGTGGAGTTGTTGAGGGTCGAGCGTGGCAGCAAAGCCGTTGTAAACAGAGGTGTAGGCATAAAGGAGAGAGTGTGGAGAAGAAGAGAGCATGGAAGTGTACCAGTCAAAGTGCGTGGGGTGCACGCTAGGATCGTGGCGCTCTTTCATGTGTACTATGTAACTCTTTCTGGCACTCACCGGCGTGAGTTGGAGGCCGAGGAGAAGAGGTAGAAGAAGAGACAGAGAGAAGAAAGCCGAGAATGATTCCATCACTTGCTGTTCCTTTTGCTTAATCACACCATTAGAGTGCAATGTCTCTTCTGAGTTTTCTTTTATAACCAAACATTTCATCATTTCTTCTGTTTAAAAATCCCGGGCTTTTCAGTTTTCCCAACGGTTTTGCCCCTTCCACCATCATCAAATCAAATTCTCTTTTTTTATTAACCATTCCTCTTTGCTTTGGCTTAATTTACACATCACAAGTTTATTCACTGCACTATGACACTTAGTTTTTTTATCATTTTGAATTATTATTTCTATTTTTTATTTTAACACATACCATAATCAATATATGTCTAATATATTTTAGGTAAAGAAAAATTCTTGATTTTTTTTCATACTAATTTGTTTAAAAGATCTTTTAAACTATACACAAGTTAAATTTAATTTAATAAAATTTGTGAGAATATTGGTAGAAAAGGATCTTGTTACCAGCCATGTCATTCACTAATTTTGGACTATGAGTTGAGTTTGTGAAGGATGTAGATTTGGAGAAGATATTCTTGTCTTCATCAAACCACAAATATGCATGTATATATATATATATATATATATGTGAGGACATGAATTTAACAGCTGTAAACACGTCACTCTTCGCAACTTTTCAATATTTGCTGTCCAAGAGGGTGTTTTATTTTACTTTAAATAAATTAGCTAAGTTAAATTATGTAAGTAAGTCTTAATCTAATTTTTATTAATGGCTTTTGGGTTAGAATGGAATCATCAACAACAACAACAAAATATTTAAGGTTCAATACTCGTACACTTTTATATATTAATGAAATTTTTTTAGTTTTATTCAATACAAAACTTTGTAACTCGCAAGATTCTCTACACTTCATTTCAGTATGTCATGGTACAAATCCCCATAATAGAATGTGAGTGGTAATGAGTTATTTCAGAATTATAGAACTATACTGTGTGGGAATGAATTTCAATGAAGGAATCTTGGGTATGTAGAGGTTGAATAAAATGTTTATTTTCTTTTTCATTTGTCTTTAAATGTATAATTTGACGTTTCATTCCAAAGTGAAGAGTAATATTTAATAAGAGAATCCCATGTTTTTGTGCAGATAATGTAGTATTTTCTCTCCCTTCTTCTTGTCCTATCCATTCACGGACTTGGTAAGCAAAAGCAGCAATATAACAAAGAAACAATTATAAAATCGAAGGCAAACAAAAAGTAGCAACACGACAAGGATGATCGATGATGTGTGTGCATACTTTATTAATTTTCTCCAATAACAAGTTTCCTTGTTAGACAGTGAACATCCCACTCATGTGCTCAACAGTGTACTGGTGCTGGATTCAAGCTGAATATTCTTTTCACAAATATTCATGACAAAAGAAACAAGAAGATAAAAAATCTTTTTTTTTTTGGAGTTTAACATTGAATTGTGTACTTTAGTTTTTGGAAAAAGTGAGACATCAACGATCTTCCCAAAGTTATATGTATACGTTTTCAACGTACTAATGTTTTGGGATTTTTAAATGAAGAGTATAAGTAGAGAAAACAAGGAAGAAGGATAAAATGTATAAAAAAAACAAATTTTAATTTCATGTTCAAGTTAATAAAATAAAATCATATTTAACAATTGTAGACTCAATAATTGTAGATGAGTTATAATGTATTTTTTCTCTATGTATGAAATGTCATAGTTGTTACATGGTTACATGGATGATATATGATGTTGGATTTCCGGATAACTATGTAAGTTGGATCCTTTATGGAAAAAAAAATGTAAATTATTACATTACTTCTCTTCAAATTTCAAGTAGGGATGATAATATGGTAAAGCAAATAAAGGTGTGACTGTCTCATTTTTAAAGTAAAAATACTTTATTCTTTACTTACTCATTAAATATTAAATTTGTGTCTTATCCTCGTGCTCACTGTTAATGACTATGTTCGTATTTATACTTATTTTTTTTATGTTGTTTCAATTACTAATTAAATAATTTTTTTACAAAATAAAATAAAAATCATATCAAATAAAATATGATATAATCAAAAATTCAATATCAAAAATAATCAAGTGTATGTCAAAAAGCTATTTGACTTAATAAAATAATGTATAATCAATACAATACTAATGAGATCTGATTCCAAACATATAAGACATTGACATCAATCTCAACCTAATGTGGGACTTATATAGTGTTCTACTTTCTCATTTTTATCCAATGTGAGACTTATACTAACACTTGGATCTTGACTAATATTTTAAGAGGAGCCAAAATAAAACAATTAAAATTTATATATTTAATTATCGTTACTAAGACAAAGATAATGAATACATAATTTAGGATAACTATAAATATATAAAGAAATAATAATTATTGTCATTTGTTCTTTCATATTCTTGAACTCATCAATAATTGGACCAGAACTAAAATTTTCAGCTCTTTCTTTTCCAATGTAAATAAACAAATTATCAGTAAAAAAATCACCTTCCATATTTGTTCAGCAATCTTGTTTTGATAATCTTCATTACAAAAAAAATATATAATTGGACAATTAAGTCAGTGGTATCATGGTTCAGATGAAAAGGTTGAATTTTTCTTATTTTCATCTTCACACAGTTTTCCTTTTTATCATTTTTAAAATATGAATTTGTTCTTTTATTCTTCACCAATATATATTTTTTAAGTTAAAGACTAAAGAAAAATTTGTCATAAATTGAAATGTAAATACTAAAATAAAAATTCATGATAATCAAGCTACAATTAAAAATCGATTATGAAAAAACAGGTAGTACAATATTTTTTCTTATATATTCGTAAAAATGAATATACAAAAAGTATGTTAGATAAAAAGTAATTTTAATTATTAAATTAATATTTTACTATTATGTAAGACAAAAAAAGTATTTTTTTTCAAGAATGGAAGAGAACATATAAGAAATAAGAGTAGAGACAACGATTATTTTTCTCTTTGAAAAAAATTAGTAAAAGTAAAATATGAGAACAATATGTGAAAAATTCAGGAAACAAATAAAAAATATCTTAATAAATTTTTTTATTTTTTATTATATTTGATTTCAAAATTTTTTATCAATTAATATTTAATATTATGATTTATAAATCAAATTAAAAAAGATTAAATTTAATTTTCTTTGATTCTTGATACACATAATTTAAAAAAGTTTAAATATTATACATAATTTAAAAAGTTTAAATACTATACATAATTTAAAAAGTTTCAAATTTTTTAATTACATAAATTATAAAAGAAATCAAACAACCACGAGTATCTTTTTTGTAGTGCCGTTCACCTTAACGGGACATGTTTACCTGAAATCCTTACGAGAAAAACTTTCGATACAGGAACCTGCACTTGTCTAAGCCGATTTTAATCATCGACTTTGATACCAAGTACGACCTAACAATAATGAAATATTCTTTTGCAAACATAATAAAATTAACTACCAAAAAGAATGCAGAACATAAATTTGTTAGATTACCTGGTAAAAAAAGTGTTGTATTAATTTAAAATAAGAATATGTATAAAAACGGGGATATATATATATATATATATATATATATATATATATATATATATATATATATATATTATTTTT
>Ga0209389_1002452_pt1 | contig 14247 bp, 5 predicted proteins | sample CowpearedBW_FD_187526 | JGI IMG/M metagenome (GOLD analysis project Ga0209389, IMG submission 187526) | Root nodule microbial communities of legume samples collected from California, USA - Cow pea red BW (SPAdes) (version 2) | ecosystem: Host-associated > Plants > Roots > Nodule | place: USA...
CATGTTTTAGATTAAGTAGGTATTTTTTCCTACCCATGGCCTTGAATCTTTACTCCAATAAATGATGGATCACACGAAGAAGAGACAATCAGAAAGAAGTGACCTTTGACTGGTTTCTCTTTGAAGCGAGCGCATCTCACTTACAAGTCTCATTTTCTGGAGATTGTGATGGTGAAGGTGATGATGGGTTTGAGAGGCACAAACATGGTAGTTCAATCATTCTCTTGGAGGGAGAAGACGCGTGAACGAGAATCTGAAATTCAACATGATCAGAGGAATAGTTATGCCACATTCTCACTTCCTCAAACCTAGGAGTAGATTGATTATTTTTCTACAACAAAATTGAGGCTTTTAAATATGGAGTGATTAAATTTAAAAAAAATCAATTAAAGAAAAAAAGTATCGAACCAAATCTATTTTAATATTAAACTGTATTTAATAATTCAAAAACGGTAATGCTTTTGGTTTGATGGGGGAGGCTTTTCTCCGCTCACATCTATTGTTATTTTTAGCTATGTCGGCACAATTATTTTGATTATTTTTATTTACATTGGTTAAAGTTATTATTTTACTTTATTGGTGGATGATTCTTTTTAGCCAACTTTTCACAGGTGATATCGACTAAAACCAATACTATTTAATGTCTACCGGGAGTTTTCTCAATCAATATTGAAAAAATTAAAACGAATTTTGAACAAATAAAAAATATTGATAATCTATATCTATCTATAACAATATATAGAGAGAATTCTCCTTTTTGTGTCCACATTTCAAAATACCAATTTTACCCTTTAAATATAATATTTTATTAAATTTTTAAAAATTGACCGTTATTTTTACAAATTTTTTATAAATTCGGTTATCTCTATTTTTTTTTCTTTATTTATTAATAGTTATTCTTTCATTTGTTTTGATATATTTCACTTTATTTTTAATAAATATAATTTTAGTTTATATAACAACTTAATAATATTATAATATTATCACCTACTAATATAATATCACGCATATTTAAAAAATCATGCACACAGAATTTTATCCTTAATTATTATTTTAAAAATTAATTATTTTATAATTGATTTATTTTTAACCATTTTTTAAATCTTTTTTATTTTGACCATTATTCTAAAAATATTTTTTTAATAGTTTTTATTTAACAACTATTTTAAAATTTATTATATATATTTTAAAAATAATAATTATTGATCTTATAAAAATTAAAAAATAGGACACATAATTCACTAATATTATAAAGAAAATTATCCTTACACGCGTAGACTAAAATAAAATTAAAAAAAGATGTTGACTGGAAAAAAAGATATCTGGCAGAAAACCGTAACTAATGTCTATTACGAAATATTTATAACCCATAAAATTAATTTCGATAATATTATCGGAAACATAACTTTTATCAACATAAATTAAAAAGAAAATACTATAAGTAAATATAGACAATACAATATCATTATCAACAATGGTTGAGATGAAAACCTTGATTAATGTTAATTCATAAATAACCTCAACTTATGTAACCAAAAAATAATTTTAAATGAAAATGGTTAAAAGAACAACCTTTACTAATATCAACTTAAACGATCTAGTTAAAAAAATATAGATCATGTTTTACATTTGTCTTGATTGAGTTAAAGATGTTTTAATCTGATTATTTAAAGGAAGCCAAATTAATGATATCAAAATTAAAGTAAAACTTGAGAAATTATGAAGAAAAAAAAGTACATAGATACATAGACTAAAAAAAAGTAGACTTTAATTTATTCTGTTTCCCATTTCTCTCTTCTCACTAAAATTTCATATATCTTTTTCTACTTCAAAATCTGGTCATTTTTACATTGAGGGTTAGGAAGCATTTCTACCTAATCATGTTTTTAAATAGAGTAACTTTCTATTTATTCTATAAATTCTTTTTTTTCTTAATTTTCTTATGATTTTGTCATAAATATTGGTGAAGTTAGTTGATAAAGATGATCCTCTCGACTTGATTTTATTATATACTAAAATTCTATTATGTTGGAATACCCTGTTTTAGATTTCTAAAGTTTTGAGTAACCTTACTTCTTGAATTTGATTAAATTTGCTTTGAGGATAAGCATTCTAGGTAAGAAATCCATGATTTTAATAGAATTGTAGAATATATGACTTAGTCATTAGATTTTTGTTTATATGTTAGGATTATGATTTATTGAAAATCTTTTTAAATGCTTAAACTCGAGCCTGATTGGATTTGGTTTGATAAATGATTGTTTAAAATGTTTTTGATTGAATATTGTTATTAATGAGTTGATCTAGTGGCTAAATTATGTATATTAATTATAGAATTTCCTTGAATGGAGTTTTGGATATACTGTATATAAGCAGAGTGCATTTATATAACCTTTACTATGAATTTGACATGAGAATAAATATGCATTCTTTGAGCTAAATAACCAACATTGATTTGCAAGATGATGTTCAGACAAATCATTGTATAGATTAATTAATTGAATTGTTTAGAAGTTATTAAAATACTCTTGGAATTATCTTTTGAATTTCATTTTTGTTAAGGTTGATTTTCATATACTTTTGCTTAGGCGGAGGATTTTTTTCTCAAATAAAAATATAACAAAGATTCAAACCTTACTTTTTACCTTAGTTTTGCTTAAGTGAAAAGCTTATTTGCTTAGACAAAAATAAAATTGGAAATAATCTTGTTTTTAGCCCTATTGTTGCCCAAGTAATTTTTTTTTTTGCTTAAACGAAAATAGCACCACAACTCAACCTAGTTTCTATTTAATTTTCGCTCAAACTAACAAAATTGTCTCTTTAACTTATTGAATATGTATGTTGTTATAAATGGAAAACGAAATAATTTTTATATTTGATTGATTTGTGGTTTTATTTGAATGAGTTATTTTATAGTACAATGTTTATTCAAATTGATTGAACTTGTACGAATTTGGGGTTATACATCTAAAATGATGTATGAATCATTATTTAAGTTGTATACTAAGTATTAACACTTATGGTGTAAAAATGATTTAATTTAAGTTACATAAACTAAGATATTAAGTTATGAGAAGAAATAAATGAGATAGCTCTTACACATCGTAACATGTGTAAATGTGCATATCCGAGTATTTGGACAATGATACTTTAATCCATTTTTTTTGACCTACTTTTAATCTACCACTTTAATCATCATCAGATCATCATATCACATCATTTGAAAGAATCAAAATAAATGATCTAATGGTGATTGAATGAGTGTGTTAAAAGTGGGTCAAAAAAGTGAGTTAAATTATCTTTATCATAAATTTATCTAGATTCATGATTCTGGAATTTATTTGTAAATCCAAGTTTTGGACTGTATTATATGTTAATTTCTGGTATGACTTATTAAATACGGATCTTTCAAAAGACATCGATTGATATTCCATTTGTTAAATATCTTTTGACATATCCTTACATAGTTTAAGTCTTTTGAAAATTTTGTGTTTGTTTAAAATTGGATTATTTGTAAATTGTTAACAAAAAGATATTACATAGATGTTGAATGACTATTCAGTTTAGCTATTACAGAAAATAAGTTATGAATGCAATTTTACACTATTATCCATTTACGTACTATTTTTATGTAAAGAAAAGTACAGACTTTTGCTATAAATAACTTGCAAGTGATGGCCAATAATTTCTAACAGACAAAGTAAAGTTTTTAGAAGCAATACAAAGTTATTAAATTTGAGCATTATAAGAGAAATAAGTTATATAACGACAATATACAATGGTTTATTTTATCTGTAATTGGTCTTTGTTTAGTTTTGTCTGAATAAGTTTTCATATAGGTAGGACAGAAGAAGAAAATCAGAAAGAAAAATAAAACAAAACTCTTCAGCTAAAATTAAAAGATCGTACATGTATATGTTGAAAAAGTAATTCAAACCGTATCTTGATCTAGTTTCTATTATATGTTTCTCTTATATGTTGCAGTAAATTTATGCTGATATGCTTTTGGAGAAATTGGAATAAGTGATCCATCATCAGGAAGAGGAAACAAAACATAAATGGTCAAGAAAGAATCTGGTTTAAGTCTTACAGGAAGAGGATGCTAAGTAATTCAATTCAACTATTTGAAACTACTTTAACTAATAATAAGCTAACCTAGTTAAATTAAGGTTGTTTAGGCATTCTGTACCAAGATGTTTATCTAATTATCATTATCACACTCATATTTTATTATAATTTTTTTCTCTCTCTTTCTTTCACTGCTGGCAAAAGGTGTATAATTGTTTCTTTCTCTTTCTTTCAATTAACTTAACTGATCACTAGAAAAAGCTAATATAAAGAAGTTAGTTGCCAATTGTGATTCATTCAATGCTGGAATCAACATTTTTTCTTGCTTTATGTTCCTGGTACAATAAAACACTTTTTTTCCCATGTATATCCTAAGAATTTTGTCTGATTGGTGGAATAAGGAAATCTTATATCAGATTTATTACTTTGCATCAGTCACAAAAGTAAGGTCTACTCTTTTTTTTCTCATCACAAAGCACGTTTGATGCAGAAAATTCGGTCCAATTATTTTGCAATGATATTTTCCACAGCTTGTAATAATAACACGTCAACATCATCAATGTTCTACAGACCGAAAAATCTTATATATGATGCATGATCTGATCAGTTCTTTCAAACTAAGAAGTTTTCATCTGAGTTGCATAAACAATGAGAGAGCCTAAGCCTAATTTTGTGTTTCCACTTCCTTTCATGTTCTTCATTACTCATTGGTTTCTGTTGGTTATTTATGGCAGTGCTGCTGAGAGTTCCACATATATAGTCCACATGGACAAATCCATGTTTCCTAGTGTCTTCACAACCCATCATGATTGGTTTGAATCCATCATTGATTCCTCTAAATCAGCAACACTTGGTCACTCATCCATAAAATCACAGAAAGTGTACTCCTATAGCCAAGCCATGTATGGCTTCAGTGCAGTTCTAACTTCAGAAGAGTTAGAGGCTGTGAAAACCTCCCCTGGCTTTGTTGCAGCATATCCAGACAGAACTGCCACCATAGACACCACTCACACTTTTGAGTTTCTCTCCCTAGACCCTTCCAGTGGTCTGTGGCATGCATCAAACTTTGGAGAGGATGTCATTGTAGGTGTTATTGACTCTGGTGTGTGGCCTGAGAGTGAAAGCTTCAGAGATGATGGCATGACCAAGAAAATTCCAAGCAAATGGAAAGGCACCTGTGAGGAAGGGCAAGACTTCAACACTTCCATGTGCAACTTCAAACTCATTGGAGCTAGATACTTCAACAAAGGTGTGATTGCTGCAAACTCCAAGGTTAGAATAAGTATGAACTCAGCCAGAGATACAGAGGGTCATGGAACTCACACATCCTCCACAGTTGGTGGCAACTATGTGAGTGGAGCCTCTTACTTCGGCTATGCCAAAGGGGTGGCCAGAGGCATTGCACCAAGAGCCAGGCTTGCCATGTACAAGGTCATTTGGGAAGAGGGTCGTTACGCCTCTGATGTTTTGGCTGGAATGGACCGAGCCATTGCTGATGGGGTTGATGTCATTTCCATCTCTATGGGGTTCGATGGTGTTCCACTTTATGAGGATCCTATAGCAATAGCTTCTTTTGCAGCAATGGAAAAAGGGGTGGTGGTTTCATCCTCTGCGGGTAATGGTGGTCCTCATCTTGGTACTTTGCACAATGGAATCCCCTGGCTTCTCACCGTGGCTGCAGGTACCATTGACCGCACATTTGGTTCTCTAATTCTTGGAAATGGCCAAACCATTATTGGTTCGACCGTGTTTCCAGCAAATGCCTTGGTGGAAAATCTTCCACTTGTCTACCACAAGAATATATCAGCATGTAACTCAGTCAAGATGTTATCGAAACTGAAAACAGAAGTCATCATTGTATGTGACTTGGTTCCAGACACTAAGTTAATGTACAAGCAAATGTCGGTTGTTTATGAAGCTAGATTGTCAGGGGCAGTGTTTTTTCTTAATGGTCCTATGTTGAATGACTCAGGAATTGGTACATTTCCAAGTATTACAATCAGTGCAAAGGAGGTATGCAACAAGCCATAGCAAGCCAATAGCCAGTATCAAATTTCAGCAAACATTTGTTGGAATGAAGCCAGCACCAGCTGTTGCTGTTTACTCTTCAAGAGGTCCTTCACCTAGCTACCCTTGGGTCTTGAAGCCTGACATAATGGCACCTGGCTCTAATGTCCTTGCTGCTTACACTCCTCATACTCAGCAGCTGCAATTGGCAACAATGTGTGGTTACCTAGTGACTACAATTTGCTGTCTGGAACATCCATGGCATGCCCTCATGCTTCTGGTGTTGCTGCTCTTTTGAAAGCTGCACATCCTGAATGGAGTGCTGCTGCTATAAGGTCTGCACTAGTAACCACTGCTAGTCCTCTAGATAATACACAAAATCCAATTAGAGACTATGGTTATCCTTCTCAATATGCTTCCCCTCTTGCCATGGGAGCTGGTCAAATTGACCCCAACAAAGCACTTGATCCAGGTTTGATATATGATGCCACCCCACAGGACTATGTTGATCTCCTATGTGCTTTGAACTACACAATGAAGCAAATCTTAGTCATTACAAGATCAGGTTCATATAATTGTGCAAAACCTTCGTTTGATCTTAACTACCCTTCATTTATAGCCATCTATAGCAACAAAACAATGTCAGTTGTCCAGAAATTTAGGAGGACAGTGACCAATGTTGGAGTTGGTGGTGGCACATACAGAGCGAAGGTGACAGAACCTAAGGGCTCTGTGGTGACAGTGTCACCTGAGACTTTGTCATTCAGATACAAAAATGAGAAGCTGAGCTACAGTGTTGTAATAAAGTACAGGAAGCACAAGAAGGAAGAAATATCTTATGGGGATGTTATTTGGATGGAAGATGGTGGAGCACACAGTGTTAGGAGCCCCATTGTAGTGGCACCAAGTGGAATTGTATGAATTGGTTTTAGTTTTCCTTCTCCTTGTCATGAAATTCTGAGTCCTTCATGGAACCTATCTATCAATAGTGAAATGTAACAAAAACATGCATCTTCTCCGACACATTGCACTCAATCTTCTTCACTTGAACCAAGTCACGATTAAGGAATAAAAATTAGTAAAACTAATCAGAAAAAGATAATTATATTTTCACCGATTTTTTTTTTACCTACTTTTAATCTATTTTGTTAATCACCTTTCAATTATTTTATTTATTTTTTTTAATAATATAATGTAATGATCTAATTAAATTAATGAGTTAAAAATAGATAAAAAAAAGTCAAAATATTATTATTCATCTAAAAATTATTTTAAAACATTGTAAATCTTTTTTACATAAAAATTTTCTTGCAAAAATAAAACTGATAGATAATATTGGAGGGAACAATATGACATATACTAGAAAACTAATCCAATTAACGTTTATAATTTTTTATTTTGGCAGAAGTATAATTTTTAAGAATTGTACATAATTCCAGCACAAATTTCTCAAAGACACGTTTGAAATTTCACGAAAAACAAGTATTAGTAAATGTGTTCATGATTAAAAAGAAAGAAAGATTTTTTTTTATATTATTTGAATTTATTTTTTGTATGTTTTATTTATAAAATATTACATCATAAAATAATGTATGGAACACAAATGTAACATAACTTTACGAAAGTCAATAAAAAAATCTCTAAGTTATTTTCGGTCGCACTTATATTTTATTTCCCATTCTTACTTCTGAAATATAATTTTTGAATTAAAGAAATTAAAGCTAAAAAATAAAGCATAGTACAGTCAACATTAAAATGAGTTTGTCTGCCTAATTAAGCTTGTGCACAAATAAATCTTATTAAACTTTGACATGAAGAGAAAAAATGAAATTGGTTTTCCAAATTAAAATTAAGGACATTCAATAATCTAATCTAAGATTTTTTTTTTTTTAAGATTAGATCATGGATATTTTACTATTTTAAAGTTACAATTATATATTTATGGCTGAGGGGATTAGTTAAATTCCTTCTATTCTCACTTGTTTTTCAGTGTGGGAAACTATTATGCTTAGTTTAGAATTCAAACTTTATATAATCAAATTCTCAACTTTCACAATAAATCAATTTTAACTGAAAAACAAAATGTGGGATTCTATTTTGACATTTTTTTAATTTAGTTTATAGAGTAAAAAGATTCATTTTGTGCAAGCGAACGATCTAATTCAACAGGTTACTTGTTCATCACAGTTAAAACTGAGAAATTTTTATCAAAATAATACAATTTCCCTTTTTTTTTACTCCAATAATATATTGTTTCAAATAATTATTCAAATAATATGGTTTATTGAACTAATTCTAAAATGATTGTGTATAATTTTGAAAAACAAAATTAAAATTCAGTTATCGGATAATTGAATTTTGAACTAAATTTAATTTCTTTTTTGTTTTTTCTTTAAAAGTGAAGAGAAGAGAATTTTAAATTTTTAAACTAAAAATTTTATATTGAGAAATATATATTTCAAAAAATTAAAGTTTATAAAAATAAAAATAATATTTCAGAAAATATTATTCTACACGTTTAAATTATTTTTTCTCAAATATTATTGAAGAATAATATCATTCTTGAATACTCAAATCATTAAATTTGAACTTTTAATCTTCATTTTTTTTTATATCATTTTTTTGGTGTTTTTATTTGAGAACGCTTCAAAATCATTCTCATTCCCTCTCATTGTTTTAAACTAATAAAATGTTTTGAAATTTTGTATCTTAACACTATTTAACTCCTCTATTTATTTATTTATATTGAAACTCTCTATTTAAAAATTTAGTTATCTTCTAAAAAACTCAAGTAAAGAAACTGTTCAAACATATTTTTATATCTATGGTATTTAATTCAATATATACATCTTATAATCTGTTATTCGCTTTATTTATCTTCTTAATTAATTTATTATTTTAAAAAATTATCTTTTAAAAAATATTTTAAATAAAGTAAATATTTCAAATTAAATATGTAACATCCCAATTTCAATAACTTAAAATTAATAAATTAGGATGTTTCATCATAGTGTTCAAAACAGATTATCCATTATATAAATTATATTAATAGAGTCTTATAAAAGATATATCTATAAAAATATATCATTTATACAAACCAACTAAAATCAACCAAGCTTTATACACACGTTAACCACTTACTACAACTCCCAGAAACCTTTCACTAGCCTAACGGATGGTTCCTCATCCACTAAAGGTGTCTCTAAACCTGCAACCTCATCTGCTCCTACCGAATAGGTAATCATTATAAAAGAAAGACAAACAACAAGAGACACAAAGTGCAAGGGTAAGCTAGTTTATAAAAGAAATAATCATATAATAGTTAAACTTGTTACATTATAAAATAACATATTTCAAGCATTCATAAAAAGAAATACCAAACATATAATTGCAGACTCTCTAGACTCAATTATCCGGATTTATACATTGACTCAGGCATAGAAGTTGTGCACCTGTCATAAAAGTGGATTGTGGCAAATGGCAAATGCCCTAGCTCCACTTAGCCTAATGAAAAGTGGATTGCGGTAGAGGTCCTGGCTCCACTTGGCCTAACCAACATGAATCAATTTCCTCCGGACATGGTAAGTTACTTATGACATTGCTAGATTAGTGGTCCCACCCCTAATCCCGCCATAAGAACTTCCTTCAACTCTCACCACCTAGACCACAACACTCTATATGAGTTTGTAAGCCTAGTAGAGTATATGATAGCTTCTGACCAACACGTATCCCTAGCCAATGCATAACAACCTACTAGTGAGGATTGCACTTCTTCCTTAGAAGCACAACCCTTATGCAACAAACAATTCAAATCAACTTTTCTCGTTCCATTCCATTAAGATCCACTTTCACTCTCTTATAATCATCACATTTCCTCAGAATCCAACATTTCAAAACAAAGATGCAATCCAACTTTAACTATTTCATTCCACTGATCCTCTTTTATACTCATAACATCATCACTTCTCCATAAAACATAATCTCACACTGAGTTCCTCACACCGAACAATCATACACATCTCATTCATCATATTCACATATACTATTTCATAATTTCATGTAATAAGCACTCAGTAATGTTCAAGAGCAACTAGTAAAACTTCATAAACACAAATAAAAACACAAATGTCACACATGATAAAGGGGAGATGACAGTTCATGTTAAAGGTGAAGAAACAAACAAAAGGTTCCACAAGTAACCTGGAAATTTTCTCACAACCTGTGGATTTGGCTCCAGGATGTAGAATTCACACCAGCGTGTTCCACAGGTAACCAGTGGATATTTCCATGACCTGTGGATTCAGCTATGACATGTATAATTCAAACAGTGAATTCCATAGGTAACCAATGGATATTTCCACAACCTGTGGATTCAGCTATAAGAAGTATATTTCAAATCATACAAGCAAAATAATCATACTCATCATAGACCAAATTCATCAACATGCAATCATTAATTTAGAAAAAACACTGCAAAGAAAATAATATTCATCAGTGTAGTAAGGGCTTTTGGCCCCGGTTATTTTCAATATTCTGCCTCGATTCCAGAACTGAGACATATTGGGGCGAGGCAAAAAGGGGTAGCTTTTGGCCTCGGGTGTCAACCGAAGCCAAAACTCCCCTTTTCTGCCTCGGTTCTAGACAACCCGAGGCCATATGAGAAACTTTTTTGCCTCGGTTGTGGTCGAACCGAAGCCATATAGTCAAAAAAAATTTAATTAAAAGAAAATTTCAAAGACCTTTTGGCCTCGGTTTTGTCTGAACCGAGGCCATAGACGCCTTTTTTGCCTCGATTATGGTAAGAACCGAGACCTAATGCACAATTTTTTTTAAATATGTTTTCTGTTTTATGATTATTTCCACATTTAAACCTATATATTTTTTTCAGAAACCAGCACAAACCAAAACAAAATATTTTATGAAACATCCACAATTCAAATACATTTAAAAGACAATTAAAAATCATTCACAATTCAAATACTATCCTAATCAATACTATTGTGCATCTGAATTATAAATTTTGCACATGCTATCCTACCAAACTTTATGGACTTCGCGGGAAATGGGGCAAGACTCTTGAATGTTTGCAAAATAAGACATTAACTTAAGTTAGTATATAGAAAGACAATATTGCAAAGTAATTGTTTTAATTCAAATATATATTACCGTTTTCATATTAGTTGTAATATGAGCACGCACAATAGTTGTCATCCATTGCATTATATAGTAACCACACTCATATGACCCAGTTTATCTATTACACTACATTATATCAACAACATTACAATTAATTAAGGAAGAAAATCAAATCAAACAATTATAAATATATGGATAGAAATATCAAACCTGGAGGGAATACCATGCAAGACATTTTGCCTTAGCCATTGATCTCCCTAACAACATGTTATGTCCAACAATTGAACTATGATAAATGGAATAAGTTAGGATACTTTTATATAACCACTAGTGCAGTTTGAACCTTTTAACTCGCGTTATAGGCACCGGTTGTCGCTTAACTGAAGCATAAAATGGCGCGGTGGCACTTTTGTAATTTTTTCCAACTTTTATGCCTCGGTTCATTAGAAAACTGGTGCCAAAAGGTCTTATATGCCTCGGTTGTGAAGAATCGAGGTAATATTTAAAAAATGCCACTATAGCAATGACAGTTGGCATCGGTTGGAATTGAACCGCTGCCAAAAACTGTTTTCTGCCTCGGTTAAAAATTGAACCGAGGCTATAAGGTTCATTAGGGTTCAAAAATCGCGAATCACTTTTTTTCTTCTTCTTTCTCGCTTGCACGTTCTCTCTCTCAGCCACCGACCTCCATTGCTGTTGTTGAGCTCTGACCACTCATAACTACTTGATGTTTGACTCATTCGTGTTCTGGCTTGGCGAAGTGCGATTTAGGGCTCGCGAAGTGGGCATCAATTCGTTGTGTTGCAACTGCGTAGTAGATTGGTGTTGTGCGTGGATGGAGATCTGTCGTTGATGGTGGCGAGACGTGTAGGTGGCGGTAGCGTGAAGAAACTTGTCGTTGCGAATGAGGTGGTTTCGCGATTTGGGGGAGGAGACGCGATTTAGGGTTTGTGATTTGCTGCAGATGGTTGATTTTTGTTTGCATTTATGCAAGTGTGATGTTCACATTTTCGTGTATGAAGAACATAGGGGTTCCATGGTGGTTGCATGATTCAAAAATTGCTCTTACGATGAAGGAGAAGACTGCAGTGGCTACGGATCTTTCGTTTTGAGTTTCAAATCTGGCGGTGGTTGACGTAGCTGTGGTGGAACCATGGTGGCTGCCTAGGGTTTCTGATGGAGAAGATGGGATGTTGAAAATGCAGAGAGGAGAGAGGCACATATGGCCTCGGTTCTCAGTAGAACGGGGGCAAAATATGGAGCTTTTGCTTCGGTTGAGACCCGAGGCAAAAAACTAACCTTTTTGGCCTCGTCCTAATATGCCTCGGTTCTAGAGCCGGGGCAAAATGACAAAAATAACCGCTGCCAAAAGTCCTTCCTGCACTAGTGAACATGTCATATTCATAAAATTAACATTGAGGTTCTTACCAATCTATCACTTGTCTAAGATGGTTAGGGGGAGGGCGGTGCAAAGAGCAAAACCACACAGCAAGGTTCTCCCTTAGGGAAACCACAAGTAACTGCCAATGACGCATGAGAAGAAAATAAATTCATTGTTATGCATTAAAATGACAAGTTATATTCATAAGTTAACAAAAATGACTTACCCAGCAACATAATGGACAAAATAAATTTCTTTTCTGCGTTGAAAGCATTTTGTCACATATGCTTCGGTGTCATCAAACTTGTTGCCTTCATGAGTGAGTTGGGGGTCTACAAACCCATATAAATCATTCAGTCCCATAATTTCAATGACACCAGACAAATACCTAAATATAAAACCTCTTAATATTGCCTCGGTCCCTACAAAACCTGAGGCCAAAAATCCTAATACTGGTGGCATTTTTGAAATTTTGGTTACTAGGCTGCCTTATAGGCTTCTGTTCTTTTGTAACCGAGGTTTAAAACATCTTACTACATCGGTTTTTCGTAGACCAGAGGCAATAAAGTTGGACAAAATTACAAAAATGCCACTGCCTCTTTATAGGCTTCGATTTTGATATAATTGAAGCCTATAAGCCGAAGTAAAATGTCAAATATGCACTAGTGACTAGCTTCCTTTACCTTACAAAGAGGCTCAACTGACCCAAACAACTCAATATACTCAAGGAACACCAAAACACCTTTAGCTCCACAGGGTGCTCTATCTATATCTAGGAACAACACAAGAACGATCAGGACATATCATTATGATCATTGACCAACAAAGAGTCATATTGATGATTAAAATGTCACATGCAACCAAAGCAAGGTCATATGCAACCCCGAACAGAGAAGACCCACAAGAAAACGAGCAAAAGTTCAACTTACACAGTTGAAGAAACTGATCGAATAGAAGGGAAGAGCTCGCCAAGGGGATCACGCTAGCGGTCTCCGATCTTCAAACAAATGAACAGAAGGTGAGAACTTCTAGTTCTAGAGATAAGTCAAAGAACTCTAGAAAAGTGGTTTCTAGAGAGATAGAGTGTTTTAAAATAATAAATCTCGTTTATAACAAAACTATTTATACTAAAACCTTTTAATATTAAAATAATCAAATTTCACTATTTTTAAATTACTATCAATTCTAAAGCGTCATTTTCTAGGGTTTTACAAAACAATTATTAAAATTCTTTTATTTTTTAGAAAATTTTTAATAAACCATCTTATCATTTATCATAATCTTTTAAATAAAATAAGTCTTCTAAATTAAATAAATAAATAAATATTTTATCTTTTAATTACAATATTTATTTAAAGTTACTTATTTTTTTTATATATAAGATTTACTTAATTGATTATCAATATTTTAATAATTTAAATGGGGACGAGTATTATGCGGGTATGGAGACATAGTGGATATATACATTTCCAAATCCATCCCCATACAATCGAAAAAGTCGAAGATTCTCCATATCAATACCCATATCCAGTTAATGTGGAAATTTCCATCAAAACAGAAACGAGTTCAAACAATACCTACAAAAACGAGTTTATTTATCATCTCAGTTTAGTGCAGTTTTGGTGTTTGGTGCTTGTAGAATCTCTTTTTTCCTC
>Ga0209389_1002458_pt1 | contig 14240 bp, 13 predicted proteins | sample CowpearedBW_FD_187526 | JGI IMG/M metagenome (GOLD analysis project Ga0209389, IMG submission 187526) | Root nodule microbial communities of legume samples collected from California, USA - Cow pea red BW (SPAdes) (version 2) | ecosystem: Host-associated > Plants > Roots > Nodule | place: USA...
GTCAAGTCAACTATAGTCAACAAGTCAAACCTAGTCAAAGGTCAACAAGTCAACTAAAGTTGATTCAACTAAGTCAACTTTGGGAATCAAAAATAACAGACACAAATGAAAGGGATGAAGGATTAGTCAACTTCCTTTCTAAACATGCTTAGTCTTCTTAAGCATGTGCCTCCATCCTTAGTTGGGGTCAAGCCTTCATCAGTGGGGAAGTTGTACACGAAGAAGGCGATTTTGAGGTCGAGGTTAAAGTTCGTCACCATGAGGATGAAATTCGTGACCATGTTCATAAAGGTTTTGACTTAAACTCTGAATCCGATGTTGGCCAATTTGGGGAGGTTTCGGCACTTCAAGTCATTGTTCCATATGATCCACAACAGCCATCAATTGATGCATTAGGGGTTGACTTGATGAAGTTGTATAACATTGTCACTTTTTATAGTACACCTTACAGGTATTACTAATTATTTGTTTATGAATGTTATGAAAATGATTAAACAAACAATCATATTTGTAACTGACAGACTTAAATTGTAGGGTGGTGACCAATATAAATGGTCAAATTTTTGGTACCTCTGAATGTTGGGGTTTTGGTCCTGCAAATAAGGTTGACAATTTGGTAAGAACTGTTTTTTCATGTATTTAATGTTTATATTATTTGGTTGCCTGATTTGTGAATCCTTTTGTGTAGGTTGTTTTGTTCGGTGGAAGCACAATGATGTACTTTGAACGACGTAAATATCGTCATGTTAAGAGAATAACTTTCAATCTATTATATGTGTATAAAGAATGTTTGATTATGAATGACTTAGCTTTATTTTACTTAGAAATAACTAATGTCAGTTATGATTGTAGACTCATGTTCTGCACGACTCACGTAAGATGAAGGTTAAGAGACGGCAATGGACATTGAAAGACTATCAGGCTTACTTTCGTACAAGATTGATTTCTGTAGAGGATATTCTGGATGTGATTTTGTGAGATTTCTAGTTATATATATAATTTTTGTTGCATATTTAATACTTTCAAAGTTTACGAATATATTTATTATGTTATACAGTTGTTTGCCCCAATGGTGCATGAAGGTCATTAGTGGTGCTATGTTGTAAATTGTCAACAGAAGAAGCTGTTTGTGTTGGACTCAATTGGGCACTCAAATAAAAATTGCAAAAGAATAGACAATGCTATTTTAAGCACTACAATATTCCAATATACGTTTTTTATAGGTTGTCATAAATCTTTATTTCATTGATTTCATGATTGCTGTTTTATTCAGGGTAGGCTTATAATTTGGGATTGTTTTTTGGTATGCAGTTGAAATGTAAAGATGATGAACATCCAAAATTTGAAGCACAATGGGACATAACTCATATTCAACCAAACTTGTATGTGTTTTCATTTATAGTATCCAAATTACTTGTAGTTCCATGGTTTCTCTAAATTTGTGTTGTGGAATGTATTTATTTTGCCTTGATGTAGGTATGACTGTGGCATTATTGTTCTTCAAATGATGAAGTTGTGGGATGGTGAAAAGAAATTTGATGGCAATAGCATGCCCAACTACACCAATATAAGTTAGAGGAAGTTTAAGTAGTTAGTTTTTACATAGTGTATTAGAATGTGATTTAATGAGTGAGAATTTTGATATTTGTTATGCAGGAACAACTACGTTAGGCAACAATACATATGAAATTGGATTCTAGATATAGACAACATTCAGAGGGAATATGTGCTGCAGTACTACGATTTGTTAGTTAGACGTTAGGTCATGGTGAACATTTGTCATCTAAATACTTACTGTAATGCACTATGAACTACAAGATTGAATCTAAATTTTTGTGTTCTACTAAAGTATATAAGTGTACAAAATCGTTAGGTAGATGCCCAGTAATTATGTAATGGGTCCCCACTTTAATCTCACTGGTGCTATTGTATCTTTGATTAGAACATACTTCAGACTCTGTATTTATGTTTTATTTACTGGAATGTTACTCAGAATTATATGTTGAGTGTAGCACGCCTTTTGTGTTTCTAGAACTGTTATGGCCATTTCCATTTCATTGGGTTCAATTTTTCATTCTATAATTAGGAATTTCGAGCATTTAGGAACTTATATTTAAGGTCATTTACAGAAAGGTCAGGTGATGATGTTCTGGTGGTGAAGATGTAGCTACTATTTTGAATATGGATATATTTGACCAAAATGTTTGGATGCACTCATCACATAATACGACAACACTCCCCACCTTTGGGTGCAGTATTTATTTATATTAATTTGAAAATGCTTCCAACCAAGGAGGATAAAGAAATTTTAAGGATTTCAGAACTTTTATTGAATTTAATTTACAAGAATGTGATATGCTGATGTTGTGCAGATGATTAGTGTGTGTTCCATTTTTGATGTCAGAATCTGTAGACCAAAATATTTGATTGCACTCCCCACAAAATCTGAGAGCACTCCCCACCTCTGGGTGCAGTATTTATTTTTAGTATTTGAAAATGCTTCCAACCGAGGATGAAGAAGGAATTTTGAGCACTTTGTAACTTTTATTTAATTTGATGTACATTACTAAGAGATCATGATGTTGTGCAGGTTATAGTGTGTGTTCCATTTTTTATTTTGCCTTTGTAGACCAAAATATTTGGTTGCACTTCCCACATAAATGGAGGGCAATCCCCACCTCTGGGTGCAGTACCTTTTTTTTTTAAATGCTTCCAAGCAAGCGTGTAGAAGGAATTTTGAGGACTCTGTAACTTTTATTTAATTTGGTGTACATGACTCCATGTGCAGATTATGGTGTGTGTTTCATTCTTCATTTGAAAGTGTGAAAACCAAAATATTTCGTATCACTCCCCACATAATTTAAAAGCACTCCCCACCATAGGGCGTAGTAATTTTTTTTAGAATGCTTCCAAACAATGGTGATAAAGGAATTTTAAGGATTTGAGAACCATTATTTACTTTTATTTACGTCAATGTGAGGTGCTGATGTTGGGCACGTTATGATGTGTGTTCCATTTTTTATTTGTAAATCTGAAGACAAAAATATTTACCAATACTCTCCATATAATTTGGGAGCACTCCCCACCTCTAGACACAATATTTAATTTTTATTTATTTAAAAATGCCTCCAAGCAATGGCGATAAAGGAATTTTGAGGATTTGAGAACTCTTATTTAATTCTATTTACGTGAAAGTGAGGTGATGATGTTGTGCACATTATGGTGGGTGTTTCATTTTTTATTTGAAAATCTGATGACCAACATATTTGCCAACATTCCCCACATAAATTGAGAGCACTCCCCACCTCTGGGCGCAATAGTTTGTTTTTTGTATTTGAAAATGCCTCCAAGCAAGGAGGATAAAGGAATTTTGATTACTTTGTAACTGTAATTTAATTTTATTTACATGAATGTGAGGTGATGTTGTTGGGCACATTATGGTGTGTGTTCCAATTTTGATTTGGAAATCAGTACACCAAAATATTTGGTTACACTCCCAAAATAATTTGAGAGCACTCCCCACCTCTTGGCGCAGTTTATATTTTTAGCATTTGGAAATGGTTTTTAGCAAGGAATATGAAGGAATTTTGAGCAGTTGAAAACTTATAATTTTATTTACATGCTTGTGAGGTCATTATGTTGTGCACATTACTGTGTGTGTTCAATTTTTTATAACCTTATTATGTTAACCGAACTTAGAAGCAAAAACATTGTGTATTATATCAAAATGTCCTTATATAACATAACACACTGACCTGTGCTCCTCGTGCTTCTGGTTAACCATACAAAGGTTAAAATAAAAAGTACTTAAGAACATCAAAACAACAAGCTAAAGACATCCTAAATAAAATAACCCCATTTTTGACATTTATGTTTCCATATTTTGGGTAGGTTCAGTGTTGGAGGAGGTCTCCCGAATGTCAGCATGAACAGACTGAGTGGACGGATCCAAATTCTTTTTAATATGTCCTGAACTTTGGGATCAAGTGATGGATGGGGCTCAATGATAGGCTTCATTGTGGCTTGGACTAGTTCATCCGTCGGTTCACAAATGTCCGCTTTAAAGATCTAATTTTCAATAAAGGGTATTTCCATATGAATGAACAAAGTAGTGAACAAACGTTAGCATTTAGTAGAAGTAAGGTGACGTAATTTCAAATTGTGGTCAGTACCTTCACAATGTTGCGGACATTGATGTTGAGGTAGCAAATTTTATGTCGATGGTTGAAAGTCGCAACTTGCTATGAACAAGGAAAGAACATTACTATCACAATGATTTACCGTATAATGTTTTGATGTTAAATATGGCATTCTAAAATGTGTGTAAGGGAAATTTTACTTACGGTGTTCAAAAGTAAAACTGCTCCAACATTAAAATCTCTTCCATATTCTGGATGAAGAAGTACTTGTCGGTGCACACTTGCCCAAACGGTGCCAGTAGGATCCTGTTCTTGTAAATGCAAGAATTAGTTAAAGAATTTGGTTCCAATACATATGATCTTTGTTAAAGAATGATACTTTCACACATATTTGCATATCGCCTAGCCCATTTAGGTTGCACGGTTTCACAATGCATGCTACGAAAGGAAGGATACCAGTTCTGTTACAAGTTCCTAAGTGTGTAGTATTGTTAATGTCTCTGTCCTTAACCAGCCATGCCAATGACAACTACAATTATTGTTTCGGCTATATTCATAATAACAACAAACTAATTTTTATTAAACCATGTGTACCATGGAACTTTATGAATTTCTCTGCCCATAACCATGCATTTGATTTAAAATCCCGTTCATAAGTTGCAACAACAATAGCTCGTGTAAATTCTTGTGTGCTTTGTGCGTGTTTTATACCATGGTCAATGATGGCTGCCTGGACATTTCCTGCAAGTCCTGGAATAAGTGTAGTTGATGAATTACATTTTTTAAGGAAAGATTCCAAATCTTGTTCTTCTACATCAATCCCCTTCCACGGTTCCATTGGCACTGAACAATAGGCAATATTAACAAGGTTTAATGAACAAGTATGCGAGGCAAATGATGTTTGGAGCTCAACACTCTTCCTCATTAAAGATCGTCAACTTCCATTCCAAGTAAGTGGAGATTTTTACATTAAAAAAAACAAAATATTTTTGCGACCAAAAAATATTTTCATCTCCATATTAAATGATGCAGGTTGTTTGCATTGGCTTGGTATGTTTAAACATTACAGTCACAATTATTGTGTCTGTTACCTAGGGTTTTAATCAATGTTGAATGTGATATTTGGCCATCAAGTCTTTGTCTTTGAGTGAAATATTGAATATCTTATCTAATGACATTTACAACCATCTTTTTTACCATATAAAAATTGTAATAGAATTCTTTCTGTCACTTGATGATATTTGCTTGGGCGAAGAAACTGCTGTGGAAGCATCACATGAAGTCAATGAAGAACTCAATGGTGACAATGCACATAACCTCAACGAAGATGACATTGTTCCAAAAGTCCATATGTGTTTTGAGATGTTGGAGGCTGTGAAAGTTTTTTACAGAAATTATGCTATCAACATTGGCTTTGGTGTTAGGATCAGAAGTTCTCTACGCGGAGCAGACAATGAAATCAACTACATAAAGTTAGTATGTTCTCGTGAAGGAAATTATGTGTCAGTCATTCCCCCAGAATTGAAGACCGTGCCAAGCGAAAAAAAGCAATGCAAAGCAAGTATAACTGTTGGGAAGAAGGAAGGGAAATGGTACATAAGAAGTGTTGTCACTGAACATAGTCATGACACTAGTCCAAAGAAGTTAAGGCTAATACGTGGCAACTGTAAAGTAAATATGCATGCCAGGCAAACATCTGACATTAACGACGAAGCCAGTGTTAGGATCAACAAAAGTTTTCAATCGCTAGTTTGTGAAGCCGGTGGATATGATAACATAAGTTTCATTGAGCGGGATGTTCGCAACTACATTGGTAAACAAAGAAGGTCATTGTGCAAGGATGGGGATGGACAAGCGTTGCTTCGACACTTCCCACAAATGAGAGAATTGAACAGCGACTTTTTTTTCGATATAGACATGGACAAAAACAACAGAATATGCAATGTTTTTTGGGCCGATGCAAGAAGTTGAGCAGCATGTCAAGATTTTGGTGATGTGGTGTCATTTGACACGACCTACTTAACCAACAAATACGACATGCCATTTGCGCCTTTTGTGGGAGTAAATCACCATGGGCAGTCTATTTTGTTAGGTTGCGTTCTTGTATCTACTGAGGACACAATTACGTTTGTCTGGCTTTTTCAGTGTTGGCGTCGATGCGTGTCCAACGTCGAACTTGATGATATCGTTACTGAAAGGAAATGATGAACGCAATTCAAATAGTTTTTCGTAGCATAAAACATAGGTGGTGCTTGTGGCACATCATGAAAAAGGTGCCTAAGAAATTGCAAGGATACACAAACTACAAACCTATGAAGACTGAATTAAAGAAACTTGTGTACGACTCCATTTGTGTTATTGACTTTGAGTTAGGATGGCTGGACTTTATTAACAAGTATGACTTGAATGCAAATGAATGGTTGTCTACATTGTATGATGAAAGGCATCGTTGGGTTTCCTACTATTTGAAATGTCATTTCTGGGCTGGAATGTCAACTACACAAAGGAGTGAAGGCATTAATGCATTTTTTGATGGATTCATCAATTCTAGCACAACCTTGCAACAATTTGTGGTGCAGTATGACAATGCATTAAGGTAAATGACATAAAAGAAGTTTGAAGCTGACTTTGCGTATGCCAATACAACTGTTGAATGTGGTGAGGTTCAAAATGAATTCAGAGGTAAGATGAATTGCTTCGTTAAGAGTGTATCCAAAGATGAAACTGTTTGGAAGTATACGATCAAGGAAGAGTGGATATGGAATGGGAAAAAAAACACAGAATGCACGATTTGAAACTCGACTCGGTGACAACAAATATTGAATGCAGTTGCTTGTTGTTTGAGTTTCGAGGCATATTGTGTTGTCATAGTTTCTTGATCTTGGACAAGAAGATATTGAATGTGTTCCAGAGAAGTATGTTCTACGGCGTTGGTCTAAAAATGTGCGAACAAGACATAGCCTCATAAATGTGGGTTACAATAGAAGGTGTGACGACCCACGAATGCAAAGGTACCAATTATTATGCTAGACTTTTTATGATATAGTTGAGGTTGCTTGTGACTCAGAGAATGCAAGAAATAAGTTGTGTGATGAACTGCACCTTATAGCAAAATCATTAGGGGTACCAACCAAACCAATCCAATGTGTAATTCCCAACGGTGGTGGATGCCAAAGCAATAATGATGTTATTCCATCTACAACCAACATCAGAACGGTTCTAAGCCCAATTCAGGTTAAGAGGAAGGGAAGACCACGTTCAAACAGAATCAAGTCAATTATTGAGAAAATATGTAAGAGAAAGAGAACAAACGCGTTTAAAAACAAAGCTTGTAGAACTTTATTGGTTAGTACATTTAATTTTAATAAAATGTTAATAAATTATGAAATCATTAACCACTACTGGAACTAACTGTTTGTTGTATTTTTAACAGGACACATGAAATTTTGATGCACCATCAGACCATCAACATGTGCCCTTTGAATGCCAATCGTTACTCAACCCACACATTCCTAATAATGGATTTATGTCTTTGTTGACATCTGTGTAGTCTGATTTTGGAAATACTCAAATGTCTACAACAACCCATAATTGAAAAAAATTATAGGTACGAACACAAAGTCAAGTACAAATGGAATGTGGTGGTAAAGTGATTTTTTGTCATGAAAGTTATATCTCTGTTTTGTTAAACATTTACAGCTGGTTTTGGAAATGCACATGAGATAGCTTAACTTTATTATCAGATAGCTTTTGGGCCACATGAAATAAACAAACATAATGTAACTCATGTCGTCTTGTTTGTCAATTACATGTGTGTAAATGCTTGGTGGTTTCATATTGTAATGGTTATTCCATTTAATAAAATATTATGTCCTTTGAACGTTTCCTCTATTAAATATTCCAATTAATGAATAATTAAATTTCTTAATTCCATTTCATTATTCATTAAATGAATTAATATTAGTGATTATGCCCATTACGTTAACGGGTACCAATCATGTGTCCATAATAACGTTGGTGGCACACACTAAAAGTTAACGTTTCAGACTCCATGTGGGGGAACCCAATGTTCAACTTCCACCATTTCATATTAAATATGTATTGACCCTTCAAACCTACTATTGCGACACCCACCAATTTGTCTTGTCTGTCCAGCTTTCCTCAACCACCATTATTTAATGCCTTTAATGTAACGTTGTTTGACATCCACTCTCATCTCTCAAAAACCCTAACAAATCACAAAAACATCACGACCAACCTAGTAATATTGCAGCGACCGGTTGCAGCAGTGAAGGCCAAATTCATGTTCGTGATGCATCTCCTATTGGGACCAAGGTGTTGTGGACCTTTACCACAACTAACATACATCAGCAGATTCTTCGTACCCTTTTAATTATCACTGTCTTTACAATGATTTACATTATTTAACATATTATGTTTCTGACTTTCCATGTAGTCGTTTGCTTATGTGGATCGACATTTTGCTGCGGCATTTGAAAAGGAACTCACCCACGAATGGACTTTGCTTGATAGCTTTGAAAATCGATTTGTAGTATCCTATAACATGGATACAATAATCCAAAATTAACGAATGGGTGGAAAGACCTGGAAAAGACATACACAACACATATATGGGACTCATACATCCAATTTCGTTATGTGGGCAACTGTAATTTCCAAATAACGATTTTTATTGGCGAATGCACACCAGAAAATATGGAGGCATTCTTAGAGAGAGCATCCACGGACCCTGGAATAACACTGTTTGCGATGATGTTGACTAAATCTCAAGCAAAAGCAAGTCACCTGGTAATTACTCTTTTTCTGATGTGAATTCTCTTAAATACGATTAATACCTATGGATTCCACATATTTTTGGTGACGTTATTGTTGGTTATCTTAACAGAACTTGAATGTTGTTTTTGACGTCATCAAGAGCCTTGAAATGAATGTCATATATTTGGTTGCACGGAGAAGTGGAGTGGAATGCAAACTTCTTGTGTCGCGAACGAAGAAATCAACCAAGTTTGGACAAGGCTGGAGGCAGTTTTATGTTGAAAATAGTTTAAAGGAAGGAGACAGATTGGTGTTTAAGGTAGACCATCTTCAAAAACAACCTATAGTTAAGGTTTACATTAATCGGTGTTACTGTGACATTGCAAAGTCAATAGATTTAGTCTGATGTTATGACATCCACAAAGATGTTTTTACAAGTGTTTTGTATGTTTATGTTCTCATTACAAAAATTTAAATAAATTGTGGCATTTTGTTAGTTTTTGGTAACTTGGGAGTCATTTTTTTAATTAAGATGTGTTTGATGTTTCAATGTGGAAATACTAGTGAATTATTTGATACTTTGATACAAACAAATTATTCATATAAGCAATACATTAGGTGCAACCTTATTTGGATGTGGGCAATCATGATTTAACAGCAAAACAAGAGTAACATCAATCCCAGAATTTCAGTTCCAACTATGGAGTCAAGTATAACTTCATGTGGAGTGGTGATGAATATTTTGGTTTTCGTTTCCCAGTCTTGTGTTTTGAATCCATCAACATTGTGAACATATTACAATTTTATTTGTTAGGCAGAAACACGCACTTTAAACTCACAATTACGTTAAAAATTGGGGACTAAAACTACCCCAAGTGGAGAGTTCTGTTACATATTTTGGTTGACACAACCAGTATTTTTAACCAATTCTAATTTCAAGGTTCGTATAACCAATTCTAATCTCAAAGTTTAGAATCACGACAATGTAAACATATTACAATTTTATTTCCTACGAAAAAACATGTTCTTTAAACCAACAATTACGTTATAAAGTGGGGAGTGGAACTAAAACGAGTCGGGAGTGTTGTTACATATTTTGGTTCACACAACCAGTTTTTATAACCAATTGAAATTTCAAACTTTTTATAACCAAATGAAATTTCAAAGTTTTTATTGATGACAATGTCAACATATTACAATTTTATTTGCTTGGCAAAAACATCCTCTTTAAACTCACAATTAGGTTAAAAAGTGGGGAGTGGAACTAAAACAAGTGGGGAGTTCTGTTGCATATTTTGGTTGACACTATCAGTTTTACAGATTGTGTTACGGACCCAGTGAGTGTATGATGCTAAGAATATATTTCCATGATAACATAATTCGCACATCGTCTTCCATCCCTACCACATTCCTTAATGGGTACACAAGGTTGGCCACGGAATTCTGACCAAAAAAATGAATTCAAAAATGGGTGAAAACTAGGGACTAGAAAACAATTAAGTGGGGAGTTATGTTCAACATTCTGGTTCACAGACCCAAAAGGCTTAAGCAATTTTTGAATATATGCCAACCACATCGTCTTCCTTGACCATCACATTCCATAATGGGAACACATGGATTTCTGACAAAAAAAATTAAATTCAAAAATGGGTGAATATTGGGGACTAGAAAACAATTATGTTGGGAGTTATGTTTAACATTCTGGTTCAAAGACCCAAAAGGCTTAAGCAATTTTTGAATATATGCCAACCACATCGTCTTAAGTCACCAACACATTCCATAATGGGAACACATGGAATTCTGTAAAATGAAAAATTTCATAAATGGGTCAAAATTGGGGACTAGAAAACAATTTAGGGGGGACTTATGTTCAACATTCTGGTTCACAGCCCCAACCTGATTAAGCAATGACAAATACATGCCAACCACAAACTGATCAAAGTCACGTTCAAAAGGTGGATAATTCCTTCCATCCAAAAAATAATTCCCCAGTAGGTTATGTGGACGGATAACATATGCAAATGCTATAATATGGAAGAGGGGAATGAATGGAAATTAAGTGGGGACTTCTGCTACATATTTTGGTTCTCACACCCACTACGAACACAAATATAACTGCTGAGCAAACCAAAAACAAACAACTGGATACCTGCAACATACATTTTCACAACCAAAACAGATAACCGAATCATGCACACAATTTCTCTTGTAAAATCAATCCATATGTTGCTCCTCAAATAATTTAATGGGGACAAAAGAGGACATATCAGGGGACTTCATTACCAAATTTCTATCATTAATTTAATAAATACAATGCTACATACACAAATGGTTTGCCAAAATAACAGCGACCATACCATCAATTTCATCCATAATTTCCATCCATACATACCATCCATAAACTACATTAATAAATAACTAAACAAAAAATAACAATGACTTCCTACATGTACTTATCAATTCACAAGACCATCAACCCATTTTTAGTGATTTGAACTTCTTATTTCCATAAACAGAAAATGGTGTTTTATGGCAACACTCTTGAACCGCCTGCGAGGTTGGGCCTTCATACGGTCGTACATATTGCTATGTTGTGCATCATCATCTTTTTCAACACCCATTACATCATCAGGTGGCTCAATGCTTTGCTCATTCACCATATCGTCATCATCGAAAACATCATCACCTACTTCATCTGGGACCTCATCCTTTGGGCGTTCACCCTTCCATTTTGCAACCAAGTCATCCAATACAGACATAGATTGTTCCAAATCAACTATCTCTACTTCATGATGTTGTAGCAAACGCTCAACCTCTTCCTTATCCTTCACATCTTGGGTTTTGTATGCAGTGCCAAATTGTTCAAATGCTTCTCTTACAATAGCATGATCAAGTTCTTCCTTTGACGCCGCCACATCAACAATAGCCTATAGAAAAAAACACATGTGTCTCATCCAAAAAACTTACAAACTTGAAACATAAATAATATTGTTAAGCACGTCCACACCATGTCGTAATCAAACGCAGTCTTCATGACCTTGTCACCCACACTCACATTCATCCAATACAACAATCGCGGGAACAAGTTCATCTTACACTTGAACGTTGAGTGGCAAACAATCAAATGATCAAATGACCATAACTGCAAAAATAAATAAAAGCTAAAATCAATTTATGCAAAATGAAAACCATCAGTAAACAACATTAAAAAACATAAATCATTTTACCTCAAGCAAATACGCACATCCAACCACGTAGAACTCAAACTGATTTGGTTCATTCTGCAATGCCAACGAAGCACTACACAAGCTACACACCAAATACTCGTACACTAATGTACCCCAATTATATTTTCCAATATTTTCCATGTCATCAACAATTTTAAAAATAATGGGAAAAATACTACCCTTTTTATTTGGAAGCAAGAACTCTGATATTCCTAACACAACATATATCTTGCAAAATAATTCAACATCACCAACATCATCATCAAATTTCATCAAAAAATCAGATATCAACTTAACATCAACTCTTTGACGCCCAAAAGTATTCCATGTCTCACTCTCCACAACTTCCTCATTTAAATCAATTTTTTCTCCTACCACCCTCAATCCTAACCCTAAACAAACGTCTAATAAATAAATTCCACCACTTCACCACCAATATCAAAACCACCCTTTCTTTCAACCCATTTAATACATAATTGAGATAAAACATTTCTACTTATCTTCAATGATTCCTTTAACATGGGAAACCACCAAAATGGGGTGCTTGTAATATACTCCTTTTGTGGCACACTTAACTTTTCATTCAAAGCACCAATGCACTTCGCTTTACAACAATGACAGAAATACATCTCTGTAAAAAATCATAATTTTACGAATTTCAGAAAAATTATATACATTAAATCAACAATTATTTCAACACCTCAATCAATAATTTCAACACCAAAACTGTCTTGTTTTACACACTAATAAAAACAAAATCAGCAATACCCCGAAATGGAAAATTAAGTTTAATGAACCAAACGTTGAATATATAATTACCTGATTGTGCAACCCTAGAGATAACTCAGACCGCATACAAATTGGACAATTTCTGCTAAAAAAGGGGTTATAAAAAAATCAACGATTAACAAACATAATCTTTCAAATAGAATAAGGGGGTACTTACAAAATAAAGGTTCCTACCCACCGTCGTCGTTGTGGTGTGCCGGAGGTGTTGGATTTTTGAAAGCCCTAGTGGTCGTCTTCTTTGATTAACTATGCAAAATCTTCCAAACACACCTTACACTTCAAACACGAAAATGGTGGAAACGTCGCCGTGGATGACTTCTAGTCACACCTCTGTTCTCCGGCAACCACAAACGTCTTCTTCTATGGCTTTTGATCTCTCTCTTTCTCTGTTTCTCTAAGAACTAGAGTTTACCCTGCCTTTTGCTCTCTCTCACTCTCTGTTGGTCTGCCTTTCTCTCTCTCTGTCGCACCAACAACTCCACTTTCTCCTCCTTTCTCTCTCTATGTCGCACCAACAATTTCATTTTGCCAAAAACAACTTTCAGGGTAACTTCCATGCACGTGAATATCACTTTGGTTTCATTTAAAATAATTACTTTAAAAATAAAAAAAAGGCTGCCACATAAGCCATGTCAAAATTGAGTTCAAAAATTATGTTGGAATATCATTTTCGTAACTTATTTATCAATCTAGCTTTGGTCCTTGTCTCAATCACACTTTTTCCTATGTCTTCTTTGTCTTGATCGCGCTTCTCTTGATATCTTCTTTGTCTTGGTCATATATTTCTCTTAGTAACACTTTCTTTAAATTCTCCTCCTTAGATCTTTTGTGTCTCGATATACGTATACTGATTTGCCTTATCTCATCATCTCACTCCCTTCAACCTTCTTGTATTAATTTTCTTTTCTGTTTTTTCGATTTAATTCAATTGCCGATACCTCAACTTATGTGTAAGGAGATTTAGAGAATAATAACATGGAATGCTACTTGGGAGATGAATTAAAAAATCAATTTTTGTAACAATTTGTGATTGATTAAGTAGCAAGTGGGATTTGTTGGGAGATGAATTAAAAAATGAATTTTTCTATCAATTTGTGATTGATGAAGCAAGTAGCAAGTGGCATAGAGAAATGGGAAGATGAAACGAGAATAGTTGTATCACTATTTTCTACCCACTATTTAAAAGTAATCAATATAGTAAGAAGGATATATATGTTGTGCCTTCCTATTAAATCGAGAATTGAAATTAAAAGTTTCTCTATTATTTATTGGTAGCATTTAAATAATGGCAGTGGATGCACGTTACTTC
>Ga0209389_1002464_pt1 | contig 14226 bp, 5 predicted proteins | sample CowpearedBW_FD_187526 | JGI IMG/M metagenome (GOLD analysis project Ga0209389, IMG submission 187526) | Root nodule microbial communities of legume samples collected from California, USA - Cow pea red BW (SPAdes) (version 2) | ecosystem: Host-associated > Plants > Roots > Nodule | place: USA...
GTTATTTCAGATTAAAAAATTAGGAAATGCTGATTTGGTAATGAAAAATCCACAAAATAGTAATTTTAAAATTTATAGCTTTTAAAATTAAGTGTCCTTTACTTTGCTTTTGCATCAAATATAAAATTGATTAAAATTAATTTTATAATACAAAATTAATATGTATTTAGTTCCAAAATTAATTTAATAATAAAAAATTTAAGTTTAATAAAAAAATAATGTTTTTATTTTTAGGTTGGAATCAATTTTTCACACAAAAGCAAATATACTTTAACAATAATTCAATTAAATTAAAAAGGATTTATGATAACTTTTACAATACATATTAAAACAATTAATTTTCTAATTCTTTTATATATTCAGTAAAATATAATACACGAAACCTAAGATTTTATTTTGTTAAAAAGTTAATGTCAGGCATAAATAATAATCTGAAACATCTATCGATTTCCTCGATTTTTATTTTCATGTTTCAACGTTATTTTTATTCATTTTATTTTTTTTTAATTTAAATATTTGTGTGTCAGAAACTTTAATTGTATTAATGAATTGAAAATTACAAAATATTAAATTTGAAATTAAGTGATATTTTTTTTATTAAGTGAATGAATATATTTATTTGATTAAATATGTTTTTAATATATTTTAAAATATATAAAAAAAAAAAACAGACTTTGGAATGCATCAAAACTTAAAACAGGATTTTAGTCTTGAAAAACACATCTTTAACTCCAAAAAATACTGCATCATATCAAACTTTAAAATTGTAATAAGAGAATCACCTACAAAGATTGCCACTTCAATTTTATTGTCTTTCATTTCTCTTCTAAAATTTTTAGGATCGAATATTGTTAACTCTGAGTTTGTAGTTTTTTTTTTTACTCGAGTTGTTAAAAGAGTACTTCTGACCAAAGATTCAAGATTTGAAATAAAAAAAATTTATAAGGTTTAATATTTTACAAACGGCAATACAAATTCTTATAAAACTTAAGATATCGGTGTTAGAGATGGTAGTAGAGTTTGTAGAACTCCAAATATTGTGATTGTGTTGTGACATTTACTCTTCCGAAGTATTTCTTAAAGATAAAATCATTAATAAATATTTCAAGTTCAAAATAGATACCGATATGATGATTAATTCCAATAATATTAAAATAAAAAAAATATTATGTTTCAAAGAAAAAATATATTTGAAATGAATAGTATTTGGAAAAAAAAATTAAATAAGTATTACGAGACATTTTTAACTTTATTTTTGGTGTTTGAAGTACTTTAAAATTAAAACTCTATATACAATATAAAGTTCATAATACAAATTAAAAAAATTCATCACATAAAAACATGACTATTATAAACTAAAAAATTACTATATTGATTTATAGTAATCCGATTAAATGACTGAATTATAATAAACTAAAAATTAAAAATGGTCATTATAGTAACTCTTAACTCATTATAAACTAAAAGACATGACCAAATTAATCTGTAATCCAAACCAAATCTGATTAACTCGACATATAAAAGGATTAAATATGTATTTAGTCTTTCAAATTTTAGTAAAATTTGGAATTAGTCCATTTTAAAAATCTTGAACAATTTTAGTCAATTATTTTTAGAAATACATAGATTTAGTCCTTTAAACATAATTTTTTTAAGTTGATTTATCGTTTCAAATGCGTGAATTTAGTCATTTTAACAAAAATTTATTAAGTTTATTTAACGTTTCAAACCTATTTCATTATTAGTAGTTTGGTTTGTTAATACCGTTTGACACATGTTCAACTGAAAAACACATTTTAAATGACAAATAAACTTAAAAAAAATTTGTTTAAATGACTAAATCTATGTATTTCTAAAGATAAGAGACTAAATTGATTCAAGATTTGTAAGAGTACTAATTACAAATTTACTAAAATTTGAAAAAAAAAAACATATTTAACCATCGATCAAATGATTGAATAAAAATTTTAAAATATTAAATTCGAATGATCTTATATTTGGTCAAATTGGATCTGATCTTATATGAATGATACTGAATCCTAACTTAAGTTATGGAGACTCTCTGCTTTTCTACTTAAATAAAATAGAAGACATAAAATAACTAGAAGAATAGAAAAACACAAGTAAATGTTTAATTTTATGTTAAAGAATGCAAATTTATAGAGTTCGTATTTACCAAAAAAATCCAAAATTTTAAAATTAATATTAAATAAAAATTTCAAACGTTCTTATTTCTTAATTCATTAAGATATTAAGATTTAAATAAAACTATTTTAAATAACCTTAAGTTTTCATATTTAAAAGATAGATTGAAAACAATGAAGTGAGAATGTTTGGTGAAGAGATAAAATTTGGTCGTTTTCTTTAAATAAAAAATTTATTTAATTGTTGGTTGGTGGACTGGTGGGTGGTATTGCAAGAGATACTCCTTACTCCTGTCACTGACACGCATCTTTGTTTCTTTCGAGAAAGTGAATATGTGACAAAAAAAATGAAAATCTATAAACTAGAAACTTGAAAACATGAAAGATAATTAAGGACATGTTCGTTTGTAGGGATATTACTGTTAAAATAAATTAGGAAGCGCGGATCGTAAAATATATCGTGTTCCATTGAACGAATTGAAGCTGATTTGAGAACGACGATTTAAGGGATTTGTGGATTTTTCCATCCACGCTTTGAGGAGAAGATTAGCGAATAAAGATGGTGCTTTACCCATTTTACCTTTCATTTTTCAGTCGTTTTTCGCATGTGGTGTGGGGGTGGCACCGGTGGCACCAGTGTGGTGCTGTGTGCATGGGTGATGGCACCAGTTACGTAACCGGTGCCGTGTTTCTTAAAGGGCGACACCGGTTACGACACCGGTGTCGAGGGGCATATATAAATTTTTTTTCATGTTTTGTGTTTTGTGCAGGTGGACTTGGTGGTGTTTGAAGTCGCCGGAGGCCGCGCCTGGCGGAGGAGCTGTCAGTGTGGAATTTTGACAAAAGGGTATTATGGTAAAGTAATAAATATATCAATTTTAACATATAATTTTATCTATCACATCAATCAAATCTTTCACTAACTTTCATAAAAATTATCTCCAAATCCACTCACTTTACCCTCTAAATCCACTCAAAAAAACACAAATATCCATCCTCTTAAATCTACACAAATCCATCTTCACACTCTCCCCCATATCCATCCATAAAAAGGAACACACCCTAAAAGTTTAGACTTTCCGAATATAAAGAATTATGTTGGTCACTAATAGAAAATGTTTACTATATAATAAATTTAACTATATTTTCAAATATTTTATTGTTATAAATATGATCAAGTAAAATATTACTTTCAATGATCATATTATCAATAATTAATTTAAAATTTATTTGAATTCTAATTTATATTTTAATTTTTTATATATATTTAATTATTTTATAAATTTGCGAATATGAATTAATATTAAATAATTGATAATTTGTTTATAATCTAATAATATTTATTTTCAATGTAAAGAACTTTGGTCAATTTCTCAGAGAATATTTTCTCACACCAATTAAAATTCTAACATATCTTTTATTTATTTTTCTTTATTTTCTATTTAATTCAAAAAAATCTTACCTAAACTTTATATTCTATCCTTTCTAGTCTTAAATAGAAATAAATGTTAACTCCTTTCTATTTTATTTGTATGTTCTTAGATAATATTAGTTAGTAACATAACAAATTTAAGGAATAATAAATCTTTTGATAACAAATAATATAATAAATTCAATATGCAACAAACATTATTATAATATGTTTAGTATGACTCTAAAAACATATTAATAAATGAATTTTAAGTTTAACTCAGTTGTACAAAACTAATTTATAGAATAAAATTTATTCTTATCTACATACGATAAATTTGTATTAACTTTATTAGATTATATTCAAAGTCACCAAATTTATAAATAACGATATAAATATGTTTTCATTTTGGAAATCATGTTAAGCACTCTTTCGAAGTATAACAACATTTTTTTTTATTGAGATGCTAATATTTTGTAATAAATTCGTTGTTATGGTTAAAAGAAAAACAAAGAGAATGTCCCGTGATTAAACAGTGTTTGGAAAGACGTTGATGAGGCAGAATATCACAGCAATTCTAAAACAGAACAAAAAAACTTAAATTGAAAGCTTGAAGGAAGACATGAAAAACTACCTCATATGTGATTCTGAAAGCGAAACGAAAGAGGCTATAATTGTTATCGTTTAACGTCACGCAATAAATGGCGATTGTGTGTTAGCATATTTGTTATTTGAAAGAAGAAATAATTTGAATTTATGGGGTGTAGAAAGTAGTTCAAAGGTCATGATCCTAATGGTCTTGCATCTATATATATGTTGGTTCTCCGTAGCCTAGCACCAGCACCAGCATGTGCCAATGGTCGATCTGGCCATGGCGTTTCTCATATAGATTCTACCCATGTGCCTTACATCCAAATTTAACACCTTCTATCAGATCATATCCATAACTTTTTCTTTCATCAATCGCCATTGCAGTTAAGGGTAACAATTATGTTATAATTCTTCTCTATCTTTGTCTATTTCGAACACAATTCTCCCACCATGGAATAAAATTTAATGGGATGTATGATAAACTTTATCACCGGGTTACAACTACTTCTTTCATCACATCATTAAAATCAATGTTAGGAGTGGACTTTAAACTTAATTCAACCCCACAAAAATGATTGATAGGTAAGGTAAAGATTGCATCCACTTATATATTATGAATTAACCTTATCTCTAGTTGATGTGAGACTTCCAACGATCAATGATAAATGTTAATAAATTTTCAACATATTTTTTATAGAGTGTGAACTCAATTATTTGAAGTGAATTGAGAATGTGTCTGAATCATCTATTTTTTGTGTTTACGCAATAATGGAATATATCACTCGTCTTCATTTTTAATGTATTATATATATAGGATATAGTATAGATTTTTAGTTGCGGATGAAGTGGGGCATATACAGAGGTTCTTGATTTGTGGTGACGACGATATAGACTGTAATTTAATATATATTTATTCATTCTTCAGATTCATACGTAAATGAAAGTCGGATTAGTTTGATTGATCGGTTTACTTTATTAAGTTTAACATTATATAGTTCCCGAAGGAGAAATAATCAAAACAGTAACACTTGATTTTAACAACAAAAATGGATTATTATTTAGTATATAAGCTATCTATTTATTAAATAGAAGATAAATATATTTTGTATATACTAAGTTTACTTATTTTTTTCTCTCATATACAATGTGGACATCACTGTACCTTTATTTGTACAATGGATCCTGATAAAATATACAAAATTATTTATAAAACTACATAAAACATAACATTTCAGTAGAGATCTTAAATGCAAATGTTTGATTTATGATAAGAAAATGAAGTTTTCATAACCCTGCTATAAGATTGATAGAGACTATCCTCCCATACATGTACTATAATCTAAATTTAAATAGAAAAATATATAATTTTTCTATTGAAACGATAGAGTCTCCTGATTTAATATCTTTGTATCTTTATGTATATGATTGTACGATACTGTTTTTTTTGTTGTATGTTTTATCGTTACACTGATTGTAGGCATATATTTTCCATATTTCTCTGTCGTAATTTAACGCAGCTCTTCACACTTTTAACCTGTCTGGAAAAGAAATTTTAGTAACCTTATTTTGTAAATTAAGATGTTTTCATTTTTAACCTCTCTATTTGCTTTAATAAAATCAAGTTATATAGTGTTTTTTAACCTCTCTAAAAAAAATATCGTTTGAGATTTAAAAAAAAAAATAAAAGATATTGTATGGAACATGGTGCATTAACACTAATGTGACGTTGATATTGGATATTTTTGTCTATCATTAAGTTCAATTCTTTCACCACAACATTTTCACATGCTAATATAAATTTAGAATCACAATGTGTGAAGAATTTGATGTGAATTAATTTTACGGGAATTGTAAGAAGAATTTGACGGGTGGAGTAAAGTTAGTAACGTGTATGTGTGGAAAGTGTGAGTCCCAATCATTGATGAATTTAAATTGATAGGTTTATCTCTTTCGAAGGTATCGTCCCTAAACCTTAGGGCCCATTTCATTAAATTCTCCAGATGGATACAGATCACTCATCAGTCACCACTCCCTCCCTTTTGTTTCCAAATCATATACCACCGCCATTATTTTTCTTCCATTATTTTCCCTATACCTAATCACTTTCACACACACACACACACACTACAAACAATTCTCACCACAATCATCAAGGACTAAAAATTTCATTCATAAACTCAAAGCTGTGTACCACGGTCAGATAATTGATTTAAAACAAGTACGTACAAATTCCTTCATTTATCCCAATTCAATTCCCTTTTCTTACACATTTCATCATGAACTTTCTTCGTCTTAATTATGTCCATCGCTTTTTTAGTGGATGGAATGATACAGTACGTCTGAAAAAAATAATTACAACATAGAGAGAATAAAGTTAGAAAGAGTGAACAGTGAGGAATCTGATGAATCTACCAAGATGCGCTGTCCCCGGCCTCTGCGACCTTCCACATACCATTCTTTCCAGCAACCTTGATAGTAACAATTCCTTCATCTCATTCTTCATCAATCTTAATTTTTCCTTCTACAAAAGCTGTTTACCAACTAATCGCTGCTATTTTTGACGCCGTAGACTCAAATATCACGACATTTCCATTAATGCATCTCTTGGAGTATATTTATGTTTACTGTACCGGAACAAAGACGCATTTAAGGTAAGCACATGATTTTTTCAATCAAACTCATGAATAAATTATAATTATAGGAATAAAGATAACGCGACACATGAATAGATTAAATTCAGAGAAATTAATGTTTTATGGTTTCTCAATGATTAAATTTTGATTTTTAAAGTAAAGTGAACAGAAATTAATGCAGAGGAAAGAAATGCGAATAAGGGAAGGAGGTGGCTGTGGAGTTTAGGTGGAGGAAAAGGTTTTTAATTCGCCAGAAAGTAGAGAAAACAGAACGAACAAGCAGTGAGTGGAGTTGTTGAGCCTCTTCCAGATTCAATTTAAAACCGCCCTAATACCACCATTCATTTTTTTCATACAATTCACAATTTCAAATGTTTCATGCTAAAACGCAAACGTACACTACTTTTCTTTTTCATAATTGCCATCCAACCCACTTCTTCCTCACTCGATTAACACTTTTAGGAGAACTAATCATTTTAAATTGCAACAGAGAAAAAAAAAAGAGTTAATGAAATCATTGTTTAATCGTATATTTTAAGAGCGAAACCATTTTAATTTTATCGTCGATGTTCCGGATGATGGAATCACGAGATGAGAACCTTACTCCCACTAAAGTAACAGGGCTTACAATCATAACAACACGTGACCTTTAAAGGAGAACATAGTATATTATGGATAATAAATATAATAAAGAGAGAGGAAGAAGACAAGAAAGGGAATAAAAAAAATATTACTGAGAAAGAATAAAAGATTAGTGTACTGGTATTAGACAAATATCGAACTCTAGTTTGTTGTCATTCCTATAATCATGTCATGTAATGGTGATCCTTTTCGTGTTTTCTGGTTTAATTCATTTTGTTGGTTTCTTTTTTGATGCAAAATTTTGACCTTTCTATGAGGACTCAGCAACTCTGACTGACATCAAATAGAATACAATCGGCTGCTTTGTCTCTCTTGTATCACTTTTTTTTTTCTTTTCCACTCACACCCCGCTCTCTTTATAAGCACCGCACCCCACGCTTTCACTACGCTTCAACTCTCCCTCTCTCTCTCTCTCTCCCACTCATCCATACGGTTTTATTTCTCTTTCTTTCACACTCCCAATGGACAAAGCTCAAACCGAACCCTGGCGACCCGACCCGCTTCACGGCGGCATGTTTCGGCCACCGGAGACGCCGCGCGAGCCCATGGAGTTCCTCTCCCGTTCCTGGAGCGTCTCCGCCCTCGAAGTCTCTAAGGCTCTCTCTCCGGCGTTCTCGAAAGTCACCCTCTCCGGTAGCGGCGCCGCCGATGCTATACCCGAGGACGTTGCCGGTGAGAGTGAGGAAGCGTCCGCCATGGTTTCCGGGAACCCGTTCTCCTTTGCCTCCTCGGAGACTTCTCAAATGGTGATGGAACGAATCATGTCACAATCCGTAAGGCTTCCTTCCGAACACGATAGTATGGTGTAATTGTTTTCCCATGCGAGGGTTGGAGTTGAATCATATCGCAGTCTCTGGAAAAGGAAAACACCTGAGAGAATGGACTGCAGTGTTGTTTGTGTCAGTCGCACAAAGCTATTTGGTTTCTAGCTTCGTTTGTCTTCTTCGCCTCTTTTGTTTCTTCTGTTTATTGTTTACCTCACTCTGTTTCCATTTAAACGGTTTCGTGTGCGTCAATCCTTCGTTATCTTTTATCTCGAACGTGATGAAGAAGAAATGCTAACGTATTTATTGTGGCGTATTCCGCAGCAGGAGGTGTCTCCACGAACTTCAGGAAGACTCTCTCACAGCAGTGGCCCTCTTAACGGAACCCAAAGCTGTGGCTCCCTAACCGATAGCCCTCCTGTTTCTCCTTCTGAAATCGACGATATCAAGGTACATACATCATGCATCTTTAACTTTTAGCCATCCAAGAAAAACACAATCACTCGGTTATAACCAACATGTCTCTCACCTTTCTCTACAACCAAGGCAACCCCAAACCCCCTTTAATTTAATTTAATCACCTCCTTCCAATCTCGTTGTAAACTTCTTTTTTCTAAAACTGAACATTACTATTATAATAAACAATTTATTACTACCGCTAAGGGATGGATAAATTTAGCAGAAGGCGTGTGAAAGTTTGATGGATCCTCTATTTTTAGGGTATGTTCCAATTGGTTAACTGGTCCATTTCCGGTGTCCAATTGGTCGGGATACCCACGTCGAGTAGCACCTAATAACCGTCGTTGCAAAATCCAAATTTAGCAAGCCAAAGCCTCTAACTTTCTGCCCTCTGCTGCATTCACCGCTGCTGTCTTTAACCTTTAACAAATACATTGTTACAATATTTTAAACGGCGCACATAACAGACCACTGCCTTAGGATTAATGTCTTGTGTTTTCTCTCCTGTTTTATGCGAATGTCTTCTGTGCGATCATCTCTGCAGTACACCCGCTCCAACAACATCTCCAGCAGTCTGAGTCTTAATTTCAGAACAACGCCTGCAGCCTCCGGTAAGACAGTTGGAAGGTGGCTCAAGGATAGGAAGGAGAAGAAAAAGGAGGAGACTAGAGCGCACAATGCTCAGCTCCATGCGGCGGTGTCGGTCGCCGGAGTTGCCGCAGCGGTGGCGGCGATAGCCGCTGCCACCGCCGCCTCGTCCGGGTCTGGGAAAGACGAGCAGATGGCTAAGACGGACCTGGCGGTGGCGTCGGCGGCGACACTGGTGGCGGCACAGTGCGTGGAGGTGGCGGAGGCTCTGGGTGCCGAACGCGAACATCTTGCGTCCGTGGTTAGCTCGGCGGTGAATGTGAGTTCTGCCGGCGATATTACAACTCTAACTGCTGGGGCTGCGACAGGTACGGTGGTGAGAATGCAGTGTGAATGAATGACATATCGAAGAACATTCTGTTAACGAAAATTGTGTGAATTTTGATGGAAATTGGAAAATATGCGTTCTGATTAATGATTTGTTTGTCTTCATTTTAATTTATTCGTGGTGTGGTATTTAATTGCAGCTTTGCGTGGGGCTGCCACATTGAAAGCGAGGGCCCTGAAAGATGTTTGGAATATCGCAGCTGTAATTCCCGTGGAGCGAAATTTGGGAGCTGGTGGAGGCAATAGTATTATTATTAACAATAATAATAATAATATTATTAGTGGTAGCAACGGGAATTCTGATAGTAGTTTTGGCGGTGAAATTGTGGCAGAAGAAAATTTCTTGGGTATATGCAGTAGAGAATTACTTGCCAGAGGTGTTGAGCTCCTCAAACGCACTCGGAAAGGTATATATTTTTCATCTAGTTTTGGTTATCAGATTGTTGTTTTCTCATGGAGTCTTCTTGTATACAGAGAAAATTAATTCTGTGGTCTTATTATGCTCTAACGAGCGAATATTTGTGCAGGTGATCTTCATTGGAAAGTTGTGTCTGTGTATATAAACCGGATGAATCAGGTAGGCATCATGTTTCCCCGTGTTCCAGAATGATGAACTTTTTGATCTCAGAGTATGACTAATCACGTAATTATCTGCGCATCGATTAGTATTAAACTTTTAACGATGTGTTTAAAACATGATTGTGGAAAAGTTAAGAGGTGGGGGCCTTTTATATGATGAAGTGAAGGTATCTAGTTTACTTTGGTTCCTTAGAAAACTGCAACCTTTAACTCATTGGAACTACTTTTTGGTGTGAAGGTTATACTAAAAATGAAGAGCAGGCACGTCGCTGGGACCATCACGAAAAAGAAAAAGAGTGAGTTTTCATTACTTTTGTCTTGCTCCAAACTAATTATTTGACAACAGATTTGGAGGTGGGTCTTGTTCCGTTTTGGGGATTTGTGAAAGTCGTAGGTGCCACTACTATTAATAGTTGTGAAAGATCAAAAAGGGTGCTCTAATTTTTATATATTCCCTCTGCTTTGAATGGGTTCAGATTTGGTGGTGGAAGTGATCAAAGATGTACCGGCCTGGCCGGGGCGCCACTTGCTTGAAGGTGGCGAGGATCGTCGTTACTTTGGGTTAAAAACAGTGATGCGTGGAACTGTGGAATTTGAGTGCAGAGATCAGAGAGAATATGATGTGTGGACTCGGGGTGTTTCGCGTCTTCTCTCCGTTGCAGCAGAAAAGAACAACAGAAACCGAATATGAGCATGAACATCTGTTTCTGTGTTGAATGTGAGGGATAAGAAATTTTGGCAGTGGGAATGGGCGAATCAAAGAAGGTGAAGGTGCTACTAGCAGGCATTATAGGTCTTTTTGTACATGGTGGGTTTTTGATTATTGTAAAAAGGTGAAACTAAAGGCAACTGGGGTCACACTTTGGAGGAATTGGATGTAATTTTTTTTTTGAATGTGAAAGCGAAACGTTCAATCGAAGTGAGGCCAACGTGAGCCAATAGGCCTTTGGCTCTTTGATTGTTTTGGAAGAAAAATGAGTACCTTGGACTTGGGATTGTAGGGGTAGTCAAAAAGAAGAGGAAAGAATCATTTTGGAGGGAAAGTATAATGTTTGAGGACAAATGTATCCTTGTTTGATCCTCTTGTTTGTACATTTGGGTTTGGACTTTATAAAAAAAGTGGTCAAATGTCTTGATTTTCGTGTGATTATCACAATAGATAATTTCTGGGCATCGTCTATTGGATTGGATCTTAAGGGTGAAGTGAGGTACCTATAGAAATTTTGTGGCTTCATTTCACCTATCGTTGATTGGTTATGTTTTACTCTTCTAACTCGTTTATTACCTTATTCACTAAATCCTAATGAGGTTCAATTTAATCCTTGATTAAAAAGTTTAAACTAGTAGTCAGTTGGATTAGTTTAGAGGTTTGAACTGATTTTTACGCCTCTGACTGTAATTTGTTACCGAAACTAACTTTAATTCACATCTTATGTAATCATCAACTACATTATCTAGTTTAGCAATTACGTATATTATCCACAATCTGTTTGGGAAATTAAGAATATCTTTTCGTTTCATCACGGTTGCAGTAAAAAAAAAATGGTATAATTTATTTATAAGTTTGGGTCGGTTTCAGACAAAAAACAAAAATGCTTTTCCAAAAAAAAATTATGTGATCAAGAACGTGACTTTGTTCTGTACCCAAAACAAATATACCTTCGCTGTGCCGACAAAAATAGAGTAAATGTTTCTTGGAGTAGGAAACCTTTGATGGGAAATTACATAAAGTTTTTATTTACCCACTTGCATTTTCCAATAAACTAATTTTAAAGTTTTTATTTTATCTATAACTTAAACAACATTTTAGTTTTTATAATATCACTGACTATTTTTATTTCTCAATTATAATAATTAATAAAATTTAAATTACTTTTGTAACTATTTTAGTTTGAATACTTGTTTTATGTCATAGTGGAAACATGTGGTCATGTGTATTTATTTACTTTTTTTTATTGTAATACAAAATAATAAAATTATTATTACTAAAATTATAAAAATAAATGTAAATAAATTTTACAATAGATAATTGTTTTAATTTAAAAAATGGTTAAATTTAAAAGGACGGTTAAATAGAAAAAATATTAAATTTAAGAAGTCACTTAAAGTGCGGTAAAGTGATTATTTTAATATAAAAAGGTAACTATTTAAAGGATAGATGCAGAAAAAAAAACATTCTGTATAATAGTATACATAATAACTATATAAAATTTTCAATTATATTACTGTGTTTTGTTTTTGTAAGAAGATTTGGACGACAAAAAGCTGTTGCAGTATATAAAACATGTGTATAAAATTTCATTAATAACATGTCTGAAAAATCTTATTTGTGAGCAGCGGTAATTAAGAAACTACCTATAGAGAATTAAAATAATTTTTCATCTTCAACAATAAACAATATAGCTTTTGCAACATAATTCTATATTAAGCTCTGAAGAGAAAGTGTTTGACTGTAACTGTTCTACCTTTCCTACACTCCAGAAAACCCTCGTGATTGGGTTGAAGGGCCTAATTTCTGATTTTGGCGTGGATCAGAGAGAGGAGTCTAACAAAAACTAATATAATAAAAGCCCAATGGACCACAGAGAAGAGTCAAACCCAAACATGGAAATTTCTTCCTACACCTTCAAGAAGTTTTCTGCACATCCAATAATTTTTTGAGACCTAAAAATACCCTTTAACCATTTGATAAAAGCTACCCAGATCGCACTCCAAATTTATTTATGGATGTCGACTTCTGGTAAAGATGCTTTCGGATATCGACATCCAGTGAAGAATTTAGACTTTCAGATTTAAAAAAAATATATACGGAAAGTTGACTTTCGATATTTTTTTTTACATTCAGAAGTCTAAATTCTTGGATGTCGACATCCGAAAACATCTTTATCGGAAGTCCATATCCCAAATTAAATTTGGGAGCGTGATTTGTATAGTTTTTCTCTTATGGTCGAAAAGTATTTTTGGATTTTAAAAAAAATTTTGAGGTGCGGAAAAATTCTTGGAGGTGTTTGAGGAAATCCCCCCAAACATTGATGCCGAAGTTTATTGGGCTTGACAACGTACTGAAAGGATTATTGGGCTTTAGAATATATCTAACTTTGACTGAGAATTTACGATGCTGAAATTGTGGATAATATCTTAAAAACCGATGTATTCTTTTTTGCTCGGCTAAAAAAAAGGTGATGTTTTATATTTTTTAACGATTTAAAAATGATAAGTAAGTGATGAATTTAATATCCAACATTACAGTTTATGTGAAGTATAAAAATACAAGATTTAGTGTTTGTTTTGTTATAACTTATAAATACTTTTATTTGAGAGAAAACCTTACAAGGCACTATTCACTCTGTTTCTTGCCAATTTTCCTTTGTTAATATTATAATCATGAATTACTTTTTAAGTTAACAAATATATTTGAACATTTGTACTAAATGGGGCAGTTTCTTACAAATTAAAAAAATTTATAACTAAAATTATGAAAGGAGAATTAAAATAAATTTTATTTTAATGAAATTTTAATCAATGAGTTTTTGCATATGGCTGAAAATTAATATGTTTTTCAGTAAAAAAAAAATTGATTCCTCCCCTTATATAATCACTATATTACCACATCATATTATTATTGTAGAGTAGTTTATTTTATTTGTGAAATTCTTTATTTACTTTCTTTTAAAAGTTGATGTCCGCTTGACTGATCTAATGATAGTTCTTTTTCTTTTGAACAAATAACCATTTATTTATTTTGTTTCATAAACTACAACTTATAAACGCATACAAAATATTTGTTTGTGTGTCTTTAGTTAGATAAAAAACATTGCATTTTAAATTGACGTAAACTGAAAAAAGAAAAAAAAAAAAAAACTCCTTCTCATAAGCGCTTTTAGAAATTAATTTTTTGTTATATCAAGTATGAGCATAAATAACATAAGAATTAGATTTTAAATTATTCGATCCTTCATAATTTTAAAGATAAATATATAATAACTTATTTTATATTTTTTTTTATCCCATGAATCTTTTATATAATA
>Ga0209389_1002465_pt1 | contig 14226 bp, 11 predicted proteins | sample CowpearedBW_FD_187526 | JGI IMG/M metagenome (GOLD analysis project Ga0209389, IMG submission 187526) | Root nodule microbial communities of legume samples collected from California, USA - Cow pea red BW (SPAdes) (version 2) | ecosystem: Host-associated > Plants > Roots > Nodule | place: USA...
AAAAAAAAAAAGCCTTAAATAATGTTATGGAAAAGTCAACTTTTAAAATTTAAAAAAGAAATTTTCATTGTATATTAAGAAATTAAAGAACCGCATTAACTTAAGTATACATTTAAACATTTATTAAACTGACACCTATATATCTTTCGGAAATTTTGTGTAATATTATATTCTGGTACAAATATTTCCAAAAAATTATAGGAAAAAGTATTAAATAAAAATTAATATATTTAATGTCATTAAAATATAAAAAATATTTAAAACTTACCTTGCAAAATAAATGAAAAAGGTTAAATGATTTATAAGTATTAATTTATGAAATTCCATTTTTTGAATTTTCGAAATAGACGAAAGCAAATAAAAGAGCAATAATGCATTACAATTAAAAAAAAATAGAAGATATGTTTGTCCTGCAGAGTAATTCATTGCGGCATTACCTTGTGCTTCCCGGTGGAGACTCGCCAGCGAACTGTGACCGTTGATGGAATTGATGTTTTGTGGAGCGTCAGATGAAAGGGGCAAAGCGATCTGGCCGTTCAATATTTACAACTAAATTGAATTTTCAAAAGCTTCGAAGAGAGAGGGAGTGTGTGTGTTAGTGTTGCGTTTTCTTCTTCCTCTCTTCTCCTTCTCTGCTTCTTCCTCCTCCTTCAAATCTCACTCCTCTTCTTCTTCTTCGCTTTCTTTCTCTATAATTTCTGCAACTTCCTTATCTCTCTTCAGCTCCGTTTCCTCGTGCGCCGCGTTTGGATCCACGCGCCTCTCAATTTCGCCACACTCGCAGCAATCAATCCCGAGCTGCGCAATCCGCGCACGGTGTTCGAATTCGAGCTGCGTTTCCAAGTTATCGAAGCTTTGTTTCGTTCTATAGCCGTAATCCTAGGTCCTTTTCGGCGGAATTCGGGAATCGCTGTGAGAGTGTTCGGATTTTTTGTTTTGCTTCGCTTGCCATGGGGGAAGGCGAAGGAGGAGATTTCGCTCCGAAGAATGCGTTGTCGTCGGAAGTTGTTCCTCCGCCGGTAACGTCTACGGCGGCGCTGGAAGTTCCGGCGAAGAAGCTGGCGCGGCAGCTTGATTTCACTGGCGCGCCGGAGCATCCCCAGCAGCAGCCGGTGGCGGTGTTACCGTTGCCGCCGCAGGCGCCTCATTCGAGGATTGGGTGAGTTTGTTCAAACTATATCCTTTTTAAATGATTTGCTGTATTTTTCTGTTTTGAATTTTGATGTCTGAAGTGGAATTTGTATAGTGTGCTTCTTAGGAACACATCAAAATCCGTGTATTGGATGCTCATGCAATGGAGATTTTTGTTTTAGTTTTAAAAGTAGTGTTTGACAGTCATTTTATAACGGGAGTCACTGTTTTGTTCGGAGGATTTTAGTTCTTGTGGGAGCTGAGCTTTTAATGTATATGGCATGCCTTGGTTTTCTAGTAGAAAATGGAAAATTTTATCCATCATTTCCGTTATTTCTTACTTTACCCAGATTCTCATGTTTTCATTAGTTTGCTGTAACTGCGGTTTGTTCTTCCACTGGGAATAAGATGGTAGGAGGTTTAAATTGTTTTGAGTGTCTCACATTAGTAAGGAACTTTAGAACTGTAGACTTTCGTGCTAACACAACTTATGAAGTTGTTTATAGTAATTTCAATTCCCGTTTGAGCTTTTAATGGTTTGGTACGGTTATAAGATGCAAGTATTATAAATTTATTGTTATCATAATGACACGTGTATACTCAATAAGACACAGTTGTGATGTGGAGGAGGAGATATGAATTTTGTTACAAAGTTGGATATGGATATAATAGGATACAACGTAATGCATACTTATCAAAACTGATATGTATCATCTTATAAAATATCAAAAAAACAAATGAAAGTACCACAGTTAGAAGTTGGAGTGGTACCTTTGAGGAAAATATGGTAGAAGCACGCATAAGATGGTTGGGACACGAGAGAGGAACGATGGAAGCCTTAGTTAGAAGAGTGACCAATTGGTGCAATGCTAAAGTTGTGTCATGGTGACCAATTGGTCATGGATTCAAATCCAGGAAAACCTCTTGGCATAAGCAAGGGTAATGTTACATATCATGTCCCTCTCCCATACCTTCACGTAACTAGGAGACTTTTAGGACTGAGGTATCCTAACATACATCAATCTATGTCTGGCTATTTTTTTCCAAAGTATTATCTTGAACAATGTGAATGATCTGGATTTTTCTAAAAAGAATTTTCTCATGCTATGTGAATGTTCTTCACTCTGTTCTTCTCACAATTGTAAGGCTTACATTTTCTGAAGTTACTGCTACATGTAAAACAGGCATTTCCTAGTTATAGTATTTTGAAGTTTTGGTTGAATGGTACATGATAACTCTGAATGTGATATTGTCTATATGTTTTGATCTTCAGTTAACTAACCTATACTTTTTCAGGAAACCAGAATCTCCAAAATCTAGATCAAGACCTAACTTTGAAATGAAAGACGCTACACCCAAGAAGCAAAAGCAGTGCAATTGTAAACACTCTAAATGCTTAAAGCTGTAAGCAAAACTCTCTCTCAGTGTCTGGATATGTGCGTTGTCATACTCTAAAGTTTGCACAAACTCATGGAGTCTCTGCAGACTCGATATGTGAACTCATGATAGTTGACCTAATTATAAAAATAATACTAAAAACCTTATAAATTACATATACATGCACATAATATTTGTAACACAATAATAATTCAACATTTCAACTCTAAACACAGTATGTAGTCTTGATGCTGTTCATAATATATTAGTAACTTGTATTCTCAAAGTTATTTTCCTTTTTTTATATCAACGAAAAAGGAATTTTCATAAATGACTTATCATTTGTTTATTATTATTTTTTTTTGTTATGGTTTCGGCCCAAAATCAATACCTGTGTTTTACTTATTTTACTTAATAAATTTGATTTTTTTGGTTGCTGGTTAAGTTGTCTCATTAAGACTCAGCTATTTTGCTCCATTTTGTTCTCCTTTCCCAGTTTTTTCTCCCATTGATTTTGTTTTTTGGAAATTTTCTCTGATGTTTGAACTATTAAGTGCATATAGGAAGGTGAAATCAGTTTGGTGTGTTTGAAGGCAAATTTAAAGTGTTAACCTAAGCAACTCAGTGAATTGGGTACTATAAACTAACTGGGTGAACTTGAGACAATCAGCTGTGGGAGTATGCATTCAGTTATTGGAATTAACTTTCTCTTTCAATAATATTGAATACATACAAAATTTCAAGGAAAATGAAAATATCACTCCTGGCCAGGAAACAAATTGGAAAAATGTTTTTATTCTGTCTCATCAAATTCCTTATTACATATGCATGGGTAGTTCTATGATGATGTCATTGGTTCCATCACCAAAGTTAAGTTGAGCCATTGTGGTGCAGCAATATATTTTTATTTGGAAAGAATCTGAAAGGGTATTATGTAAAAAAAAAAAATACTGTCGTCAGTAATTTTTTTCCTTCAACAGAAGACATTTTGTTGTTGCAACTTACTGTTTGCACTATGAAGCTAATTTTTGAAGTATTTTGAGCAGGTATTGTGAATGTTTTGCATCAGGAATATATTGTGATGGTTGCAACTGTGTAAATTGTTTCAACAATGTTGAAAACGAAGCTGCTAGAAGAGAAGCTGTTGAAGCTACCTTGGAGCGCAATCCAAATGCATTTAGGCCCAAAATTGCTAGTAGCCCTCATGGAACACGTGATAGCAGGGTGCTTAGTTCTAACTTTTTGTGACTAGTAGTGTTGGATTTACTGTTTTATTGTTTGGATGATGACATCAGTTAGATATAGTGCTTATACTGATCATAAAAGTTTCAACTATTTTTTTTTTGGGGGGATACTATGATGAATTGTGTTCTGATAATGTCAGACATTGATTGTTCTTGAACTATCTGTTTCTTTCTGTTCATTGTGGAATTTTATGAAAAAGGGATATTTTCTGCGTGTAATGGGAGATCACTTTCTCCGTGTGATTTTTTCCCATAGTGAAGTAAAAGCATGCTATTGCTATTTCGGTTAGGTGCAGCATTCCATAATTGATAATCATTGATTTAAGCCTTTTGCCTACGAGTGAAAAATCAATTTTCTGTTGGCTCATGGCCATTGCTCTGTTGAATTTTATTTTTTGAAGTTATAATTTTGATCAATTATCCTTTTGTCAATGTATCAAAAATAATTTTCTTGATGAAAAAAATTCATTTTGTTTTTTACTTTCCTTATTTACATCTGCTTTCTGTAGCAACTCAAGGATATAAAGTAAATATAAAATGCTACAATCTGCTTAGAATTTCAAAAGTAACTCAGTTAAATATATATTTGTTTTTTCAATCATGTTTATATGCAGTATGTCTTAACAAGTAGTTGGAATTTTCATGGTATATTTTTATGGAAAGGCAGGAGCTTACCATTAAATTACTTGGCAAGTGCCTTGATTTATGCTCTACATAAATGGTAAATAAAGGTTTTTGGACTTTAATATTCCTTGTGGAAGAAGAACGTTTTGAAACTTGAACATCTTTATTGTATTTTATACTTTAAAAAAATGGTTTTTGTTGTCTTGACTATCTGACTGAAAATATATGTAGGAGGAAGCCGGGGAAGTTTTAATATTAGGAAAACATAACAAGGGGTGTCATTGTAAAAAGTCTGGGTGCCTCAAGAAGTACTGTGAATGCTTTCAAGCCAACATTCTTTGTTCTGAAAATTGCAAATGCATGGACTGCAAGAATTTTGAGGGAAGTGAAGAAAGGCAGGCTTTGTTTCATGGAGATCAAAATAACATGGCATATATTCAGCAAGCGGCAAATGCTGCCATAACTGGAGCTATTGGTTCCTCTGGCTATTCATCACCTCCGGTATCCAAGAAAAGAAAAGGTCAGGAACTCTTCTTTTGGCCTACAGCCAAGGATCCATCAATTAGCAAGTTGGGACAACAGGTAAAACTTGCTCATAGCATAATTCATACTAGCATAGGGGTTTATTTTAAATCAAGTGATTGATTAATTCAGTGAAATAGAGATCAGTTAGTTCAGTAAACAACTATTTTTAGTCACATAGATAACTATGTTCTTGTTAGGAGTTGGTATCATTATCATTTGATTTAAAGGATGCATTTAAGCTTGAACTTCTAAATTGAACTCAGCTCCCTTTATTTAAATTGGATAGAATAGAGACAATTAAGTTGAAGGCCTTGATGACGTGTACTGCAATCTTTAGTGAATGTTATCATTAATTCAGTATGATTAATGGGCACTTTTTATTTCTGAACTTGAGTACACTTTCAACACTTTTACAATGCCCGCCAGGTAAACCATGTTAGAGGTCCAGCACCTTCCTCATCTTTGTCACCTGTCTCAGGCGCTCGTGTTGGAACTGCAACATTAGGTCCTTCAAAATTTATGTACAGGTAATGTTGGATACCTATTTGAAATGATGATGAGTTTACTACACTTAATTACTGACTTGATTATTGTTAAAGGTCTCTTTTAGCAGACATTATTCAACCACAGCACCTCAAGGAGCTATGCTCAGTTCTGGTGCTAGTATCAGGACAAGCTGCAAAGACACTTACAGGTAAATTGACAATCTACATCACCAGTCACCATTGTTGCTATTGATCTGTGAACGTCCATGATGTTTTCCTCATTCTTCATTGTACGAGAGGGTGTGATAAAATTTGTCTCAATTGTACCGTGGAGAATATAAATTGACATTATCAACATCATACAAGGATTAATGTTTGTTGAAAGTATAGGGTTTGGGCATAGAGGGAGGACAAGGAGATTCGGAGTCTCCTTGGACAGGCTTTTCTCCATTAACACTTTTAACAGAAACAAAATTAGAAGAAAAATTGAAATTAGCTTCTGCACAAGTTAATTTGTAAAAAAGTTTTTCTAAAAGTTCGTCCAAATAGACTCTATATACTTTGAATTTGATATTAACATGTATTACAGTGTGATACACAGCACTAACTACTAACCTTTATTCATACCAATACTAGATCATAATTCTAACTAAATAAGGAAAAATACCATGAGATAATAAGGAGCTATGAAACCAAAGAAATAGGGAGTGTAATCTTGACTAGTCCTACCAGATAATACCTATGATGCTCTAAATTATTCTAAAGATATAATCAAGATACTATTACATATTCTAATAACATTTATCCTAATTGTTTTAATTACGTGATAATACACAACATGTAATTTCTTTATTTACATTCTTTCTAACTTGGCTCATCAAGGATTCACTTTAACTAAATAACTCAAACTCTACTTTGTTCATTAGGATAACAGTCGAAATTGAAGTTCATTTTGGAAAGTTAATGACATTTGTCCATCTCACGTTTGTCATTCTGTACAACAATAATGAGGAAGCAATTCATGAAACACTGCTGCTATAGGGTCCGTGGGACATTTTGTATTAAATTTTTGGGGTACTACCTCCTAGGTTTATTTTCATCTGATGATTTTTATTACATATCAAGTGACTTCCCCCTTGTTAATGTTTACACATCAATAGTTACTTTTTTCTCATCAATTATTGTTATTATTATGATCAGACCAGAAAAATTTAATGGAAAAGCATGCAGAAGATCAGACAGAAACTTCCCTTGCTTCGTCAAGTCAAGACCAATTACCACCAAGTCAAAAGGAAGGTCATGTTGAGAAGACTGTGGCTGATGATTGTTCGAGTGCAAACCAAACAGATAAAATCAGCCCAGATGATTCCAGTTCAGATGGTGCTGATGTCCCAAAAGGGAGGCCAATGTCTCCTGGGACTTTAGCCTTGATGTGTGATGAGCAAGATACAATGTTCATGACAGCCGCCTCCCCTATTGGGCCAATGGCTCATGCTTGCAATACATCTTCACAATTTCCTTATGGACAAGGAATGACAGAGGTCTATGCTGAGCAAGAAAGGATTGTATTAACAAAGTTTAGGGATTTCCTCAATAGGGTTATAACTATGGGAGAAATAAATGGCAAGTTAATACTTTCCTTCTTTCGTTATAATTTTACTTTTGTTAACATTCTTAAAATCCCTTGGTGTTGGCTTTGGCAAGAAGATCGTCACCTTTCCATTGTGACAATTAAATTATTATGCTTTACATGGCTGTCATTTCAAATGGTTCAGAAATTTCTGATGCCACCAATCTAACATTACATATTGGGGGCTTGACTTTGGTATTAAATACATTACCGTATGGTATGACTGTCTTATAATTTCATTACCTGCTTTATTGGTAAAAATGACTAATTTATAAATTCTCATTTTCAGAAACAAAGTGTTCTTCGTTGGCCAGAAATGAATTAGAGAATCAAAAGGACCCAATCATCAATGGCGTAGGAAATGCCAATTCAGTGATAGTGCGTCAGCATGGAGCCAGTAGCAACGGTGTTACTAAACCTGCTGTTTCACCTTTGGCAACAACTTCGACACGTATGATCCCTGGCAATATTTCTGAAAATGGGGAATCTAAGGTCAAGATCGAAAAAGATATATGAAAATAACCTAACTTAGAAGGATGCGCACACACATGATTGAAAGAAGAAATGAAAATGTCTTTAAGGTATGCTAGAACTTCTCTGTAATATAAATTATAAACGCATTCTCATTCTTCATTTTCTGCCTCATCCGAAAGGTCCGCTAAGCATACAGGCCCCACCATTAGCTCATGTAGGATCAATTTTTTTTTTCTTATCTATTTTCTTGTCCTCCTTTGGTCATTCATAGATATCTAAATTAATTTTTCAGCTTCAACATTGCTTTATCGCGATGCTTGTAAATTGCTGAGGTATAAGTTCATAAAGTATATCATCGCTTAGATTTTTCGTTGAATGACTTCCATAGCTTGTAATTTAAATATACATTTTTATTCAGGGATTTTTCAATGTCTCCCTTTTCCTCTACTTTGTCCATTACTATGTCCTCTGGATTGACAGCAATATTTCAGGCTGAATTAAGCTTGTGTAATAATTCAATAAGTTGATGCTGACTTTGGCTAAGCCATTGAGTGTTTAAATATGTTAGAATTTTATATTTGTGTTGTATACGATTTCGAAGAGCTTAATTGCTTGGTTATGTATTATCCATCATGTTCATTATTTTCAAATTTAGTATTCCATCATGTGTTTCGAATCCCTCTTTCTTAAATTCTTGCTTTCGGTGTTATTGAAGCCAGCTCGAAGCTTTTTCCACGTTTTTCCTTCTTTTTAATTTTTCCACCTCAATCCAAACAAAAATGGATGCAAAAAGAGTTTAAAGGTGTATTTATCTTCAACGATGAAAAGAAACACAGAAAACCAAAAAGAAAGAAATGTAAAATCACAAGAAAAAAAGAGACAAATCCTCACCTAAAACTTTCTGCTGCAATTTGTGAAGAAAAGTAAATTGTTTATTAACTTTTACATATAAACAAGTTTCATAATCAATTAAAGAAGAGAATTAATCAGTTAAGGGTAAGTAAAATATAATCAAATATTTATTCTTTTATTTTAACATATTAAATAATTAAAGTATATAAATGTAAATGATATACTTATAAATATATTTTATTATATTATAATAACATGATAAAATTAAAATAATTAATCAAATCATTTTAATATTTTGTTAATATGTTTTATATTCAAAAATAATTAATTAGAATAAATAAATAAATTTAAATTTTGATGAATTGTTTTAATATCTTTAGAATATATTTATGCATAACTATATTTATTTTATCGCATTAACAAAATCTACTGCAAACTTTTCATTTACTCTCGCTCAATTCAAACAATCATATTTTAGATTCTCTTTCTTCTTCTTTTTTCACTGAGTTCAATATATATAAAGTTTACATTTTTGATATATTTCTTTTTTGTGAAAACTGATATTGAAAAATTAATTTGGAAATTTTTTAATTTTTAAAAATATTTTTTCTAGACAAGTTCAGGAAGAAAAAATAGTTTAAATAAGAAAATCAATTTTAAAACATGCAGTTATATGTTTAAAATTTTCGGTAAGAGAAAAAGATTTCAAACGTGAGCTTAATTAATTAAATGCAATCTTTTAATTCATTTGATTCTGACTGCGAAAATATTTTTTTCTTAAGGTTCGGGCAGAAACATAGAAACTTATTGACTTTGTTATCTTTAAATTCAGTGCACATAAATTAAACCATACGTAATGAAAATAAATATTATATTGAAACTAGAAAATCCCTTTATTTAATATATTGATATTTTTTTGGTCTACACCACTAATAATAAACATAAATATTAAATAACATTGAAAAAATAATAATTCAAATTTAATATTGTGTTTGAATGATAAATTTTAATAAATTAATCTAATTTTTTGAATTTTAAAACTAAAGCATCTCAACATGCAAAAAACAGTAACATTCAATTTTCACAAAAATAATGTTATACCAAATTCTATTACAAGCTTTCTTTAATACTCATCTAAAATCCACGTTTACATCTGAAACCGTGTAAAGGGCGCAAAAATAACAGATAGTATGCTAAAACTCGTAGCAAATCCAAACAAGCTTGTAGCTTAATATGTTCAGTCAAGACGCATTAACTTCAAGAAAATCTGTAAAATTTTCTTTTTGCAAAACCAATTTTACCATATTATTTAAACTGGGAAGAAGAAAGCAAATTTTATTATCTTTTACATTTTCTATGGTAGAAGGAACATTCAACATGCTGGAACACTTAGGCTTTATCATAGACGCCCCAGTAGCTTTGGAGTAGATGAAGCAGGTGCACTCTGCAACCAATACAAAATACCAAGTCAAGCACTTCATCTTGTAATCAATGCAATGCAGAGATTTCTATGATAAGAAACACAATCTTATTCCTATATCATTATAACTACTAAAAATACTAGTTTATTGAAATCATTGAAACTTTCCCATGTTCCCTGAACATGTTTGAATAATCAAGGACTGAATCATACACATTACTAAAGCTGAATTTCAAGAAATTTGAACAGAGAATGAAGAAACAGCATCTTACCAAAGGAATGCCTTTGACTGCTCTTTCTTCCAAATACTTTGAGGGTTTAAAGAAGTTACCATATAACTGTGTCCACTTTTTTAGACTGGTATAGATATGATTACCCCCAACCAAATCTGCCCAGAAAACAATGCCACCCCTGCAGAAAAACGAGTGATTGCAAAGAGAGAAAGTTAAACAGCAAAGCAGAATGATAAAAACACAGGTGTAATTGGAAAAAAAAGGAAATCCAACCGGTAATTGGGGAAGCTCATTCCAAGAACAGATGCAATGTCAAGATCTGATGCTCGAATAGCAACTCCATCTTCTAAAACACGGCATGCCTCATTCACTACTGGAAAGAGAATCATCTCCACGATCTCTTGGTCAGTAACAGATATAGGCTGCAAATAAAACAAATACTATTAGCTCTTCTTCACACAGTTACAGACAAATATCTATTTTCCATGAACTGAGAGAGAGGGAACTTAAGACTAAACCAACGCATGGAAAGCAATTATGTCAACTTCAATGCAATGTTAACATAAATGGGAGATGTACTATTTGCTAATATGACTCTGTCACATAAAACAACCTTTCCATTGGGCATAATATTGCAGATTCTTCTAGATTCCTCTATGATTGGTTGTATTGAAGGATCAGGTTTTGGCTTGCTACCCTTTTCATAAATGTAGTAACCTCTGCCATTGTTTTTGCCTGGTAGGACAGACATAGCAAAGGTAAGAAATCATTGATTATGTTCACACAAAATGTTCCCTGTACAAAGAAAGTATGAATTATTAAAAGGAAATTGATCCGTTATTACCATTTCGCCCAGATTTCATCATAAGATCAAGCAATGGAGAATTAAATACGCGATCAGAAAAAGCATCTGCAAATACTTTGGATGTAGCAAAAGAAACTCCATAGCCAGCCAAGTCCGCAAGCCTGCAAATCACAGAAAGATTGACTTCATACTATGGAACCACAGTGAAATATTGAATGCTTTGGTTCTCACATACCCAAATAAACCATTCACTTTTTCTTTCATACAAGTCCTTAATTTTAGCAGTGTTGGTGACTTGAGATTTAAATGCATGTTTCAAAATGCAACATTGACTTGAAACAGTTTCTATAACATAGGATTCGGGGCAAACCATTAATATCAATTAACAAATCAATGAAAGTGTAAAATTTTTATCAACATATCTCTTGGAAAATACAGAAGTAGTAAGAGAAGAGGATTACTGGAAAGGACCGATGGGAAAGCCAAAGTCGCGTATCAATCTGTCAATTCTGTAAACATCCACACCCAAGTTGACCAACAAACTGGCAGCCTGTGAATATGGGAAGAATGTTTTATTCACTGCAAAGCCGGTACAGTTACCCACCACAACGGGAGCCTTCTTTATGATTTTACCAACAGTTATCAGATCAAGAATCACTTGTGGGGAAGTTTTATCGGTTCGTATAATCTCCAAAAGAGGCATGATGTGAGCAGGACTGTATATCAAAGAAATGAAATTAGAAAGCATCCATAAAGAAGATAATAGAAAATAGCCAGTTTTAATTGGGATAGGCCTCAGAAAACAAATTTAAAGATAAGAAATACATAACAAAACCAAATTCATCAAGAAACTAGCCTATTGACAGGTCTAATTTCTTTGAAATATAGGAATGAATTACTTCTTCTGTCTGTTTTCTTCTGACTAAATAAATCATAGAGCCTAGTTCTGAAAAACATAGTTTCTTTTTCATTCACATTAATGCAAGAAATAGATTACCGGAGCTAAAAAAACGTATAACTATAACCCAAAAGTTTAGAATGGAACTTATGTGGCTTCACTATATAGAGCTTATAGTTAAATAGAACTCTTTTAAAATCAACCAGCAATAATATGATCTCGTGTTAAATGAAGATAACAAGAAATAGGAGATACATAACCTGAAAAAATGAGCACCCGCAATGCGATCTTGAGAGCTGGTCTTTTTACCAACAAGATTAAGGTCAATAGTTGATGTGTTTGATGCTAAAATGCAGTGTGGAGGACAGATCTTCTCAAGATCACTAAATATGGTTTGTTTGAGACTGACATTTTCAATTACAGCCTACAGAGAGAGAAAACTATTGCTATTTAAATTTGAACAGACAACAGTATCAGCAAAGAAATGTTCCATTACATATATCCTCTGCTGAATGTTGTTACATATTTTCACTGTTTGAAAAGTATTCAGTGCCATGAAACTGAGGAATTGAACTCAAGAGTAAATGTAATACAAAAAACACTTTGCCAAGTTCTTGAAAGGATCCAAAATTCAAAACCATGTCACCTATTTTCTAAGTACAACAAAAATACTTCAGGCAACCAACCTCAATAACCAAGTCCACATCTTTAAATTCTGTGTAATCCAGAACGCCTTGAAGCAGTGACAGTGCAGCATCTGCCTTCTGTTTCGTCAACTTTCCTCTTCTTGCTAAGCCATTAACATTTCCTGTCAAGCAAAATGAAACAAACGCAAATTCAAAAAATGTTACAAGATTATCACATGTTTCAAGGATGAGACCGAGAGTGGTTTACACTTTTCATAAAGGCCTAGCATATCGTTAAAATGATTACAAAAGAGAAAATCTTCCTTCAGAAAACCATACCACCAAAGTAGTAACAACTCCTTCAAATATGACAAATAATAGATATACAGCAAAGAACATTAATCCATTAACATCTATTTTAATAGCAATTAGATAAACTAATCAATGTCCTGAAAATGTACTATTGATGAGATACATATTAAACCAACCATTTGATAGCAGGTGCATGTTAAAAATGTCCAAAACTAATTCTGCTGAGCATGATATTTGTATATAAAAGTCCCTGACTATGGAAGACACTACTCATAGCAACTGAACAACTTGTTATTAACATCAACCAATTAACAATTGGTCTTCAGCATCCAACTATCCCTACTTAACCAAATGATCACCTGAATCATATCATTCTTAACTCACCCACATAACTAGAATAGTTACCTTCTATTGTTTTTATTCCCTTCGTAAGAAATTCAGAATTGATTTCCTTGAGAAAGACACGAATGTTGCCAAGTAGAAGAGCAGTAGCAATACCAGATCCCATTAGACCTCCTCCAATAACAGCAGCTTTTTTAACATTTCTTGGCTTAAGGCCGATATCAGTTACACCAGGCACCTGCCAAAACATAGTTAATGAATGGTGAATACATTATAAACCTGAGTAACATATCAGTTGTTTCCTCAAGTTTAGCCAATATACAATGAGAAATCCATATTAAAAACCAAACCCACAAAGTTCATATCTAAGCATGTACCTTTGTTATAGCCCGCTGAGCAAAGAAGATGTTAATTAAACCTTTTGATGTGTCCGACACAACTAATTTCTTGAAAACTTCTGCCTCCTGTAATTAGAATTAATTATTAGCTCTGAATGATCCTAAAACTACATCTATCTCTGACTAGAAATTAATGAGAAGAAACTGAGTCAATAAAAATGGAAGGAAGAAAACACATGTTTCCTTCTGAACAAAGCCTATATCTTAGAACTAATATTACCTTTAGCACACCACTATAGCCACCATGAACTATTCCATGTTCAATCACATCTACGCAAGCCTGTTGCTGAGGCAAATGTGGAGCAGTCTTCTTGACATGTTGCCTGGCAGTTCCCAACACCTTGCGTGCTTCAGACAGGGAACCAATTTTGTCTGTCCTATGAAGTGAACGAACCCAAGGTTTGCGCCTCTCTCCTATTTCAAGAGCCCACAACCTAGATACCTTTAGTAACTCCTCAGATGACACAATAGAATCAATAAGTCCTAATTTCCTCCCTTCTTCCGACGTAATAGGTTTAGATGTCTGCAAGAAAAGCAACATCAAAATTAACATATTTGTTTCTGCATCACAAATAAGCACAGCAATGAAGATCCCAGAGTATTACAAACATAGAGTTGTTCCTCTCTAACTATTCTTCCAAATTCTAAACTCATCAAATTTAGTGTGTGCAATTATTTTTGGCACTTTGCTAACAAAAATTTCCAGTTTTCCCACTTTTTTCTTTTCCTTTTCTTTTTACATTTCACAAATCACTAAACAAGTTTTGGGGTTCATCTACCATGGTCAAAAGTGCAGTGGGAACACAAACAAACGAAGACAATGGTCGGTGTCTTACCAGCATCATTTCAA
>Ga0209389_1002469_pt1 | contig 14212 bp, 7 predicted proteins | sample CowpearedBW_FD_187526 | JGI IMG/M metagenome (GOLD analysis project Ga0209389, IMG submission 187526) | Root nodule microbial communities of legume samples collected from California, USA - Cow pea red BW (SPAdes) (version 2) | ecosystem: Host-associated > Plants > Roots > Nodule | place: USA...
CCAAAAATACAAATACTTCCTAGTGTAGTCGTGGACGTAGGCATACACATTGTAGCCGAACCACGTTAAATTCTCTGTGTCTATTTTTCTCTCCTTTATTCTTTCCTTTATTGCCTTGTTCCTAACAGGATATAAATACGTATATGTAAGTGCAAAACTTTATAATAGATGATTTGGATTTTAATATTATAGTACAATGTTGAAAAAATCTTATTATGGATTGAATTAAATCTATAAATGTATGATCTCCGACATATTGTTAAAGTAAGATTGTATGAATGATGTGGTGCAACGAACGGAAAAGAAAGAAAATGTGCGTGAGACACGATGATGCACAGTGGAAAAAAAATGGAGAAGATGTGCGAGAGAGAAGAAAGGGTTTCGTGAGTTTGTGCAGAAAACATTACATCGGTTATAATGCTAACCGATCTAATATTTAAAAGTGTCAATTTTTTTAATTTAAAAAAAAAGAACGTTAGATTGATTCCCTACTAAACCGATCTAATGTATACATGTTAGATCGGTTCCCCACACAACCAATCTAATGTAAATGAAGTTATTTTCAAAATTGTCACCGCGTGAATCGTTAGATTGGTTCCTGCACAATCGATCTAATATGCCTGATCTAATATCCCATTTTTGCACCAGTGACACTATGTTTTGGGTTGTTTTTAGTTTTTAAATTTCTGGAAAGTCTGAAATACATTTGTTATGTTGCAAAATTTTTATTAGGAAAATTTTGAACTTATACGAATGAATTAAAGTTAAAAAATTTGTATGGTAAATGAATATGAGAGGTTGATTGTGAGATGATATATGATAGTAAAATTTAAATTAAATCACAGTGAAGATAATTAGTGTACAAAATTGAGAAAGTGGTATTATATGAATTTCGTAGTATGTATATATAACATATAGATAGTTACGTAAACCTAAAAGAATAAATGGCGGTGACATTGTTATTCTAGATTAAAGTATACATTTAGCTAGGTGTAAGGGTGTAAGGGTTGAACGTTTATTCCAACAATTTCTAAATCCTTAAAGTCTATTCTCCTATTGTTTGTTTGGAGTGTTTGTTCCTCAATTGATCGGGGTGTACATGTTAAAGATGATTTAATGTTAAAGAGCATATGATCAATTGTTTAAAACAATAAATGTTGTAATTAATACGAGACAAAGTTTTAACAAAGATACTCTAATTAGTGACCTATTTATTTTAATTAAGTCACTAACTAACTCTCAACTGTGTTGCTTAGTTGATTGCCCGACATAACACATAACTTCTACAAAGGAACAAAAACAAATCCTGTGGACAATCTAACTAACGACAATTGGGAGGGGTTCACATGACGCGCGATTCATCACCTAACCTGACATGTCACCTAATTTGTATAAAGACCAAGGTGGAATCCTATAGACAATCCAACTGACAACAATTAAGATGGAATACACTGCACACAAATAGACACACTTATTTTAGAAAATGGTATAAAGAAGATTAACACTTAAATTAGTAGTATTACACAACTCTCATTTGATCGTCGACCTGTATGACCAACCAACCATAGAGTACACTAAATCAAATTAATTACATACTCCACACTTTATTCTCAAATTAATTACACTTTTTAGTAAAGGGATTAAATTCTAAGACATTTTTACTTTTTCAATAGTCAAACTGACAATATTAAATATATATATATATATATATATATATATATATATATATATATATATATATATATATATAACTCTGACTAATGAGATATAACAAATGAGGAATGTGAGTTCAAGAACAAGAAATATGAGAGTTAAAAGTTTGATATCGATAAATATTATAGATATTTCATCTCGATGGTGATGGTAAGTTTATGATGAAATTATATGTTCAATTAAATTAAATAATTTGATGATAAAGGCGAAATAATATCATTTATTACATAATTAATTTTATTCTTTTAGCATATATTAGTTTTTATTTCATAATTATTTTTTATTGTTTTAGAATATCAACTGATCTCATCTTTGAGTTCATTTTTACTTCATTTTCTTACTGTGTATCATAATGACTACCTTTCCTTTTGACTTTATTAAGACTTAACTTTGTCTTGAATATTTTTTAAACTTTACTTTTACTATTTTTAGTATTTCTGATTTTAAGTATAAGGTTTTACTATTTATACACATATCGAATAAAAAAACAATAAATATAGCAATAACTAGAGATTAAAACTATTTTTTTTAAAACAAGAACAAAATATATATTTCATCATTGTTAAAAATAATTTAAGAAAGTACCAATTTAAGATAAATTTGACGTGGTATATAATTTTAAAAAAATTGTACGTAAACTAATTTTAATTTTTTTTTATCTTATTTTGCATTCGTACATGTCTATAGAAATTTATCCAAACCATTGGCGTTGCTAGAACCTGTTTATCCATTCAATCTATGGATAATACACATCGTCGGTTTCCTCTTTTTGCACCCCACAATTTTTAACTGCATCTCCATAATTTCCAAAATGATAATTTTTTTAAAATTAACTTTCAGATTACCTATTTTATAAATATTTCAAAGCAAGTTTTCTTGAATTTTCAGAGTATAATTTTTAAAAAAGAATTTTCAGAAAAAAAATTCAAAATAAATTTTGAACAAACTTTACAAAGCACATTAAATACGTTTTAAAAACAGGTTTTCTAGAACATAATTTTTATAACAATATTTAAAAAAAAGAAAAAAAAAAAAAAAAAAAAAATATATATATATATATATATAATACATTTTAAAACGAGTATTGAAAAACTAGTTTCTAAAACAGAAGATAGTTTGCCTTTTTCTAATAATACGGGGGTGCACTTAGTAATAATAGGTACCGAGAAAAATCCTATCTTGTTATCAAAGAGATATTTTTAAACAAAAAATCAAGGTCTCGGCACTTTTTCCCAACACACGTGGCACCAAATCATGCAAAGGAATACACTGATAACTATGAATCACCTTCACTCTCTCACTGAGTGGCATAAAGTTTGTGCATTGTGCTTTGATGCACGTGCGTGCTCCAAAAATGTGTGTACAATAAATACAAAACTTAGTTTCATTTTCTTCCAATTGCATTCAATTCCATTGTGTTGAGGAAAGCCAGCCACTGCTTAGTGATGAGCTTCACTGATATAGATATTTTAACTTGGATTTGTTCAATGAAGTTGATAAGAATGTTCTGATTTTTAAAGGATTTCACTGGTTTCACTTCAGTGGCATGCACCAAAGGCCAAATTGTTCTTACTTTTGTAGATAACCACATGATGATCAGAGTGAGCTTCATGATCGTAGCTTCAGTTGCTGCAATGACGATTTCGCGCTCAAAAACCAGTTCTTCTACAAGGAAAAAGGGTACATTAAAATGTTCAGGTGCCAACATCTTTAATCTATTAATAAAAAGGCCATTTTTTTTCTTTTGAAAAACAAGTTTGGTAATTTATGGAAGTGATGTTAGTTCATTTATTTCTGTGTCTTCGTTATGTTGATTTGTTCTACTCTTTTGCATGATGCTTAGAGCAAGAGTTTGAAGAGTGGGAAAATAGCACTGTTAAGGTTAATAATAAAGTGATACAGGTAGTGAAGTACCCTCCATGTGTTTGCTCAAAAAAATCATTAGGAATGTTGAAAGAAACTCACTATAGAGTTTGCTTTTGCTGCAGAATGAAGAGAAGGAGATTAACTTTGAAATGCAAAAAAATCTGCTAACAGGAGAATTTAAGGACTTGGAGCTGCTAATCGGTGGTGAGAAAATGCACAATCTTACAGTGAAGGAGATAGTGCAGAATTTGGTACCAAATTACAAGCGGAGAGAAGCAAAGCTTGAAAGGAAGCTTCTTGAACTGAATGGTCTAAGGGAAGAGCAATCTGCCATTGCTCAAATGCAAAAACAGTTAGAGGAAAAGACAGAAAAAGTGTACTTTCTAGAAAAAACCATTGCTTCCTTTCAGTTAGATACTGAAATTATGCGAGAAAAAATAAGAGATGATCGAATGTCAAAAAAGCAGCTAGTTATTGCAAAGAAAATGATAAATGAGATGCAAAGGAAAAAGGGTGATGCAGGTCCTGTGAAGGAACAGATATTGGTGCTCCAACAGCAAGTAACAGAACTTCAGAAGTTTCAAAGTTCAGGGGGGAATTCTTCAACAAAGAAGAAACTCAAAGATGTTCAAGACATTGAGGTGGAAGTTTTGGAACTTAAGAGGAGAAACAAAGAGCTTGAATTGGAAAAAAGGGAGTCAAAAGTTAAGTTGGTTACTGCGCAAGCAAGAATCAGAACAGAGGTGAGAGTAACACTCAACCATAGAAAACCAAAACCTTTTGAAACCTTTCTCACATTCTCTACCTAGAAATATATTTTTTCCCCTTTTTCACTGGCTTTAAGCATTACGAATTTAGCACTGTGTTATTACATGTGCAGGAGGAAACAAGGTCAAGAATAGAAGAGGAAATTGCTGGTTTACAAGATGTGCATGAAGAACTTTCAGAGCTTGTTGAAACATTGCAGAGAAACAGATTTGACATGGTCGAGGAAGTTGTGTACCAAAGGTGGCTTAACACATTGTTGAGGTATGAAATTCAGGATAATCAAAGAAAAAGTAGAAAGGCCTCGAGAAGAGATTGCAGCAAGAATTCAAGCACAGAGCTGTGTGAGAAAAAGCATTCATCAACATCTGATATAAGCGACCTTGAGCTTGAAAGCGTCTCCTCCAATGCCACATTAGATGAGAGTGATGAAATTGAAACTACCACCTTTGCAAGCTCTTCTAGCAGCAGCCAAAGTAGTAACAGTAGCATGAAGATGAAGGGATGGAGAAAAACCATACTGCATTCTAATACTGCATCCAAATTATTGGAGAACCCAATACAAGCAAAGAAGAAAAGAGTCTCTTTCAGTGATTCAGTTAAACTATGTACTCATTCAGACATTGCAGAGGTTGTTGAGAGTGCAGAAGATGAGAAAGAAAAGATCGTGGAGCTCGCTTCTAATGTGGTGAACTCCACCAACATTGATTCCATTGAAGAGAATGAAGGTGCCAGGAATATAGTTGTTCATTCTGATGAACTGTATTCAAGAAATGAACCCATTTCTAGCATTGATTTCAGGGGCAAAATCATAGTGGTGTATCTGGTGACATTTTTATTCTTTACTCTGATTTTGCTAGCGTGTGTCTGGATCAGATAATGGTATCCTTAATTGTATGAAACAGAATTGAATTTGTGGATGGAACCCCATGGTAAAACGTATTTTCTCAGTATTGTTACTCATAATTTGGAAGTTTTTTCATCATATTAGTGTAATTTTTTCGCAACATTTTACTGAAATATATAAATTTTACAAATTTTATGTATATTGACCGGTCGTGTTAGTATCATACTCTTTCATTGTGTATGCATGAGACGATTTTAAAGGGAAGTCGTATTGATCTTATACAATTATTGTGTGAGAAATATCATATAGTTCAAACTATACTTTGGTTACACTTAATCTAGTTCTATTGTTTCTTCTTTAATTTGAATTGAAGTTATGCAGACACAATTTAAGGATAATGTGATTTGAACTAAAGTTATGCAAAGATGACACAATTTTAACATGTGGGTTGAAGTGTTATCATTTCTACCACTTTAATAACAATTAAGAAAACAATAACATAACAAGTGTAATTAAAGTCCGGTTTAACTCATTTGACTTCTTCTCTTACAAAAAAAAGTTTTATAGGATCAACACCACTTTATTTTGACAAGTTTGAAGTCATGCGTATTTAATATAACTTTTTCACAGTAAAGTTGCATCATGCAATCTACTTATATATTTAAAATTTTTAAAACTTATTTTGATAATTTTATGAAAAAATGACACCAGTGAAAAAATATAATATGGAAACTTAATACAATTTTTGGATTGATGGTCTATGATACTCCGACACGCCTCATAAATAGCGTGTACCGTATTTGATATTATCGGATACCGACACTTATACGATACTTGTAAAACACACTATATCTAATTTGAAATATATTTTTTTATCTTTGACATGATTTTGACAATTAAAATAAGGAACAAATCTTATATTATTACTACTTTTTCGCATATTAGATATTAGATAGATAAATTAGATTCATTTTTGTGTTAGTTGACAATTTCAAATTTAACATGTATATACACATGTCTCGTGTCCTATATTTTTTTTAATTTAACCATATTTTCATGTCCGTGTTCGTGTCATATCCATACCCGTTTTCGTATCTGGGTAACATAGTTGATGGTAGATAAAATAGTAAAGGCTATATTTCATTATTTCTTCCTCCTTAGCTTCGTCATAACAAAATATAAATTTTGAAAGATTCTCCAAAATACTAAACCCGGATTTTGAAAATTAAATTAGCAAAAATATATAGTAGTAAAAGTTTATCTTGAAATTTGTGGGTTTAAAAAAAAATCTGGAAATTTATGAGTTGATGGTTGAAATCTTTGCAATGGTTTTAAATTGTAATTAAGTTAGGATCACTATGATGTTTAGAAAATATGATATAAATACAATTTATGTGACTGCAATTATGATGATGCTTACTGTGACCGACCTTGAATGGCACTAGGGTAGTTTTTTCTAATTTAGCATGTCACCAACTATTATATAGGAACACAATTTTCGTTTTACTTCCTAATCCTAACTCTCCATATTAGTGGACAACATTGATGATGGTGGAATTCTTAATATTCCCACATGAAATTGGAATCAACGTAATTTCTCACTTCAAATTTGTCACAAATATAGAGACCTAAAAAACAACTTTTGCTGAATAAAAAGAAAAATAATTCGTCAAATCAATACCAAAACTAAAAGAATAACAAATCATGGGACCTCCGACCAAATTTTATGCGTGTTTTGATTAGTCTTTCGAAACACTTCTAAAAAAATTATAATTTTAAGTTATATAAAATTTAAGTTTTTTAAACTTACGTAAGATATTTTAAAAGATTTTCTCTAATTATAATCCGTATTATTTAGTTAGGCTAATTTGTTTACCTAATCCTTTATATAGAATTTCTTTAAAAGCTACGTTTGGTTACAATCGCCCTAACGGAGAAGCTGGGTCTGTGACGAACAATGCCCCGCAAAATCTTCTACTCGAAAAGAAAAAGAAAATAAACGTTTAAATGGATAAAAATGTAATATAATAAATAAATAATTATCAAAATTGTATGAAAAAAAAATGTATAAACTAAGGAAGTTGGTGAGCAACACGGTTACACTCTTTTTTATTACTTATTTTTGTTTTTGCGTAATGAAAATATCAATTACTTCGTCATTCGTCACAATATTCAACTCATAATGAAATTATGCATTTCTAATTAATTATAATTCATTTTTGACATTTATTTCCTAAAACTTTACCTATATAACCTATATTTCGTGCTTATTGTCCACTTGTTACTTCTTTGAAAAGACATATTTTTCAAAAGAGTTCATCTTCTCACCTTTGTCATCATTAGCTTCAATTCTGCAACTCCCCCTTTCAATTTTCCAAACTTCAGTCCCACTTTTTTTTTTATCTTAATCATCGCATATTTTTAGGTTTAAATGATTGAAATAATTTCCATTAATTGAGTTTGTATGCATTATATTATCACATAGATGCCTAGACGAAAGTCTACATAATTTTCAACAAATTATTCTAAGTTTTTTATGATAATAAATAATACTAAATTTATACCAAGTTTTGTTCAATGTGAATTCATTTAAATTATTTTAAAGCTAAATAAACATAATTTGTTGTTCTTTGACATCTGGAAAAGAATAATAAAATGATTAGAAGACAATATGATATATACAAGAAACATAAGAAATCTCGTGAAATATTATTAAATGATCAAAATTTGGACATGCTACAAAGAAGTATAAGATGACTTATTTAGAAGAAACATAAACATGAGATATTCAATGATTAAGATCTCAACTTACCACTACAATTATACATTTGATGCTCAAGAATATCATTAAAAAGTTTGAAATAACGCATTCACAAACTTCAAAATAAATCCTAATACACAAACCTAATATTTAAATAATTTATACTTATTTTAGTGCAATTATAGTTGGTCAATATAGGTGTTCAAAATAATGCATATTCTTTACTCAATCAAAAAAGTGCTTTATAATGTAGTGTCGGCCAAAAGTAAAAAAAAAATTAAATATATATTTAATCTTTAGATGTGAAATTAAAATTTGTCAATATTTTAAATTTTAATATATTTTAGTTTCCGAACTTTAAAATGAATAGATAGGATTTTTTTAGTTAAATGACATTAATTTTTTTAAGCAATATTATTAGTTAATATTTGAATTGTTTATATCACTTGACACGTTTTAGTTCAAATATTAACCTGAAAAATCATTTAACAAGTAAAATAGAAGTTAGTGGCATCAGGTTAAGAAAAAACTACATCCATTTATTTAGGACACGAACGAATTTCAATTTTTATGAGTGTCTCACTATAAAATTAAAATGAAATGAGAGAGGATGCGGGCTGACACATGATGTCCCTATTTTCTTTAACCAAACAGATTGTAGGCTGACCTGACGTTGACCTACGAGGTAGCTCGACGAGTTAACAAGTTCAGCAAGCTGGAATGAATTGGGTTCACGGGTTGAAATCTCTATCCTGACTCGACTTTTTTGGGCAGGTTGGTGGGTTGGCCTGTTGGGTCCAACCTATTTTGCCATCCACATCATTTTTAAGTCCAAATTTAGGAATTAAAAACATATTTAATCAAAAAATAAAAGTTAAAATGTTCAAAAATGAAGAAAAATGAAGAAAAATACACAGATATTGAGAATGGTGGATATTAGCCCCAACAATGTTTAATACAAAAATATTTTCTAGAAAAATGTCACGTGACAATTATATTGTGCATTGAAACTATGACTAAGGATTTTAAAATCTCATTGCCTTCGGTGAGTGCCAATAAGAAATGAGAAACGAAAGTTGATTTGCGAGAGGATATGAGATTAGTCTCTCACTGAGAAATAAAAATGAATTTAGAGAGGTTGCAAGCTGACACATGATATTCCTATTCTTTATTTTATCCAAACAGGTTGCAGGCTAACTCGGCTTGACCTATAAACTGGCCTGACGGGTTAATGGTTCAGCAGGCCGGGATGAATTGGGTTCAGAGATTGAAATCTCTATCCTAATTCGACTTTTTTTGGGTTGACTGGTGGGTTAGTCTGTCGAACCTAACCCATTTTTCTATCTATATTAATTTTGAGTCTAAATTTAGAGATTAAAAATATATTTAACTAAAAAAATTAAAATTAAAATTAAAATAATAAAAAAAAATACACAAACATTAAAAATAGTTGATATTAGCATCCAAAAGACATGTTTAATACAAAAGTATCTCGTAAAAAAGTGTCATGACAATTATATTGTGCATCGAAAATCTAACTAAAGATTTTAAAATATTGTTAACAATATTTATCTGTATGTTATTATATATATATATATATATATATGTTAATACATATATTCTTTACAAAAATAATGTATTTACAAATTATTTAAATAATGTACATTATAACATCTCATTTTTCATATATATATATATGAAAAATATATAATCAAATATTTTGAATACTTACACAATTTAAAAATAATTGTAAATTTATATGATTATTTCTTTTAATTATTTGTTAATTCTTATATTATTAAAAATAAAATAGAAAAACAACTTATATATACTAAATAAAAATTCATATATATTGTTATACATTCTTATTTAATTTGATATAAAATTTATGACAAAAGTTGTTTTACTCTTTGTTCTTATTAATCACCTTTTTATTTTAACGTATATTTTTGGTTATAAAACAAATATTGAATCTTTATACTGTGAAGAGAAGAGTGTCATTTGATATCTTATTCTACAAAATAATACAAATATTTGTATGTCATTTCCAAGGAGGTTTTAATTTGCGGTGCCTTATTTTACATTGTTTGTATACAATTCACTCATTTTTAGGTTTTCTAACGTAAGCACTTCAATAAAAATTATCTTTCCAATGCACTACTATATTTTGGATTTTTAAATAGATCCCAAAAAAACAATCACAATTGACGTTTTTAATTAATATTTTATTTATTAAATTATAGTTATTTTACTTACAACACAAATAAAATTTAAAATTTAAAAAGTTTAAAAATTGTATTTATGCTATTATTTTGCGGAATAATTTTTAAATATACCTACATTTTTTTAACTGAAATAAAATTTATTTAAAATGATAAAAACAACTAAATTACGTAATTACAATAACAATTAAAATTATATAAATCAATATAAAATACATATTTAAAATAAAGATTAAAATTGGTTGATTTTATTTTATTGAATCAACACAAATCAAACAAATAATTTAGAATAAATATAAAATTGGTTTAAATTGGGATTTTTTGTGATTATGGATTAATACGGGTTGATAATTATCAGAACTAATAACCAAAGGAACCTTGAAGTAAACGGAATGAAAAAAAATAATTAGAAAAATTATGTGGATAAAGTTTGAAATAGATCGTATTTATATAAATATTGGCACAGAAAAAGGATGTTAAAAAAATAGAATTTAATTATCTGTATAGCATTAAATTTTTATACATAACATTTATAAATTTTATTATATACTATTTTTCCTTTATAATTTTTATATATAACCTTTATAATTTTTATACAACATTTATAAAATACTCAATCAATTGAATGAAAATCGAAAATAGCATTAGTATAACTCAATCAATTCAATGAAAATTGAATATAGTCTATATTGTCAAATAGTAATTTTTCCTTCTTTTTATCCTTGTTGATTGCATATTAGTGTATTGTATTTAAAAAAAAAAAAAAATTTATAAATTAATCTTTAAAAAAATCAATAGATCGTTCGGTAACCTAAAACCATTGTTTTATTGTTTGATATCAAACAATACATTTCAAAAAAATAATAATAATAATAATAAAACGCAATTTAACCCTCCTTACCTGTATTTTTTTACTTGTATTTTGATTTATTTTTCACATAAAACACCAATTTTTAGTCAAGCAAATAACTATTCTTAAGTGCTTATAATAGATAATTAAGGAAAGTGTAATTGGTAGTAACTTGCATTTGTTAAATATCGGAAATGAGGTTAATTAAGATTATAGATTAAAAATGATTAAATAAGCTGTTAAAAGTAATCTTGCCTGATATTTCATATACTTTTATGTTTCTCCCAAAATTCAATATTTTTAATTAATTTTTATTAAATTTTCGTAATATACTAAATATGAAAAATCTTTATATTTTTTTTAATTGTCATTTTGTTTTGTTTCAGTCGGAGCGATATGCTTTGTGTTTTTTTTTCATTTTAAAATTTGATTTAAAAAATAATTACATAAAGAAAACACTAAAACATAAAGTCTTAAACTTTAATTATTTTTATAAAATAATGCTATTGTGTTTTTAATAAATAATACAAAAATCAAATTAATCATGTGGAAATAAACACATGTAATCGTGATGTAAACTAATCCATAGAAGGGTCTTTCTGACAAAATCAAAAGTTGAGAGTTTAATTACAAAATATAAAAGTTGTTAAAACTAACTAATGAAACAATGTTTTTTAAACAGGACTCAATTAAAACTATTTAAGTTTGCAAATAATTAAAACTTAATTAAACTTTTAATTTAATAGTTGACCAGAAGTGAGGATATGATATTATAATAAAAAAGGAGAGAGAAAAAAACGAGGTACACTGAAAGCGCGTTGAGTGGACGCAAAAGCATTAAGATTAGCACAACTAGAATGAATTCAAAGTCGACTTCCAGTGGACACCACACACACCATGCATCACAAATTCACCCACCAATTCATACTTTCTGCAAATGCTATTTCAACCATAACCATTCCTTTTCCTTTCACATTATTATAGTACATGTCATTCAATATAATACATTAATTAAACTTAAAATACTTACAAAAATAACATTAAATTTAATAAATAATAATTAATTTTTATTCAAACACTTCAAGCGTAATTAACATTTATCCTTTTTAACTATTACCATACTTTGCCAAAAGAGATAAACAAAAAGTATGTAATCTTACACATTTAAGTCAACTACAAAGAGAAAAACTAAAAAAAAAACAACCTCAAACTTTTTCAATCTTTCCAAAATAATAATAATTTTTTTATAAATTAAAAATCTAAATTTTTATATCAAAAAAGATTAAACAAGCAACACTGCAACTAGTTGAAGGACTTGTTTTGTTTCCTCAACCAAGTAATACTTTAGAAATGAGATAACTTTAAAGGGAAAATATTTTCCGCATTCAAAATACTTATTTATGATATTAATTATTTTTTTTCATAATAAACAGTTGATATTAATTATTTTCATAAGAAGTAACAAACACTAACCAAGATCATTATCATTAATAACAAAGAAAAAAGTTGTGAAAATTTCATTCACCCACCTTTTTCATGGCAAAGAGAAGAAACTTAAATCTAAAACATAGTTTAAAAGAGACTAGATTATTTATCTAAACAATAAACATCCAAATCTCTAACTTTCAGATGTTCTATACAATTTTTCGATCCCACATCAAAAAGCAAACGGCGGCGACCGAACATGCACACGGCGGCGGAGAGAGAGTTCAGGGGTGGTGGTCGCGGTGTTCCCGGTGGCGGATGAAGTAATACCCGGGCACGGGACTTGAGCGTGGCGACCTTAAAGGCATCTCGTTCACCTGTTTCCCGTTACTATCGTAATAGATTACGCCCGAGAAATCCAACGGCTCGCACTTGTCCCCCATCAGAATCGTCTTCTGCCACACCCCGCCGTTCCCCCAATCCTTCTCGCCGCGCTTCTTCTTGCTCTTCTTCGGCAGAAACGGCAGCGTTTTGCCGCCTATGTTGCTCAGAAGCTTCTTCGGTGATCGCAGTTCGATCCTCCACTCATCCTTCGGCGGCGCCGCCGCCTTCAGCTTCCGCGGCAGCCGGCTTGCTCGCTTCGCGAGCACCGCTAGCACCGCCGTCACCGTCACCAGAAACTTCTGCGCTTGTTGCTTCGTCGAGTCCATTGCCGAAAAGGAAGAGAATAACAAGAGTTTCAGTTTCGTGGAGAAATGTGAAAATGTTTTGGGGTATTTATAAGCTCCCGGAGTCTCCGCTTCCTTTGAATATAAATAAAGCCGGTCAAATATTTAATCTTATATGATAAAGTTTTTTAATTTAACAGTTTTTTTTATCATAATAATAATAATTGTTTATTTTAGTCTACAGATTATTTTTTTAAGCTATATAATTGTCTTTAAATTAAATTCAGATTAAATATGGGTTTAGTTCTGAAATTAATCTTCAAATGATTGTCTTGTTGGTCAAATATTTTTCTGAGACTTGTAATGTAGTTAAATTTTACTAAAACAATCACACATTATATTTATTATTTACTAAATAATTTTTATAACTAATCAATCTGCATAAGATCATAAAATTTAAATCTTATAATGTTTAGAAAAATTACGGTGAGTACACGTGGGTGTGTGATATCTTTGCATCTATTAATTACGTATTTGATAAGGTTAAAATTTGTCTTATGGAGATGCATTACCAGGTTAAGTAGGATACTGAAATTTAATGACTGGTATCATTTATAAAAAAATTATGAAGGTTATGTTTTCCAATGGAATTTTTAGGAAAGTTGTCTGAAAAATGTTTATCATTTGTGGAGAAGGATAATTGCACACGTTTAATTTCTTCCTCTGTGCCTCTTTGATTGTATATCATAAACTTTGTACTACTTTAAGATAGTTAAATAACAAGATTTTTGTTGTTATTTATTTGATTTTGATTTGCTTTATTTTCATTATCATTAATTTTATCTAATTAAGTTGTCGGATTTCATTCTTTGTATGAAATGCTTAGACGTGAAAAAGGGGAAATAATATCAACTAAATAATTATTTATCCACATTAATGAAAAGTAGTTATAACATTTTTCAGAATTTGTTTTACATATTAAGGAGTTATTAGATTATTATTTTGTTTTAGTTTCCTTTGACTTTAGCTTTTTTCCTTTAATTTTAACTTTAATTCTTGTTTTTTTTTTTCTTTTTGTATTCATGTTTCCAACTT
>Ga0209389_1002470_pt1 | contig 14212 bp, 5 predicted proteins | sample CowpearedBW_FD_187526 | JGI IMG/M metagenome (GOLD analysis project Ga0209389, IMG submission 187526) | Root nodule microbial communities of legume samples collected from California, USA - Cow pea red BW (SPAdes) (version 2) | ecosystem: Host-associated > Plants > Roots > Nodule | place: USA...
ATATGGAAGAGAAATCACTAATTTGAAGCTATGAAAAACAAGAATCATGAACTGAACTATGGGGAAGAAAAATACAGAGTAACTGCAAACATCTCTCACAATCGATACAACTGTTTCTTGAACTCGATAACAAGAAGCAAAATCGAAAGCGAGGAGACAAAAATGGTACTGCACAAAGCTATGTATGTACAAGCGAACTTATGCTGAGGAACCAGGACATAGAAGACTCATGCAACACCATTATCAATACTGATATCCTAATTGAAGCAATACCTATGAGATGAATAAAGCCAAAATCATTTGTAAGTTGTAACTAGCTGGTCTACTACTCATGATTATTTTTGGAGAAAACTGAGATGTCAATACCGTCTCCTAGACAAGAAAAACTCATAATCAGGATGTCTGTTAGTACATGATAGCTTCCCCTTGTTGACCACAGCTCTTGCCATCAGAGATGCTGTTTCCTCAAGTGTCTTCAAACGTTCTCTCAGGACTAAAGAAGGGTCTAAGCCCATCATCTGTGGTGCTTCAGCAGAGTGCTTCAGCTTGAACCAGCATTCTCCCTGTTAGTATCACACATCAAGCTCTGATTTTGAACGCATGGAAGAATAAGATGGAAGATAATCCATACCTGGACATTGTAGCTTTGAAGACCCACAGGTGGACATACTATGGAAGAAGCTGATGGTGACAAATCTGAAGCTGTTCTTCTACGAACCAAATGTCCAAGTGAATGGTAAGTCAAAAAAGATGCACGAAAGTTGCCATCCGGTATGCGGTAAATAGGATACCATGCAACTGAGAACCTGCAAATGAGGTGGCCTTAGTGCTACCATTTCAAATATCACTTCAAATTAAGTCAAGAAAAAAACACTTGGGGTCATCTGATAAGGAAGATGCAATCACATTTTCTTTAATATAGTTGACATGAGGATCACTTACCAAGAACATGGGTGAAGATCTCGCAGCTTTATTGAATCCAGTTTTGTTGGGTCCCCATATGTTGAAGAATGGATTGGCATATTTCCTCTAACCAGTTCTTGTATTCTGAAAGAAGATCAAAATCAAATTAAGCAACTGTTGAACCAACAAACCTGCTTCTTATAGCAGCCAAACATCTACTACTCTATGGACAAGAAAAAGATGAAAAACTCCTGTTCCTAATTCCTATACGGTATAGTGCCATAAATTTTGTTGATGATCTTATTAAAATTACTCAGCATAATATAATCTGTACAGGAACGAAAAAAATGAGAAGGACCATATATTCCAGTAAACTTAAGACAGATAGATACGCTGAAAACCATTATGTTCTGATGATAAAGGAGAAAATCTTACTTCTCATAAAGAGGCTGCCTTTGTTGAGGTTGCTCAAATTCAAAATATTCAAAAAGAAGTTCTAAATCAACAGAGCACATTGAGTTGATAGACGGAATAGATCTATTAGTGATAGAATCCGTCTCATTTGGTGTTTCAATGCTTGCATCTTGATTACGAGGCCGAGGAAAGAGAACAGAAAATATTGAATGTTGACTGGCACTAGATGAGTTTTCTGAAATATCAATCATTTGACATGCATCGGAAACCTCACAATTTGAAAGCTTGTCACTGCTATTTACACATTGATTTTCATGGTTCTTAAACAGCTGAACTGCTGATAAAGAAGGGACAAAATACGCGCGGAATGGAAAATCAACAACACCTTCTTGTCTCTTTGGATTCTCATGATCCAGAGCACTTATCTCTAATCCATAGCTCCCATGTTTCTCATACCACTGCCACAGGCATCCCAAAGATAGGTTAGGGATCTCGTGTCTGCACAGGGAGACACCACCAGCATGGTTGCGTGAGCAGGTTGAACAACTGACTGAATCAACTGATCTACAAATCACAGGACTACCAAAATGAAGTAGTCTTTCAAACTCTGCAACTGGACCACCGGTAGCCATGTGCACCACTTCACAAGCTAGTTGTGCCCTACATGCATCGTTCACAGCTTGGGATATTCTGAAAGAATACTTTTCTAACATTTCTTGCTTTTTGCTTTCATTAAACATGTGATCAGAAACTTCTTGCTTGCCCCTGTGCCGTGTCAATGTAAATGCAACCTGCCCACCCAATTTTTGGTTCTCACCCTCACCTAGACAAGACACATTGTTGTAAATCTCGCCATTTGATGTTCTGCTTGCATTTAGTAAAGAATCCTTACTTTCAGAAGAGGCCACTTCTGGTTCAACACTGCTTTCATGGTTAAAATTGGTCCTAGAGGATGCATCAGAATAATCTGGTGGAGAAATATTAGATTCTGATTTTTCAAACCCTGTATCTTTTTTGCCAACTGGTATCCATTTCCAGAGGGTGGTTCCAGAGCACTGGTTTTGTGCATTGTAGTCTGCAGAAGAAACTTCTTTCACTGTTTGACCAACCTCATCCCCTTCAAGATTGCAAGAAGCTGGAGACAGCTCCACAGACATATTTGATTGATTGACAATCTCACCTGGCATTACTAATAAGCTATCCTCACTATCTATACTTTCCTTGTTTGTGTTTGCAACAGTATGGCAGGCACTATTTTGTGGATCTAACTCCTCCAGATGAAATTCTGCAGTGTGAATTTTTTCAGATGTTACCTGTTCAACCCCATTGGTCTGGACCCCGTCCATCAAGCAGTGAACATCAGAATTAAATCCAGAGTCATTGTTCAGTCCATGCTGATCAATTTCCTGAGTTGAGATATGCAACATATCATTCTGTTCAGCACCAACCTTCCCATGATCATTTGACAAAGACCTGTTAAGATGCAAACTCTTCCTGGAATAATTGCTCTGTCCCCTTTTTGATACTGAGTCCAATTTAACTTTAGATTTCTTACCATTTTTGATTTTCGTTTGTTTCTTATCCTCAGTTTTTGATACACAGTTCACACCAACGGAATTACATTCTTTGATAACCGAGGGATCCTTTTCCACAATAGAAGCAATTTGTGAAAAAGTAGTGTTTACTTTCTTCAAATCACCGCCACATTCATCAGAACTATTCTTCTGAACCTTTTGCCATACAGAATGACTGTTTTCCTTCCCTTTTCGACTGTGCGAAATTCCAACACCCCCAAATTTGTTTAAACCTGAACTGTTCGACATAGTTCTCTTTTGCTTAACTCTCTTATCATTACTGATGCAATTTTGACCAGTGTGCATAATCCCCTCAGTATGTTCACTGTTATTGTAAATGCCATTCGACAAGTTTTGACAAAAGAAATATCCGTCTCCAGAATCTGAAGTGGTTGTACAATTTGACTTGTTGGACTGTTTTGCTATATCATTTGTATTTATACCTCCATGACTTCTGGAACCAACTGAAACTGAATCTAGCACTAAAGAGTCTTGTATATCATTAAAACTGCATGGCTGAACATGCTGGATGTTCTTTATTTCTCTATCAATGACCACTGCCTCAGGGCCCCTTCCTTTGAGCTGATTCTTGCATTCAAATGTGGCACATTCTCCAGCAGAACTTGGAATAATAGGTGCAGAATCTTTTGACATCGCTTCCTGATCAAGATAAGAGTTACTATTGTTAGGTGCTTCCATAACTATGACGTTGTCATTCATCTCATTTCTGTCACAATCAGATTTTATTAATCTATCATCAGAAGTTAAAAATTCTGCCACGACCTCCTTATCCCCAACATTGCTGCTGCAGGTTTCAGAAGTCAAACTTGGACAGACAAATTCCTCAGTAAGAACTTCAAGTTCAGTAGACCTGTCACTTGGCTTCTTCTTACTCCGTTTAAATTTCTTTTTTGCACGTTTTTTTGAGTTTTTCTTCAAAGTCTTGTCGGCTTCTTTAGAATTACTTGCATACTTATCAGATGAATTAACTTCAGCCGAACTATCAGGGAACAAACCAGGGCTGCTTACTAATGAGGTTTGAGAACTCGAATTGTTAGGGAGTTCGCTGAGTCGGAGTTTAGAAGCTCTGCTAGCAATCTTGTTTTGACATCGACGATGCACATTTGAGGTAGTAAAGCTTTTTCTTGTACATGATTTAGTTGAATAAGCATAGGAAGGACGAGGCACTCTAGGGCCCTTACATTGATCAATCTTCAACCTATTAAGTGGAGGAGAGACAAGGAGTTGCACACCATCCATATTTACACCAGCAGCTAAGTTAATGTAATTGAGACATTGCCCTGGTAGGGCAACAATTCTCCAAGTTCCATCAGGCTCAAAGTTGAATGAAATGATGGCACACCTGATCAATGATTGGAAGAACTTAACCATGAATCACTTCCAAGAAAGTGCCTTTGGAACACAAAAATACATAATAAAAAATAAAAGAGTAAGGAGCTATACAACAATGGTAAAACTTTTTGAAAATGGAGTCATGTAGCCATTACTAGCCTTCAACTTTGTGAAGAAATTAAAAAAAATGTAATAGTCATCTAGGGAACAATTTTTTTCCAAACCCATTTTGTCTGTTGACAATATAAAAACATTGGGTAATTCAAGAATAATGCAAAAATCAAGGATCACAGCAAGATGTACAATAAAGGGAGCAACTCCTTTACATGAAGGCCAGACAAATGACATCATTATGACAATGCCAACATGGACTCAGGTTCCTTTACACCATGCATAGAATCAATACAATACCAACTTCTGGTATAAGCCATATAATCATTCTATAAATAATATATTTCAAAGGAATATCATAGAAGGCCAGGAGTACATTTTATATTAACAGGTCAACAACGTCAATCAGAGAAAATCAAAGAAATACGTAAATTAACCACAAAATCATATTACCATAAGAACAAAAGATAATGAAAGCAATGCTAGTCATAAAAAATATTTTACCTACTATCTGAGTTAATCCTTGAAAGAGAAGATTCTTGACTACCCTGAATAAAAGAATTACATTTAAAGAGAAAACAAAATAGACGTAAGGATCAACTGCGTTGCCAAACTCAACTAAAAAATGATGGAAAAATAGGGCTGAAATTTAGTGTCACCTCTAAAGATGTGAATTTATGTTGTTGTTGATATATTGTTGATACTGAATCCTTTCTTGCTTCTGAAACTTTTGGACTATCATTACCTATCTCTTGAGGGGCACAATGCATCTTCCTCGCCTGTCCATATTAGAATCATTGGCCAACAAGAAAAGGGAAACAATGAGAAGAAATAAATTACAATTTTCAAAACAAAGATAAACAAGGTATTACTCTAGATAATTGATGTTTAAATACTTCTACTCTTTACATTATCAACTTGTATGATTCTCAATAAACTGAAAATCATCTAGAGATCAGTTTCAGTTACAAAAACAGATCACGGTAACTTAAGAAACTTGCAAGCTAAAATAAGAACATGAGGAAATTAGTGAAAGAAACACAGCAATGATAATTCCAACACAGCACAACAATTTAAAAACAGTGACCGGCGTGACTAATAAAATCAGCAGCCACATTGCTGAAATACAATAAATTAACCCCACTCTTGTAATCCAAAGAAAAAATGGCACATAGAAATGGGACTTCTATCCAAGAAAAGATGCAATGATAATATTGATATCAAAATGGCCGAAACAGGACAGGAGTTATCAGCAATACAATGGCTAGAAAACAGAAATTCGACGCGACAAGTTAAAACTTATGACACCCTGAAGGATTATAAATTAATAGAACTGTCCTGGACTAATAACATCAGCAGCCACATTGCTGAAATACAATAAATTAACCCTACTCTTTTAATCTGAAGAAAAAATGGCCACATAGAAATGGGACTTCTATCCAAGAAAAGATGCAATGATAATATTGATATCAAAATGGCCGAAATAGGACAGGAGTTATCAGCAATACAATGGCTTGGAAACAGAAATTCGATGCGACAAATTAAAACTTGTGACACACTGAAGGATAATAAATTAATAGAACTGTCCTGGACTAAGCCAGAGTCCAAGTGGCATGCCAAACATACAAATAAGCCAATATAGAAAATAATTAACTTCTGTCAACAAATTTGATTGGAAAATTCCATGTCAAACAAGAAAATTCTTAACCTTGTTTTCGCAATATTTGAATGCACCTTCTTGATTCTAACATAATAATAGACAGCATCTAAACTCAACAAATTGAACTTGTAGCTGATCCAAATGCAAGCACATTCAATTAAACAAAAAAGACTGCCTTTGTTCCCCCTAGCTGCTGATAGCCTTTGGTTCATATACTATAGGACATGCATGCAAACTCGAAACCCCTCCACTTTTCCTGGTTTTCATGAACAAAATGAAGTTGACTACAGAGAACTATTCAAAATTAAAAAAACGAACAAAGAATGCAATTCCACACACACAATAGATATGTGCAGGAAAGGAGAAACCTCAACTTGGGTTTTTCCAAATTAAAACCAGGAAACGATTAAATTAACCCAAAGAGAGTTGAGTTTTATCTACCAGTAAAAACAAAGATTACCCTCTTCTAATTTAACCAAAGCCTCACTAAAGCCTATACAAAGCCCACCTCAATTACTCAAAACTACATAAATAAGAAAAACAAGAGGAACAAAGAAAAGAAAGAAAACCAAATATCATAGATACGCACAAGAACACCCAAATTAGTATAGATTCCACCCACCCCATAAGCCCGATCATCTATCCCCACATAAAAAAAATCAATTTTTTATTCAAAGAACCAAAGAACCGAGCATAAAGAATCCCACCCCAACATCACTCCCAATTTCAAAACCCAAAATTTTCAAACAATCTAATCACCCACACTCAAAGCTCAAACAGGGTCCTTCCCAAAAGCATAAAAAAAATAAAAAGAACCCAGACAGAAACATAGTAAAAGGTAAAGAAACGATAATCGGAACAAACCATGCTACAAGTTCCAAAGGGCCGGAACTGAATGGCTCTCTTCCAAGCCTCAACGGCTCTCTTTTTTCTCAAGTAATCACCCGTTTTGTCTTTTGGGTTGAAAAGCTCTCTCCCACTTTATCCCTCTCTCTCGCTTGTCACTTTCCGCAGAGAGAAAGCGACTTCGGTTTTCTTTTGAGAGTACAAAAACACACACAAAGAACACTGAGGTAGTTCAGTGACCACAAACATATACACACACAGAACAGACAGACAAGCTCTTGAAGAAAAAATGAGAACTCACAAAAGAAAAATGATTTTGATTTGACTGGAAACTCACATCATCAGGGGACAATATCGTCACATAAATGCCCTTTAATATGCTAATCGTTTTGGCAAACAAGGAAATTCATTTTCTCTCTGTGGGGTTTTTCTTTGTCAATTTCGAAGCTCTACACCAATGTGACTAAATTCATCACTGGTTGGTGTTGGTGTTGGTGTTGCCCTTTTGGAACACGTGCCACCAATAAACAAAATAAAAACAAAAATTAGCTAGCCAAGCGTGAAGCATGCAGCACTCTGAAAGAACACAAATCTTTTTTTCTGAGAAACCACAATACACTCTGAACCAGCCCATACAGTTTCTAAAATACAAAAAACGGAAACAAAATTGAAATAATTTATGTTAAAATTATATAGAAATAAGAAAAGTTTTTGTATACAAGCTAATTTTAATTTATAGAAAAATTAACTTCATTATTCTTGTTTAGATGTGTTTATTGGTATATATTTTAAAAGCCGACATTTTAGAAAAACAGAAAACAACTTTTTAATTTAAAAAAATTGCTAAAAAAATAACTAGAATATACATTTGCAAACAATTTAAAGTTATTTATTATAAATAAAAGTCAGCCATTTCATTATGTTTTTTGATTTAATTATAATATAAAAATTGCTACATCACAGGAAAAATTAATTAGCATTTATGCTACCCAATAAAATTAATTAATATAATTTAATTTTTTTAATCGCATTTAAAATATACTGTCTCTTTAAAGTTCCATCATTAAGGCACAACATAAAAATATATATATATATAATGAAGGCATTGAAAAATAAAAGACTTAAATTTAAGTCATCTTAAAAGATATTGTTACTTAAAAATCAAGGACACTCTTTTATGTGTAGTTTTTATAACTATTTGTAGTTAATTTTTAGTATTAAATATGAAAATATTAATATAAATAATTAAGATAATAAAAGTCTTTTAACTTAAGATATTGCATAATTTAATTAAATAATTTATTTATTATTTTCTATAAATAACTTAATCATTTAATTTTTATACCATCCGCTATAAATTTTATTTTTAAAATAATAAGGATTTTTATTATAAAATATTATTTAATAGAATTACTTAAAGACTACGTTACAAAAATGTAAAAGTAAACAAATTATTTTAATAGAACAAATATCAAATAAAACTATACTTATAGGACCAAAATTATCTTTAAACAAAAATAAAATATTAGTTAATTGAATATTATTTTTGGATGATAATGTTGCATTAAATAAAAATTAATTTATTTTTTATTTTGATCAATAAAATTTCAAGTGTGTGCACATATTAATGATGTAAAAAATCATATTATTATTATTATTATTATTATTATTCAATCATAATTCACAATTATTGGTAAGTTCTATAAAACTTTTTACACTAATGTCATATAGAAATAAAAAACGTTTTAAAATTATTAAAATTTATTTATTTACTTTTTAATTAATAGTTATAAACATCATTTTAGGAGAGAGTTTTTTTAAAACAGAGAACCTCTTGTTTAGGTAAACAAAGCAAAAACTTTCATAGTTTGTTTCCTGCTCACAAATATATTTCATTCTTCCCATTCCAAATAGGATATAGATCCAAAGAAAAGGAAACAAGATGAAGATAAGTGTAAAGAAAGAAAAAAAGGTTTCTAATTATATAATTAAAGGAGAAAAATAATGTATTTTTATGTTTATTAGATAGAAGAGATTATATTACATATTTTTACATTCTTTTAATATAAAAAGTTCTTACTTCTTACTATCAAAAAATTATTTTTTTTCTCAAATTTTTTCATCAAAGAAGGGAAATTTTAATTTGGGCATATGGTTCTCTTTCCTTTGTTATGTAGTATGCTGTATGACAAAAATTATTTTTTAACTTTACTTTTCTCTAGGTTTGTTTTTTACTCAACCAAAGGATAACAAGTACATGGTAATATAGAAACTGAGTAATGTTAATTTGCTTCCCTTGGTGTAGATAAAATAGTATTAAAATTAATACTTTGAATAAGTGGAGGTGTTGATTTTATAGATTAGAGTTTTGGAAGTAGTATAATAATATTTTGAGATTTTTTAACTTTGAGTTGAAAGTACTTAGGTGTTAAAGTTGCATTTTATTATAGCATGTTAATTATAGGTATGGGTAACGAACCTAAATTGTGGAACTAGTTGGTTTTTGTATTTCGGAAATTTGTTGAGTTTGGTGAAATGAAATTGATATTTTTGTGTATTTTTGGATATTGAATTGAGTAGTTAAGAGAATTGTGTGATTATGGTTATAAATGTGATTTTAGATATGCGAGTAGTCAAATCGGATAAATAAATTATTTTGAGAATGTTCTATAGGTCAAATTTCGATTGGGACCGACTTGACAGAATTTGGTCTAATTCAACCAAATTTTGTATAGGGTCACGCCATCTCAATCAAATACGACTAAATCTGGGCTAATCCGTCTCAACCTTTAGCCTAACCTAACCAAAAATATAAACTGAAAATTTGGATTGGATATTTAGGATTATCCATTTTAAAATTCTAGATTTAGAGTATGGATATACAATCCATAAAATATATAAAATGTAAATCAGATTGATATCCAAATCCAATAAAATGGATTGGATTTTTAATAAAATAAATATTAAATGGATTGGATCATAGCAAAAATGGATTGGATCATGAAAATTAAATTTTTTGCCCATCCTCAGTTTAACTTTTCAGATCATCCTCTGCTTCCTTATGCTCATTTAAGAGTTTAATAAATATAAATTATTGTTGTTATCCTCATAATTTTTATTTGTATGTGTTAAATAAACATTAATTATTACTTTTACCCTCATATTTTTATTCTTTCAATTTTATATGTATTTAATCTCTTTTAATTAATACATTTTCTTACAAGAGTATAATTTAAATTTGTTAGTACAAATTTATGGATACATTAACAATTCTTTTATTAAACTTCTAAAATTCTCAATTAAATTGTAAGCTTTAAAGTTTATGAAAATAAATTTTAAGGTTTAGTATTTACGGACGTCTCACGTCACACGTCTCACGTCGCACGTCTCACGTCTCACGTCGCACGTCTCACGTCGCACGTCTCACGTCTCACGTCGCACGTCTCTCACGTTCCACGTACCACGTCCCACGTTCCATGTCTTACGTCCACGTTCCACGTCTTACGTCTCACGTCTCACGTCCCCCACGTCCCACGTCTCACGTCTCACGTTCCATGTCCCACGTCCCACGTCTCACGTCTCACGTCTCACGTCTCATGTCTCACGTCTCACGTCTCATGTCTTACGTCCCACGTCTCACGTCCCCCACGTTCCACGTCCCACGTCCTACATCTCACGTCGCACGTCCCACGTCTCACGTCTCACGTTCCACGTTCCATGTCAGACGTCTCACGTCCCACGTCCCATATCTCACGTCGCACGTCGCACGTCTCTCACTTCTCTCTAGTCCCACGTCCCATGCCTCACGTCTCACGTTTTCACGTCTTACGTCCCATGTCTCACATCTCCCACGTCCCACGTCTCACGTCCCCCACGTCCCACGTCTCACGTCCCCCACGTCCCACGTCCCACGTCCCACGTCTCACGTCTCACGTCTTACGTCTCACGTTCCATGTCTCACGTCTCACGTTCCACGTCTTACGTCCAACGTCTCATGTCTCACATGTCCCACGTCTCACGTCCCCCACGTCCCACGTCCTACGTCTCACGTCTCACGTTCCACGTTCCATGTCACACGTCTTACGTCCCACGTCCCACGTCCCACATCTCATATCTCAAGTCTCACGTCTCACATCCCACGTCTCACGTCTCTCGTCGCATGTCCCAAGTCCTTCGTCGCACGTCTAATGTCCCACGTCTCACGTCTCTCGTCTCACGTCTCACGTCTCACGTCCCACGTCTCACATCTCATGTCCCCTACATTCCTCACGTCTTGCGTCTCACGTCCCCCACTTCCCACGTCACGTCGTCTCACATCTCACGTCGTCCCACGTCTCACGTCTCATGTCCCACATTCCACGCCCCACGTTCCAAATTTAGTTGAGTTCACCCCAACCCAAATTTTACTGCATTGGCCTGAGTCGACCTAGACAAAAATTGACCGTATTCGGCCGAGACAACCGCGACCAAAATTTGGTTGTATTCAACCTAGTTGGCTCCAGTCAAAATTTGGTCAAATTCAATCGAATTGGCCCTGATTGAGATTTTGTTGACTCGGTCCTGACCCAAATTTGGTCATATTTGGATGAGACGGCCTAGGGTGAAATTTGGTCGTATTCAAATGAGTCGGTCACGATCGAAATTTGGTCGTATTCAACTGAGTCGGCCATGATCGAAATTCAGCGAATTCAGTCGAGTCGGCACCAGTCAAAATTCGATCGTGTTGGCCTCGACCAAAATTTGACCGAGTTGGTCCTGGCCTAAATTTGGTCGTATTCGGCAGAGTCGATCGCGACCGAAATTTGGTCATATTTAGGCGAGTCGGTCCTAACCTAAATTTGGCCAAATTCAGTCGAGTTGGTCATGACCAAAATTTTGTCAAGTCGGCACTTGCCCAAATTCAGCCGTATTCGGTCGACTAAGTCCCGAACGAAATTTGACTATATTCAACTTAGTCAGTTGTGATCGAAAATTAGCCATGTTCAGTCAAATCGATCCCGACCGACGAATTTAGTGGAGTCAACCCTGACCGAAATTTGACTGATCAAGACCTGACCCAAATGTGGCCATATTTGGCCAAGTTGGCTCTGGCCAAAATTTGGTCGTATTAGGAAAAATCGGCCCTAGCCGAAATACAGTCGAATCCAGTCAAGTCGGTCTCGACTGAAATTTTGTCGAGTCGACCTTAGCCCAAATTTGGTCACGTCGTCCCCGACCAAAATTCGTTCAAAAGTCATCAAAGTTCATCACATGCTGAAATTTGGCCTCGTTGGCCTCGACAAAAAAATATGCCAAATTCTATGATGTCAGCCCTATCGAAAATCTATCCATATCCATTTTGGATCCAAATAATGGATGTGGATCCAAATTTGTGTCCATAGGGCTGACACCAAAGAATTTGACAGATTTGGTCGAATACTTCCAAATTTTGTCCAAGACCAACTGGGTCAAATCTCGATCGGGACCGACTTGACAGAATTTGGCCTAATTCAGCCAAATTTTGTACAGGGTCACGCCAACTCAATCAAATACAACTAAATTTGGGCTAGTCCGTCTCAACCTTTAGCCTAACCTAACAAAAAATATAAAGTAAAAATTTGGATTGGATATTTTGGATTATCCATTTTGAAAATCCAGATTTCGAGAATGGATATCCAATCCATAAAATATATAAAATGTAGATTAGATTGATATCTAGATCCAATAAAATGGATTTTAAATGGATTGGATTTTTAATAGAATGGATCTTAAATGGATTGGATTATAGAAAAAATGGATTGGATCATAAAAATTGGATTTTTTGCCCACCCTTACCGTAGACTCGTCAAAAAAATGCAAGGCAGGTTGGGATATTTAGCCTGCTAACTTGCAGAAGCCTAACAAGCAAAAGGTCGACTCGCATAAAAAAAATTTGTATTTATGTATACCGATTACTTTTCTTCTAGACTTATGGACTTTTGCATGAACGTTCCAAATTCTTGTATGACTAGAAAAGACAAATATTATGTATTTTTGAATGTGCTAAAATTTGAAGAATACATCGTGTATGTCAAAGTACAAATATGAATATGATGAAAATGTTGAGTTATCAATTTATTATCCAACTCCCCAAAGTCTTTACTTAATTTTGTGAACTTGTTAAAGTTTTCCAATTTGTTAAACATTGAAAAATTTATCAATAATTTTTTTTTTGAATTTAGCACGTGATGAAAATACGGGACGACCAACCCGACCCGCATTTTGCGGGCCAAGTGCAGGCTGAGCCAAACCACATTGCCACCCTTGAGTACTATAACTTATGGCTTGATGTTAAAAGTCATATTACTCAAGTGATTGTATGACTTTTGAGTGATGAGAGTCATTGTTGAATTTTTTTTAGTGATTGGACATTCAAACACTTGCTTTTCGATGTTCAAATGAGGAAAAAGTCAAATAAATTATCTCTCCTCAGAAGCTATTATTGTTAAAGTGACTCAAATTTATTCAAGCAAACATTGGGTATTGCTCAACCAATGGATTATCAACTTGAGCGAAGAATCTTTCGTTGTTTAGTGAAAATATAGGTCACTTATGATATATCCCTAATTTCAATTATATATTTTTAAGTGAAAATTTTTATTTTTATGTATGTGAGGTTATGATTCTATATGTATGTAATGATATAGTTGATTCATGAACGAAAATATGTCATTAGAAATAATAAATTATATATAAAAAAATAAGAATAAGGTGTGATCAATTATGAAAATTGTATTAACTATTGAGATTATGGAAAGTTTTATGTTTGGTATTGAGTAATATGGATGGATTGAGTTGGTTATAAAGGGATTTATTGGATTGATATAATTGAAAAAATATTTAAGTGATAAATTGATGATGAAAGAATGATATAGTTTAATGATTGAGATATGTGATCCTTAATGGTCAAGTAAATATTGATGCCTAGAATGAAATCATGGATAAGTTATGGTTGTGTTATGAAGTACATGAATTTATTAAAAAGAGAAGATATTTTAACTTTATTGATAATCAATTTGATTAAGGTATCAATCAGTGAGAAACATCAAGAGATTCTTGTACTACTATTGAGTATACATTTTGTAGAAAAAAGTACCCTAATTTCATATAATTGAGGTAAGTATACTTGAAATATGTTAAATATAAGTCTTTGGTGTGACACACTCAATATGAATCTTTCAAAAAGATGTTGAGTTATATTGAAATACTTAGATGTTTGTAAGTCAAAAGTGTTTAGAATGAGTTAAGCATAATTTGTTGAATGATATCTATCATCTCTTGATTGAAAAATGATGGTAAAACAATGTTTTGTTGAATTAAATAACGTGTAAAA
>Ga0209389_1002477_pt1 | contig 14203 bp, 14 predicted proteins | sample CowpearedBW_FD_187526 | JGI IMG/M metagenome (GOLD analysis project Ga0209389, IMG submission 187526) | Root nodule microbial communities of legume samples collected from California, USA - Cow pea red BW (SPAdes) (version 2) | ecosystem: Host-associated > Plants > Roots > Nodule | place: USA...
AATAGTAGTTAAGATAGATTACAAAAAGCCATATGATTGTAAGTTGAGAGTTCTTCTATTAGATTATCGGTGGACTTGGATTTTGTATACAGTGGATTGTTGGTTTAAGACGTGCTTAAAGTCATCCACCATCTCAATATTACAATATTAGTAATTGATAGTCCAACCAAACAATTTAATCCTTCAAGAAGGTTGATACAAGGTGATCTTGTAGCACCATTTCAATTTTTAATAGTGGCGGTGGCCTATATGGAATGGTAAATCAAGATGTGAGTGAGGAATTATACACAAGAAATTGATGTAGGGAGAAACAAGGTCAAGATTAATCTCCTACAGCTTGCTGATGATACATTATTTGTGTGTGAAGCAAACACAAAAAATATATTGGTTATAAAAAGTATTCTTAGATGCTTAGAATTAGTTTCATGTCTTAGGGTTAACTTCCATAAAAGTGAAATCGGAAGTACCACTCAAATACTTAGGTATGACTGTTGGAGGTAACCCAACAAAGCATTCTTTTTGAAACTAGAGATTACTAAAATTAAAAATAATTTGTCTAGATGGAAAGGGGTTTTTTATCATTTATTGGACGAATATGCCTAATAAAATCAATGATCATTGCCTTACCTCTATATTATTTCTCCTTTTATAAAGCTCCAATAGGAATATGCAAGATCATCATAAACCTTCAAAGAAATTTCCTTTGGGGATGAGGACATGAAAGTAGAAAGATTGTTTTGGTAAGATGGGAACAATTATGTAAAACCTAAACAAGAAGGTGGGATTGATATTAAAGACATTGAACTGTTGAAAAAAACATTATTAGCTAAATAGAAGTGGAGCCTAGGTATGAAATACCAAGGATTATGGAAGGATATCCTAGAATCGAAAAATGGATCTAGGAGAGGCTTGAATGAGAATACTAGAAAATAATATAGGTATTGGAAATATTTAAGTGAGGTAAGTGGGGAAAATGAAGAAAGGAGGTGGTTTGACCAAAACATAGAATAGGAAGTCAATTCTAGGTCCAGGATAAACTTTTGGAAAGATACATGAGTTGGAGAAGCTCCTTTACATATAAAGTTTCTTAGGCTATACGAGAAATCTATTATTAGGGATAAAATAATAATGGAGTTTGGGAGACGAGCCACTAATGGATGAGAATGGACAATCAAATGGAGAAGAGATTGGTTTGAGTGGGAAAGGATTCAATTAGTTGAATTCATAAGAGTAATAAATCAAAATTTCATTTAGAGAGAAGTCAAGGATTTATATATGTAGAAAGAGGAGGAGTAGATATATATTGTCAAATCTTCATATACAAAACTACAAAAGTTAAATATTGGTGAACATTCATATATGTATAAAATATTAATATTTAAGAAAGGTTAAATTAGGTAGAATGACTTGCATAGAATATTTCAGAAGGTACATAAGAGTAGGAGCAAATCCAAAAATAGGGCTTTATTTGCAGTTCACATCTTTTATAAATTTATTCTTTTGACTTCAAGAATGGTATACCCATTATTATAGGGCTTTATGTCATTAGTGGGTTTAATCGACTAACCCAAAATACAAAGTGATACTTAATTACTATAGAAGCATTTAACACCTCAAATAGATATTACTACATTCAAGAGGTACAAGCTTTCACATGGGAATGAATGACAGTATTGAGATACCTAATTTTTTGTCCTCCATTGCCCCATGTTCTTGTGGAAACAATAACAGAATATCAGGGAGCACAAATCATATCTTACCTCAATCATTGACTTCGTGGGATGGCTACTCCTTGGTTTAGATGCGTCTTCTTTTAGTGTTGACAGATTGGACCCTTAGAGGGTTACCTGCAGAAAGGACTCCAACTAGGTAGAGATAATATAAGTGGTATATAAAGTATACAAACACAACTCAAAGTTAGGAACAATAATAGAAATTAAATCTACATTTAACAACCTAGAAAGTACACATCTTAACAACTAATTAGAGGAGAGTAATAGGATAACCATAAACAAACAACCATAATTTGTGTAGACTACTTCCTACAAGTTTAAAAGTGTCAAAAAAGTCTATAATGAATACTAACAGCTGAAAAGTATGTAGGAGGCAAAATAATAAGTTTCCAAACCTAGAAATGCTCCCTAAAATAGGCTAAAACTACAAATTGCACTAAATATGACAATAAAATTTGGAGGTAACTAGCTTGACAAGTTCTAATATACACTAACACTAACACTAACACTGTCAAAATGTATTGATTTCTTAAAATTGAACCTTACAACCCAATTTCCCCAGCCAAAGCTAACACACCAATCTAGAACTACTCTACAAATCTAGAAATGTATATGTGCACGAAATGTATGTAAAAAATGTGTAAACAAATTGTGCAATTAAGTTTTAAGTGCCAAAATAAAGCTATGGATCAACTCAAGTTTTTAAATCTGCTTAAAACTCAAAATTTGACAAACTAAGACATAAACTTCAAGCTAGACTCATCCCAAATAGGCTAAAAGTTAAAAATTGAACTAAGCTAGAATTTTGGCATGCTAAGGAACTAGGTAGAGATAATATAAGTGGTATATAAAGGATACAAACACAACTCAAAGTTAGGAATAGTAACAGAAATTAAATCTGCATTTAACAAATTATACATCTTAACAACTAATTAGAGGAGAGTAATAGGCTAACCTTAAACAAGCAACCATAATCTGTGTAGATTACTTCCTACAAGTTTAAAAGTGTCAAAAAAGTCTATAATTAAAACTAACAATTGAAGAGTATGTAGGAAGAAAAATATCAAGTTTCCAAACCTAGAAATGCACCATAAAGTAGGTAGAGACATTATAAGTGGTATATAAAGGATACAAACAAGACTCATCCAAAATAAGACAGTGATGACTTTGATCACTCTTCAAAAATCTTACTCAATAAGTGAGATATATCCCCCTAATATGATGCTTTTAGGAGCATCTCTCTGTTTTACATTGCCTTCCGTGTGGGACTTAAGTAATAATAGGTTTATTACTTAATTCCCATGTTCTTTCACTATCACAAATGTAACATTGTCCTTCTTTGCCTTGTCACAAAACATGGGTAAAGTTCCTAGCCACCGTCGTTGGGTGTATAATCATTGTTACAGTGATAGGAGAGGCTTGAAGGAAACTTTTGTGATAGGAGTTTAACAGTTTATCCAGATGACTCGTCAATATAAATATAATGCTCTTAAGGAAAGGATTAGAAGTCCATGCATCAAGTGTGAATGTACTCATATTTTGAAAGACAAGGAGGTTAAAGTTCATCTATACAAAAAAGGATTCATGCCAGATTACTGGATTTAGACATTTCACAGTGAAGAATGGTCCTTTGTTTATTTGGCTGAACATGAAAGACGTCTTCCTACTTCAAGCACGGTTGTACCTACCTCTAAGATCAATCAAGCAATGTATATGAAAGAGATGTTGCATAATGCTCTTGGCCAACATGCTTCATTTGAACAAGTAGACGATAGTCGTTTAGAAGAGTCTCCAAATGAAATCACTCAAAGGTTTTACAATTTATTGGCAGAGGCAAATGAACCTGTATTTGAAGGGGTAAAGGTGTCAAAATTGTCAGTATGCATTAGACTTTTGGCCTTCAAATCCAACTGGAACGTTCCCAACCAAGCATTGGACCAAATTGCAAAACTAATTTTAGATCTAACACCACCAATTAATCCTTTGCCCAACAATTATTATGAAGCAAAGAGATTAGTTTCAAAGTTGGGATTGGAGTCTAAGAAAATTGATTGTTTTGTGAATGGTTGTATGCTTTTTTACAACAATGATAATGGAAAAAATGATGCATCCTTGCTCCAATGCAAATTTTGTGGGCAACCACGATACCGCACGATACATCCAAGATAAAGGCAAAAAAACTAATTCCATTGAAGTCCATGTTTTACTTGCCTTTAGTTCCAAGACTACAAAGAATGTTTGCTTCAATGCAAACAACACAACATATGACATGACATGATGAGAACAAAACACAAGGCATGCTACGTCATCCATCTAATGGGGAAACCTTGAAGCACTTTGATCGAAAGCATCCATCTTTCGCTATTGATCCCGTAACGTTCGACTTGGTCTATGTACAAACGGATTTAATCTGTACATTCAAGCATCGTCATCCCCCTATTCTTGTTGGCCTATGATTGTTACTCCATATAATCTTCGACCTGAGATGTGTATGACTAAGCCTTATATGTTTTTAATGTGTCTTATACCAAGTCCATCTAATCCAAAGGCATCCATAGATGTTTATTTACAGCCTTTAATTGATGATTTGAATAAGTTATGTAGTGGTATTTGGACGTATGATGTTTCAAGTAAACACCTACGAGTATTTGGATCTATCTGCTACATACATGTTTCTGATCAAAAGAGGCACAAGCTTGAAGACAAGACTATACGAGGAATATGCTTAGGATATAGAACACAATAAAAAAGGTATCGAGTTTACAACCTACAAACATAAAATCACATCATTAGTCGAGATGTGGAAGTTAATGAAAATGCTTCTTGGAATTGGGAAGAAGAAAAAGTTGTTAAAAGCAACACTTTAGTTCTAGTGCAACAATCTCAAGAAGAAACTCAAGAAGAGGAAAAAGCTTCAAGTACACTTTCTCCACCTCCACAAGAACTAGAAGATTCTTTACTAGAGTCCACTCCAAGACAAGTAAGATCTTTGGTAGACATATACGAAACCTGCAATATGGCCATGATTGAGCCTAACTGCTATGAAGAAGCATCAAACCAAGAAGTATAGGTCAAGGCTATCGAAGAAGAGGTTAAAATGATTGAGAAGAATAATAGTTGTGAGCTCGTAAACTGTCCTCAAGGATATGGGAGAAAAACAAAGTGGACTTACTACAATCAACTGTGACAATAAATCAACTATTGCAATGACAAAAAACCTAATGCATCACAGTAGAACAAAACACATAGCCATTAAATATCATTTATGTTAATTCAGATTTGTCTAATATAACCCAACCAAGAGGGGGGGGGGGGGTGAATTGGTTATTCAATCTTTTACTAATTTTAAAAGAATCTTGAAATCTTCTTTAATCTGTAAGACCCCAAACAACCAGTTTTCCAATTCTGAATTCATGGACTGAATCAAGCAATTAAGAATGGCATAAAAGATGAAAGAAGCAAAGAACACAACAATTTTTATACTGGTTCGATTTAAGATGAATCTACGTCCAGTCTTTTCCTAAGCAACTCGAGCTTAGGAGGATTCCACTATATCAATAGAGTTATAAGAATTACAAGAGCATCTATATAATTCAAGACCCTAAATACTATGGAGCTTGATCTACAAATCAAGAACTCCCCCTAGATGTAATGCCTCCACACAATTGCACCCAAACCTTCCATCACATAGTGCCTCAATTGTAAATAGAAATACAATAAAAAAGAAGCAAGAAACCAATACAACTAATGGATGTGCAAATGTAACACTTGATCCTAGATCCAAGCTTGACCCTGCAAGATTGAGTCCATTATCAATCTTTTTGAATGCCCAATTGAATGATCTCCAAGAAAGAAAAAAAATTGTGAATCTCAATCTTAGAAAGAAATCTCTCAGAAAAGTCTCTTCGAGATTCAGTTACTCTTAAAAAACCCAAACTGATTTCAAAGTTGTTTTTAAACCAGAGTTCTGCTACTGAGATTAGTGGATTAGGAATTTACCTAATAGATTATCGTGGGTGAATTTTCACTACATCAGTGCAGTGCCCACATATAATCCATTAGTTAAATATCTAATGCATTAACGAGTTCTGCATTTGACACATTTAAGAGTTTGACAGGTGATCTAATTCAGTTCAAGCCTGGTTTACATGTAATCCTAGATATACAACACCCACGCAAATGATAAGTTCAGGACTAAGCCTAAAATAGTGATACAAAGGTGTTTGTATGACTTTGGACATCATCAAAATCATCTTCATTGGGTTGAGCAGGCTCCCCCTCTCAACAATTTCATTAGAGAAGTAGAGACAAATATGAAGATTCGACTCCCGTACTACACAAATGAAATCCAAATTGCAAATATTTTTACAAAGGCGTTACCAAGATCAAGGTTTGAACTTCTACGTGCTATGCTCAAAGTTATCGAATTTGCATCAAGGAGGAGTATTAAAGTGTAATGCAAATTCTAGAATAATCTAGAAAATCCTAAGACATAGTTATTGAAATGTAATGAAAATTCTAGAATAATGTAGAAAAGCCTAATAGGAGAAAAAAAAATCAAGAACATTCTACATAGGTAAAAATCTAGAACATTCTACATAAGTTCTAGTTAGAATGTTCTAGAATAATCATGTAAGTGAGATAGGATCTACAAATACCCATGTACTCCACCATTTTATGTATGACAACAACAAGTAAGACAACATCTAACACACCACTCATAACTACATAACATACTACTTTCAACTACTACTTCCACATTCTATTATCTCCACAATTTTCTCTATCCCATCAATTATTTCTTTCACAACCTCAAAATACTATCACTAACGATGATAGCCACTTGGGGAACCCAATAAGCTTTTCAATTCAATTCTCAACTATCTTTTTTGTTCATTTATTCAAATTATGATACGATCCTATTTAGGAAAGTGTACAACCTTTTCTAAATTTGAATCTTCTATAGGAACAACAAAAATAAATCAGAGAAGAATGCGGAATAAGATAGAGATGAAGGATGCCATAATCTAGAAAATTGATAAGTCAAGTGAAGATTCGCCACAAAGATGTTAATTTTTGATAAGAATCGATAATAGAGACGCCATAATCAATAACATTGATATGTCAATGAATATTCGCTATAAAGATGTTAATCTTTGATAAGAACCTGAGGCCTAGGCCAAGACAAAGAGAATCATCTCTTTAGTGAAGTAAAATTCAATGTATGACTAAAAGTGTTTACATAAGTTTTTATCTCTATATATAAGCACATAACTTGGAAACTCTACAATAGGATCCGAGCCCGAAAACTTAAAAACATAAATTAATTTATAAAAGAAAGCCCAAAGACCAAAAACATAGAAACATAACTAATATGTAAGAGAAATCCCAAAGTCCAAAAACATAAGCTAATTATCCTTAAAATGTGCTCTAAGTCATGATCTTCATATCCTTTGAATGTCCAATTGCTTGTAGCATCAAGAGCCTTGAATAGATTGTTCTTCCAATCTTTTGCTTTTGCCCTTGTCATAGGTTTTCTAAATTTTAAAGGTTTATATTCAAGTTCTTCTTGTATGGAATCCAAGGATAGTCCTCTGTCATTCCCTCCTTCCTGAAGCGAAGTTGTCCCCAAGTTCGAACCTACATCAAATGGAGACAAGTCATTAATATTAAAACGAGAGCTTACCCTGTAATCTTCAAGTAGATCAACAATGTAAGCATTGTCATTGATTCTTTCAAGAACTTGAAATGGTCCATCTCCTCTTGGTAAAAGTTTAGATTTTCTTTTAGAAGGAAATATCTCCTTCCTAAAGTGAACCCACACTCAATCACCAAGTTCAACTTTGATCTTCTTCCTCCCTTGGTTAGCCTTACAGGCTAACTTCTTAATCTTCTTTTCTATTTGAGCCTTTAGCTCTTTATGCCAGTTCTTGATAAAAGTTGCTTTGACAAGTTCATCTTTGTTAGTCATAGAATCAATATCAAGTAAAGGTAAGGATTAAAGCCATATACTACCTCAAAAGGAGGCATTTTATTAGTAGAATGAACTACCCTTTTGTAAATAAACTCCACATGAGGTAACCACTCCTCCAAAGTTTTCAATTTTTTTGTTTACAAAATATCTAAGGAGTTGTGAAAGAGTTCTATTTACCACTTTAGTTGGCCCATCTGTTTGAGGATGACAAGTTGTAGAGAAAACAAACTTTGTTCCTAACTTACCCCACAAGACCTTTCAAAAATAGCTAACAAACTTGACATCCCTATCTGATACAATGCTCCTTGGAATGCCATGTAATTTTACCACTTCTTTGAAAAATAAATTGGCCACATGATTGGCATTATCACTCTTGTGCAAGGAATGAAGTGGGGCATTTTTGAGAACCTTATAGTGATATTGTTGATGGCTCTGCACCCACTGCACAACCTCCATGATCCATCTTTCTTAGGTACCAAAATTATTGGCATAACAATGGACTTAAACTTTCCCAAACCCATCCTTTTTCCATAAGTTACTCCATTTGCTTTTGTATCTCTTTAGTTTCTTCCGGGTTACTCCTATAAGTTGGCATATTAGAAAGGAAGGCACCTAGAATGAGATCTATAGTATGCTCAATACCCCTTTTAGGAGGTAAACGATGATGAATGTCTTTAGGAAAGACATCATCATACTCCTCTATGCAAACATTTGAAACATTTGTTTTGAACTAGAACATGAAGAATGATCATTATTAGATTAAGAAGTTACTTTACCATTTGAAGACTCCTCCACCTTAGATTAAGGAATGGTAGAAATAACTCTCTCCTTCACATGAGGTGGATGACTTCCTGTAGGCACTTCTTCTCTTGAGTTGTTGTTCCACTTTGGTGGTTTGGTGAATAAGATTCTCCAAGGTCTCATAATGGGGAATTTCCACCACATCTTAAATCTCCCTATTTAATCCATTCAAGAATCTAACCATTGTAAGCATAGTTGTTTCTTCTACTTCAACTTCATCAAGGTGACCTCCATCTTTTAAACATACACTTCAACATTCATATTTCTTTGTGTAAGTCTTTGTAAATTTTTGAACATCTACTTTTCATAATAAGGAGGCACAAATGTTTCCTTCATAGCTACCTTTAATATCTCCCATGTAGAGATTGACAACCTTCTTCTTCTAGTGATGTCCACGGTAATTTGATTATACCAATTCATAGCGTAGCGTTCAAACTACAAGGATGCCATAACAACCTTATCATCATCTTCATAATCGTAAGAGCTAAAGATTTGGTCAAGCTTCATTTCCCATGCCAGATAGGCTTCTGAGTCATTAGCTCCATTAAATTAGGAATTATAATCTTCCTCCACGTCTTATCTCTTCTAGGTGTGTGGTTCCCAAACTCATGCCGTCTTTGTCCTTGCCTTGGTCTAAAACCATGCTACTCTTCATCATTATACCTCCTAGGTGTGTGGTTCCTAAACTCCTCTCGTCTTTGGCCTCTCCTTGTTCTAAAAACATGCCATCTTCATCATTATGAGAAGAATGGTCTTAATCATCATGTCTCCTTCTTCTTCTGTCCACCCCCTCTAATCTCACACTCATATCTTCATTAGACTTTTGAAGCCTTTCAAACTGTTGTTGATTGTGTTGTTGCATTTGATTCATTTGTAATGTGAGCTTATCAAGTGCAACCATAATTCTTGTAGTCTTAGGTGATGGCGTATCACTATTCTAGGAAAAATCCATTTCCTGCAAAAAAATGTTAGTAATAATATTTTTTTTTTGTTTGGACCTCACCACTCTTCTAAGTGTTTCACTCAATTTTCCAACTCGTGTATCACACTTATACGTTTTTTCTTGAATGTACTCTCGTCTTTTACCACTCAAATTCCTTTTAGGGCTTAGCAAAGTACTATAGTAGCTTAAGATAAGAGTGAACAAACAATGTGAAAAGCGTTGCGAGATCAAAATCTTGACTTAAAAGGTCAAAGAAAATACAAAACCCTAGACAAAACTTTTAGGAATTTTAAAAACAAAAAATTAGAAAATAATAAGAGTACCAAAGAGAGTTAAAAGAGACAACACATAGACTCTAAGAAAAAGACTGATTGCAATTAAATATATCGATAAACCACAAACAAAATTGCAACAAAAATTTATGTTGAACTCCTTTTTTTTTCTTGGATCCTTATTTGCCTTTTCTTTTTTTTTTCTTTCAATATATATTTGTTTCCCTTTGACTTTGATCCATTATTCTTTCACTTCTTTTCAATTTTGTAATTCAACACACAAACAAACTAAACAAATTGTCCTTCATGTAAATCAATGTAATTGCACTTGCAAACCCCCAAACACAACAACAAATAATTTCCATGAATCAAATGTAGAAATATACAATTTAAAGGAAGAACACGAAAAAACAAGACAAATTTCACCCCTTACAAAATTCTAAGAATAATGAAATAAATAGAATTTCAAAAGAAAGCACATAAAACTAACATTCAAAAATTTAAGTTTTTTCTTTAATTTTTTTTATTTCACATGACAAAAAGAATAAGATAGAAAGGGAAATTTAAACCAGAACCTTGTTCTAGATACTAGATGATATGATCCTATCTAGAAAAGAGTATGTTCGTTTCTGATTTTGAATCTTCCAAAGGCATAACAAAACTAAATCAAACAAGAACCCGGAATAAGACAAAGATGAGGATGACACAATCTAGCAGATTAATAAGTCAAGTGAAGATTCACCACAAAGATGTTAATCTTTGATAAGAACCGATAATAAGGACGCCACAATCAATAAGATTGATAAGTCAAGGAAGATTCGCCACAAAGATGTTAATATTTAATAAGAACTTGAGACCTAAGCCAAGAACAAATAGAATCTTCTCTTTAATGAAATAAAATTCAATATATGACTAAAAGTGTTTACATTAGTTTTTACCTCTATATATAGCCACAAATGAAATTTTCTTGTTTTTTTAACTTAAGTTAGAGAATTGACTGAGGTACAATAAAGTTCCATTTGCATATAAGAATAAGAATAAAGTTAAATTCATCGTAGTGTGAGAAAAACAAACCTCTAGGGTTAAAGTGTAAGACCCGAGAAATTTAATAAATAATAAATAATGAATTACCAATAATTGTAGGTTGGAAGTACCTTTAAGAGAATTACTTTGTCAAGTCATGGAAGGAACAATACTAGCTTTAGTGGTTGAGAGTACTTGGTTCTGTTGAGAGGACTTAGGTTTGAGTCCTGTGTATGGCATTAGTGCGGCGTTTTAATTATTGCTTTATTTTGCACATATTGTAAGACCCGAGAAATTTAAATATTTAAATAAATAATTATTTAATAAATGCGGGGCGTGGGAGTCTTTATAGAATTTAATGTAGTTAGTTATGACGTGGAAAAAGTACTTGCTCATGTGGTTGAGAGTACTTAGTTATGTAGAAAGGGCTTGAATTTGAGTCCTATGTATGCTAATTGCATGTTATTTTAATAAATGTATTATTTTAATGTTATGTTTGAATGTGCTTAGTGATAATGTAATCCTAAAATTATAAGAATTATCACAAAACATGTATTGGTTGAATTGGTTGTGCACTGACTTGGTAATTGAGGGGTTGTGGGTTCAAACCTTGCTAAGAACGAATTTAACTTTCTTTTTGCCAAATTTTCTTTTGGCATGAATATGAAAGGGCAGAGAAAAACCTAGCTGCAAGAAGGGCAACCTAGTGGGCAGGGAAGGCACCTAATAATAGTCTTTCAATGATTATTGACACCTAATTGAAAGCATTTTCGTTTTCCCTAACATTAACAAGCATTAAGGCTTAGTTAATGGTCTAATTAGTGTAGTTTTGGAGAAGAAAGAAAGGAAAACGTGAAAGGGTAGTGGACAAACGAATTTGATAGTGGAAAAGAGAGTCTGAAGGTGAGTTTTCGTGTGGAATTGATAAGAGCATCAAGTGCATTGGGAGAAGGCAAAGGTGGGACTATTGGTGACATAAAAGAAGTCTTGATTCTTCAAATTGAGCAAGGATTAACAGGTAAGGAGAGTTCCTTTATATGTGTATATGATCTGTACTTATTTTTGTGTTATACTATATGAATGTGATGCCTTTGTATGATAAAAATCTCTCTGTTTACGCGTTTCTGGAAAATCCCCAGAAACCGCCTGGCGGTGTTAAATGTGCCGCCTGGCGACGCATGAATATTAACCCAATTCTGAGTTTTTTGTGATGAACCGCCTGGTGGCAAGTGTGGCCCCGCCAGGCGACATGAAGACTATGCAAAGACGTGTTTTTCGTACTTTTCGCGCAATAGGAACCGCTGGGCGCTGGTTTTATACTGCTAGGCGCCAAGCTTTGATTTTCTCCACAAATTTTTCTGGTTTGCGCAGTTTTCGTAAAACTGCGTTTCTGGATTCGTTAACCGTCCGATTTAGGTGAAATTTTGACAGATGAGTCATAACATGTTGTTATTCACTTTGAACGGTGGAGATCGGCATTGGATGTCTGCAGCTAGAGATATACATCACTCACAATTGGTTGTTTTAATTCCCTAATAATATGAGTATTAATGGATGATTAAGTGTGCTTAAGTGTCGGTATGGCCTTGATTGGTGAATGTAGATATATAATGTGATTGATGAGTTTGTTTTTAATAGTGCTTGCTGAGCCATGTTGGATATATGAACCTATATAAGTTAGCTCGAATTTATGATGTATAATAATGAAAATTGTATGATTTAACTGTATGACAAAGTGGTGTGGAAATGATGCGAAGATAACCATGGAATCATGAGTAGAGTTGGATTCTTGAGAGAGAAAAATGATGAATAGAAGTTCCTTAAATCAATAATTATATGACGCGAAATGAAGGATATTGCGCTGTGTTGTTTTGACAAATTTTATGTAAATTGGTATGGTTTAGTTTAATTGGAGTGTGTGTCAAATTAGGGGGAATTAGATTCCTCGAAGGTGCAAAAAACCTGGTTTTTAACCAGGGACTGATGTGCCGTTTGGCGGCATCATATTGTGCAGAAAACCTAGTTTTTAACCAGGAACTGATGTGCCGCCTGGCGGCATCATATTGGCCGCCAGGTGATAACAGTGAACCAGCACTGTTTAGAAATTTGGTTAGTGACTGTGAGGAAGGGTGCTGGTGAGTTGAGTCTCAAGGTCATGATTATGGATTTAGATGACAAGAAGAGTACATTAAAGTTGGGAATTGGAAGGATGAAATGAGGAGAAAACAATAGTGGTTATTCTAAATACGTAAGGAGTAACATTAAATGGTAATTGCAAGGGAATTGTAAGGGATAGTTAGGATCCAATGAGATGTCCAATATGAATTGTAGGAATTTCATATTCTAATTTTGGGTAATTTTCCCATAAATAGCCTTGTGAATGTTAAAGTATAAACCATAAAATTAGGTAACCTTGAGGGGAGATATTAAATGAACGGATAATATCATTTCAGGAGGGAAGTTGTAGATAGTTTAAATTTCATGTACTGGATTGGTAGTCTTTTCCATGAGCTTGATTGAGGTATTATGAAATGTTAAAGTGCTCGATAAAATCATAGGTTTGGAATGAGGGGAGTTACAACTATGAAGGATAGGCACTTGAACCTATGAGAGTTGCATATTACCAATAATTTAACCTTTCTTGAAAAGTGTATAACTGGACTTTGGGAGTGATTTAGACTGCAAATCAACAAACTATTTTGGGTGATGAAATAGTAGAAGTTTGCTACTAGTATAGCGCCTGACGGCACGAGTATGTGTGCCAAGCGATTGGACTAACATGAGGGGTCCCTGCACTATGTGGTGCCTGGTGACAAGGTGTGATCTGCCAGGTGATAAACCTTGCAACAGTGGGTCTGTGAGAGGCCTGGCGCCTGGCGACAAGGACGTCCCGCCAGGCGGTCTGCACAGGTTTCGTCTGGCGGCACTTAGGTTGTGCTAGGCGAAATGCTGCAGGTATGTGACTTGCGTAAGTTGTTATACGCAATGATGCAGACTTGGTTCAAGAGATGTTGTGCCATGAGCGGGTAGGTTCATGGATGGTGGTGAACACATGATGATATGAGCAGGGAGGTTCATATCCTGTTACTCTTGTGTGGGGATACGAGCGAGGTAGGTTCGTATGTTCTGCGCTCACACTTGAGAGATGTTACGTGCGGGGAGGTACGTACCTGGTGGATCACGTGTGTTGGACTACTGGTGGGCAAGTCTATAGAGTAGGACTACGAGCGGGGAGGTTCGTAGAGGTAGGACCACGAGCGGGCAGGTTCGTGTGAGCATTATAAATCCTGAGACCAAGAATAACTATTTGTGTGATTTAAGGTTGAAAAGCTTTGGGGGTTAAGGTCTTGGCCGAGAACTAACTAGACTAAATTAGTTGGGTAATTGATATTATTAATGTATGTATTATTTTTCATTATGAGCTCACCCTTTCTGTTTGTGTTTGGCGATGATCGTG
>Ga0209389_1002485_pt1 | contig 14194 bp, 9 predicted proteins | sample CowpearedBW_FD_187526 | JGI IMG/M metagenome (GOLD analysis project Ga0209389, IMG submission 187526) | Root nodule microbial communities of legume samples collected from California, USA - Cow pea red BW (SPAdes) (version 2) | ecosystem: Host-associated > Plants > Roots > Nodule | place: USA...
ACTGCTACCTCTTCACGTTTGCACATTCGCCATAAACTGCCATTTGGCCTTTCTATGAACGAATGCATGTCGATGTGTACATATACAAGTATGTCAACACAGCACATTCACCATGTAATGTGCTGATAATTAGAAATAAGTCCTTTTGTTTTCGACAATATATAGTATTTATACTTCTCAGGCACTTTACTATATTTGGTTTTCTCTATGTATGTTTTCCTTCACATATATATATCTTGGCCCTATTATGTTATTGGGTCTATAGTTTTGTAATATCAATTTACAATGCATGGTTTGGAAAATGTTAAGCCCCCGAAATAGAGAATTTCCTGTTCTTTCTTTGGTTGGAATTATGGGCAAAATCAAATACTTATCACATTGCCAAATTCACTTTTGAGAAAGCATCTAAATCTAAAGAAATTCATCCAAACTTGGATTCCCAAATTAACTCTTGGTGGACAACATGGTATCAACTCTTTATTAATTATCAACATCTTAATTTGACATCATTTCTGGGTCATCTATCGCTTTTGAAAGGTAAATGTTCTTTAAATCATAACTGCGCATGAACAGTTCCTGAAAGTCAGTCACTTGTGATTGTCAAATTTATCATGATATCACACAACTTTTGACTTTTAAGAAAGTACATTAGTACAACCAAACCAAATCATGCAACTAATAAAGCCAATTTTGGCGCTTTCATGACAAAACTAAATAGAAAAGTGCCAGCAAGCAAATACAAAGGTGTCCTAAGAGTCAATATGCCGCATCAAGTTGCTAAAATTGTGAGGGATCATATACATGACTAAAAAATCTGGCTCATAATTTGAATCAAGGAATATTTTGGTGTGTGTAACCCTTGGACTGAACTAAGTAACCTCTCTCTCTCTCTCTGGTGAAAAAAAAAAAGAATGTTGTGATTAGATATGCAAGTGTATTTCATTTATGTATTAATATGTAACATTAACCCAATAAATTTATGTTTCATAAGATGTCTGTTTCTCATTGCCTCAGTTAACAGAATCAATGTCTTGTAAGTTCCTATATAGTTCAGACGTCTATGACTGATACAAACAGAATAATCTCAGTACCTACGTCTGTCAATGGCAGGGAATTATATGCATATGATTTATAGTTTCACCTGCTAAACTACACCAAAATATTCCAAGTATTACAAGGAACAAACATAATATTAGGCCTAAAGGAGGACAAAACACAAAAATGACATACCGAGAGGCAGAATGCAAAGCACGAATTACAAAACAAGCAAATAAATGAAAAGGACAATGAAGAGAATAGTGAATAGTAATAAGTCAATTCAATTTTTGGCAGCATATACTTCAAGTAAGGTAAGAAAGACAGATTAAGCAAAATGGCTTGGCCCTGTCCCTGATGAGCAAGAGTTGCCAGCTAACTTGCTAAGTCACACTTTAGACCAAAGGAAATGCTTATGTAAGAAGAAATCATGGCATGTTATATTGTATACAGTGCAAGAAACAGACTTTGATGATTAAAAGATTCTGTCAATTACTCAAATTGTGAATATCATAGATCTATATATAAATAAGAAAGTTACATTATCATAAGAAGACATTTTCTATTAACATCTTAGTAGCAAAATATTCTCACGTAGAGAGATATTAAAGTTTATTCTCATTCACTATTGCATGTATTTTGTTTCTTCTTTTGGTTATTGATATCATCATATATGAAGCTTATTTTCCATTGATTAGTACTGATAGATTATCCTAAAATTTGGTACTTTTGACTGATACGCATAAAGTAATATATGTTAATTCTATTCTATTCTACTAAACACGGGAAACTTCTATTCGTAAGCCACACCAGCTGTGATAAAACACTCTGTAGAAACACCACATAAAGAAATGGCAAAGAAGCCTTATTTGAAGGAGATCACCTCAATTACCATGAAAATACTATAGTTAATATAACAGTTTCTGTTGTCCAGACCAGATTTATCAGACATCTACTACAAATAATTGCCTTCTTCACTGACATTTTTTATTAATTGTCCAATATAAAGGAAATAGCTAAAACAAAGTCAAGTGGGGGGAAAATTAAACTGGCACACCTGGGTAGTACTTATATGACCTCAGTCTAACAACACATCAAAGAATAAAAAGAAAAAACAATTATTTTTCTTTATTGAAATAGAATTTTATCGTGCATAAAAGAAAAACAGCCTATTCATTTGCAAAGACATCTCCTATACCAAAAGAAAAAAATTATTTTGGCTAAAATGATTTAGTAATGAATATATTAACATAAATAGACACTTCACAAAACTTAAGGGAAGAGCTGGCTCTTATCTTTTAGCAATAACTTCTTTAGACCATCCCAGATGGCTGGACCTTCAGGATGTGCATTCACAATGTATTTTACAAACTTATCATCAGAGGATGCGAGGATAGTGCTCAAGGCCATCATAGGTTTTGCTGCTTTCCTTTCTGCGACCCAGGCATACATTGAAAATCTGAGCATGATTCTCTCTAAATCATAACACAAGTATGCTGGAAATGCCACGACGCAATCTAATGGGTAACCTAAAATGTTTCTTAGGAAATCAATCTTCTTTTGAATCACAACTTTTTTCTGGTTTAGAATCATAGGAGCACATTTTATCATTTTGAGTGCAATGTTATAGTCCAAACCAGCTTCAACTAGGCAATCAAACCTCTCCTGTAATTGATCACCTCTCCCTCTGAATCTTTTTACTGCTTTTGCCATCTCCTCAGAGTTCTCGGCATATCCCAACTTCAGCAAGAATGTTGTTTTCCCCAAATGTTTACTTGGGTCATCACGCAATAACTGTAAATTAGAATTCTGTTTCAGTTTTGAAGCCAAACTAATTAGCTTCAGTGGATCATCCTTTATGATTTGGCATAAATCAGCTTTTCTAAGTTTTAACTGCGAACAAACAGCTTTAGGGCCTTTCAGGGGATGTGAGCTCAGGAGATGCATGTGGTTAGACAAAATACGCGAAATGTCATCTATATCCATTCCAAGATAATGCAAAAAACCAATCACTCCCAAAAGATTTTTTGCACACTTCGTAGTCAAGATATGAGGATATTCTACAAAACAAGAATAAATCACATTCCTATTGAGACCTAACTTAAATGCTAGACCCAAAAATACATATAGCTTCTTCTCAAGACCTTCCAGTAATAATGCAGGGTTTTCCTTGAAGAAATTGTGCATCTGTTCTTCAGTATAACCCACTTTATGAAAAAATTGCATAGCATCAAGCATTCTTCTTGGGTCATATGTTTTCAAACAAGACATGTAATTCCCAATCCAATCATGTCCAATATCAATTTTCTTCAACCAATCCAGAACCATGGCCAATTCAACACTTGTTTCACCAACCAAAAGTGAAGGGCAACAAACAACAAGCTTGATGACCATGGATCTACTCAAACCTAAATTTTCATAACCTCGAAATTTCGACAACAACAATCCATTAGGATACCCGAAAACCTCCTTTGCCTCTCGATAAATCTTCCCTACCCTATTCCTTGGAACTCCATAATTACTCAAAGCGTGGAAATTGGCAAGCATAACATGATCATCCGACAAATACATCATACCACGTGGGAGAAACAAAGGCAACTCATGAGGGCTAATCCCCAAACTCTCAAAGAATGGTTCAAACTCATTGATGGGGTTGTACCACAGCCACTTCCTCAAACACGTGGCAACATCATCATCTTGTCCATGAAACTCTGACACCAAACCTTGAACAAAAGATGGTGAGTTTTTGCTGATGAACTCGGCATCCACGAAACTGTATCCCCGGCTCGAATGCAAGTAATCTAACAGCACATCCTCCACTTTCCCCTTTACCTGCCGAGATAACCGTTTCGCGGAAAAGTGTGAGTGAATGAAATGCACCCTTGAGACTTGAAGAACAGGGGTAGCCGTAGAACTAGGAAAGCTTGGAACTTTGGGAGAAAGGGGAAACGGGTTTCGTTTTGTTAGGGGTTTTTTATATGAACCATGGAAGAAGAGAAAGGGATTGTTTCCATTGTGGTGGGAAATCATTGGGAGGAAATAACCCTTCGCGACTAAGGGATGCGTGCATTTACAGAGGGCGCTTGTTTGAAATTGAAGTATCAAAATGCAACATGGTACATTTTATGAACACAGTTAAAGTGGCAGCTATGGCTAAGGTCAATGCAATGGAAAGGGGTGAAGAAGAGGATACAAATCACCTTATTTTTGTTTATGTTAAACTATATAATCTTTAATAATTATCATTTATGTTTATGATTGAATAATCAAATAAAAGAAGTCTTTATGTTAGTGATTAAATTCACTGCGTTAATGGCAACCAAACCAATGTCCTTTTAAAAAATATATTTTTTTCTTAATTTTGAAATTATATTTTTTATCAAAATAATAATGTTTGCTTTTCCATTAAAAATACACACTTTTAACAAATGAAATGATTAAATTTAAAGATGAATTATCAGTGACTGATTGACGAAAATAAATAATTTTACTGTGCTTTCTTCTTAAGTACTTATTATCGAATATTTATAATCAAATTTTAAGAATTTAAAAGACTACTATTTTTTTTTTTAAATTTTAATAAAAGTGAACTTTTCTTTTCATTATTTTAAGAGGCTGTTGCTCAGGGTTCAGTTTTTATTTAATCAATTCAGTTTACTATTTATTGCAAATGAAGTCCTAAATATTAGGGATATGATTACAATTTAAATAAGTGGTTTTTAGTAATTATTTATTATAAATAAAGTCCTAAATATAAGGAAAATGGTTACAATTTAAATAGTGGTTTTTAGTCTTCCAAGTTATTAGGGGTTGTTAAAAGTTTATACTGCATTTTCTTCGTGTTAGTTGTATAAAGCTTATATAAGACCATTCCTCTTAATAAAGCAGATATACTATTCTTCTGCAACATCTGAGAGTTTTAATTTATCTGCTGCAACATTGTAAGCATCATTAAGTCTGTACAATATTAGCATCATTAAGTCTTATACTACCAATGCTGAAAATCTGAAATTGTATTTGCAAAGAGATGAAAGTAATTGCTTGTTCATAAGTCAGTCTTTGAGCATCCATACGACCTTAATTCCATTTTTCTGATTTTTTTTTTTCATCGAAGCCAGTTTGAGAAGTGACTAGACACTGAACAAGAAGCCAGGTACATATGAGCCACACTCATGCTTGAGCAGACTGCCAAAACTATTGGGAAAAAACTAAGTTTTACATATGATATCCTTCTTATGGTTCATTGAACTTCAATATTGACATTGGCTGTTTTTGTTAGAATATTCTTGATGGTTCAAACCTGAGAGTATTAGCAGTTTTACCTCTTGTTGGCCAGTTTTCATTCATAATATTCAAAACTGCTTCTAGTGGCCTTGACAAATTTGAGGGAGACATGCTACTTGTGCACTTGTTAATAATGCCTTAGAACCATTTCATCAGCTGCTGTGACTATTACCTGAACATATCATGCTTTTATTCATCAGATAGAGAATCCAGAGCAATTTTCTCAACAATTTTGATTTAACTTTGGTGCCAGGCAAGGCTTCCTCAACTGTAACACTCTGCATCATCTCCGGGTGTACATTCAGATTTTGATTCTTAGGCATTACTACAACTTCAGCTGCACTTTTACCATCAAAGACAAGAGGTGTATATGCAAAATTCTCAGACAAACACGAAGTCTCAGACAAATTCTGCCAACGTTTCATCACATTCAACAACTGATTCCATGTAAGGTGGTGATGGAAACTAGTGTTTTGGACCCAATAAGCCATCAAAATTATCAACGAGCCTTAAAACAGTTGAGTTCAAGGGAATCATCATGCTAGAAATCCAGTTAGAATATATGAAAGTGTATAGAGTTATGCTTGTACGTACATATAATATGTAATATTTTACAATCAGGTTTAGAAGAAAAATGATGAAAAGGAATTTCCATAAAATACCAAAAATAACATCTTGAAAAGCCTTGAGACTTAAAGCATAACATTTTATATAAAACAATCAAATCAATCAATATAATTGCAAGAGATTATAAGTGTTGGAAATCGCATGTTCACTAAAGATAGTTAAATTATAATATATAAGTAAATACAATTTTATAAGACGGTTTGGTAAGATTGTTAAACTTAAAATTTACTTTATCTATCATCATTTTGAAGGGTTTGTTGTACCATTTCCTATCTATTCACTCGACATGTTAAGACATCGGCATGAGAGTATTTAGAAGATCCTATATTAACTAAAGATATGACTAAATTATAATATATAAGTTAATACAAATCTTGTTTTACAAACTAATTTTGTAAGATTAAAATAAATTTAAGTCAAATTTTTAAGAACGAGTAAACTATATATATATATTACAAAAAACAAAATTACAGCATAGAACATGCCAATAAAAGTAAAATAAAACATAGTATCTATCTCACCCAACAATATGAACAGAACATGATAGCACATAAGCCAACTCTTTTTAAGATACTGATGTTTTGAACAAAATCATAGTCTACAATTATGCAAATTTTAGCAGAAGATAACTAACACAGCTTCAAGCAGTAAAAGTGTTGATTGCTTGCAGGATACCATTGATTAAAGTTAACAAAAAAATAAAAAGAGAGGGATGAGAACAAAATATGACAATATAATGTGGGAAAACATGGGATGATTTGAGTGGAAAATGGGGCAAGAAGAAGTACATTCAACAAAAAGGAAAAAAGAAGATGAAGAAAAATGGCAAGTGTATGTCCCTGGTTACTTTACAAACTGAAGAAGGGCAGAAAACATTAATGTTATGTACATAAGCAATTGCTTCCAAATAGCATTAAAACAACATATGATAGATAGCAATATTATCAACAATAGAAATTTTAGCACGCAGAAAATAGATAGTCATCTATATTTAAAAAAGAAAATGCAAGGGATTCCTTGAACAGAGAGCAAGCAAAGCATACATTAAAATCAAGAGACATCTTAGCAAAACAAAACTTGGATACATTGCAAGGAGCTATTAGTTCTTATCTTTAATAGATAACCTTTTTAAACTCTTCCAGACGGCTGGACCTTGAGGATGCACGTTCACAAAGTACTTTTCAAAGCGTTTATCATTGGATGCAACTATGGTACTCAAGGTTAACATAGGATTTATGGCATTCCTCTCCTTCAGCCATGCATACATTGAAAGTCTTTCAACAATTTTGTCCAAATCATGGCAAAAGTATGTTGGGAATCCCACGAGACATTCTAGTGGGTAATCTAAAACATTTTTTAAGAAATCAATCTTCCTTTTAATTACAGTTTTGTTCTGGCTTAGAATCATAGGAGCTCGTTTTATCATTTCAATCGCACTATTATAGTCCAAACCAGCTTCTACAAGGCAATCAAACCTCTCTTGTAATTGATCACCTCTACCTCTGAACATTCTTAATGCTCTTGCCATCTCTTCAGAGTTTTCAGTATATCCCAATTTCAGCAAGAAAGTTCTTTTTTCCAAATAGTTTCGTGGGTCATGACTATCTACCTTTCCATCGCTCTTCTGTTGCTGCTTTGATGAAAAACTAATTAGCTTCAACGGATCATCCTTTATGATTTGGTACAAATCAGCTTTACCAACTTTTAACTCCTGGCAGACAGTTTTATGACCTTTCAAGGAACATGTACTCAAGAGATGCACGTGCTTAGAGAAAATGTGAGCAATGCCATCTTTTCCCATTCCAATAGCACACAAAAAGCCAATCACTTTCAACATATTTTTCGCACACTTATACGACAAGATATTGGGATACTCCACAAAATAAGAATAAATCACATTTATCTCAACACCAATTTTAACCAATCGACCAAAAAATAAGTACACCTTCTTCCCAATACCTTCCAAAAACAGTTTAGGATTTCCCCTAAACAAATTGTGGATCCGTTCCTCAGAATAACCCACTTTATGAAGAAACTGCAAGGTATCAAGCATTCTTTTCCAACTATATGTCCTTGAACAAGACAAGTAATTCACCATCGAATCACTTTCAATCCCTATTCTCTTCAGCCACTCAAGCACAGCAACTAATTCACAATTGACATCACCGACCAAAAGCAAAGGACAGCAAACAACAAGCTTCACAACAGTTGATCTACTCAAACCCAAATTCTCATAACCTTGCAACTTTGACTCCAACAACCCACCAGCATACCCAAAAATTTCTTTTGCCTCTTTATAGAACCTCCCCATTCTATTCCTTGGCACCCCGTAGTTACACAAAACATGGAAATTATGAAGCAACACCTGATCATCAGCCAAGAAAATCATGTCATGGGGGAGAAACAAATGCAACTCAGAAGGGCCAATTCCCAAACTCTCGAAAAACGGTTCAAACTCGTTAATGGGGTTGTACCTGAAGAACTTCCGCAACGACCGGGGAACGTCATCTTTGTCGTCAATCATTGACACCAATGATTCAACAAAACGAGGCGAGTTCTTGCTGATGTACTCAGCGTCGGAGAAGGTGTAGCCGCGAGTGAAATGCAGGTAATCCATTAGAGCGCGTTGAAGTTCGGTCCTCAAGAGGCGAGAGACCCGTTTGATGGAACGTGGCAAGAGAACGGAACTTGGAGGAGGAAAATCGGTAACTGGGTTTGGCTCAGAAGCACGAAAGCATCGAACTTTGAGGGAAATGAAAGATGGGGTTTTTGTTGGAAGAGGTTTCGGAGGCATGGCGCCATGGGAAAGAAAGAAGCCATTTGAAATGAACAGGGAAATCATTTGGAAGAACTAAGTTATGAGTTCAAACAGTGAAGAGGGAAGAACATGAAGCAAAAAACTGTGACTATAATTTTAATTGCTATTATTATAAAGACTTTGAGTTGTCTAGAATGAAAATTGTGTTCAGACTAAATACAAGAAGTGAATTAAAATATTTCAACTAGTGCTTATTAAATTAATTTTAATTAAAATAAACTTTAATTTGATTAAAATTAATTTTGAAGTGAAGTGGATTATGTTTAAATGTTTTTGATATAGAAACAAACAAGTCAATAGTAAAAATTGTTAGAATTTTTTTCTTTCTCCCAAAAATTATTTAAATTTCTTCAATTAAAAGTTAAACTTAGACTTATAATTAATTATTTAACATAACATTAACCTTTGAACAATAATTTATAAGAGAGTATTTTACAAAGAAACTGAATTATTTTTTGTTAAAATATACTGTTTTGATAAAAATTAATTTAATTGTTTAAAATGATTTAGAATTTTAAATTTCCTAAAAATATAAATTTAAAATTTCATGTTTTTTTCAGTCTCACTTTACCTTTGACGTTTCTTCTCTTTCTTTTCCGTGCTTTTTCTTTTAAATTGTCAATATCTTTTTCCTGTAGTCACTTTTGCTCTCTCTTGTGGCATTTTGTTAGTTCGTTCTTTCTTTATCGGTTTAATTACTCGGATTATACTTATTTTGGTTCGAAAATTTCAAAATGGTATTCACTCTGAATTTTATCTCAATTTAGTATCTAATTTTGATTATTGCATCAATATAATATCTTTCGTTAAGTCTTCACAAACGGCGTTAACTACCTCGCCACGTGTCAGCCTTTGAATTTTTTAATTTTTTTTAATTTTTTTTTGAATTTTTTTTTATTTCTTATTTTTTATTTTGAATTTTTAAAAAAAAAAATTGCCACGTGTCAAATCCTTAATGTGACACGTGGCGAGGTATCGCCATTGCCACGTGTCAAGGTACTTGGCAAGTGTCATTGTCTTCATTTCAACTTAGTCCCCACATGTGTCTATTTGTTTCAATTTAGTATCCATATATGTTTATTTGTTTCAATGTAGTACCCAATTTATTTGTTTAAATTTTATTCAAATATCTTTTTTTAAATGGAGAAATATTGTATCTCTTTTAAGACAAAATTTATTATTTATATAAATGTTTTATTAATATTTGTTACTAAAAATGAGTTGTAAAATTAAGTATTGAAATTTATATTAAAGCAAATGGTAAAAGTCATGAATAACATATTTGTAAGTCATTTTTAATAACAAATATAAATAATAAATTTGGTCACATAATATTTCTCTATTTTGTAAAAAAATATTCAGACAAAATTAAAACAAATAAATTGGGTATTAAATTGAAACCAATAAATATATAGGGGTACTAAATTGAAACAAATAGACACATGTGGGGACTAAGTTGAGATGAAAATAATGACACTTGTTAGGTACCTTGACACGTGGCGATACCTTGCCACGTGTCACATTAAGGATTTGACACGTGACAAAAAAATTTTTTAAAAAAAAATTCAAAAAAAAAATTAAAAATTAAAAAATTAAAAAAAATTAAAAAAATTAAAAAATCCAAAGACTGACACGTGACAAGGTAGTTAACGCCGTTTGTGAAAACTTAACGGAGGGTACTAAATTGATACAATAATCAAAATTGGATACTAAATTGAAACAAATATCAAAGTGGATATCATTTTAAAATTTTCGAACCATTTATGATTCGAGTAATTAAGCCTTCTTTATTTCTTTATGTTTTTTCTATACTCTCTATTCTTTCAATTATCAGATATTGATATAAAAAATTAGATTTTAAAATTATTAAATATTTAAATTTTGATTAATACATATTTTATAGAAAACAATTTTAAATATTTTAAAATATAAACCTTGCACATATAAAAATTAGTTACTGTACTTAAATTAAAAATTTTTAATTTATTTACATTAAATTTTTTTCTGCCCCAAAACATGTAAAGTGTCAACATTTCCTTAAATATTTTAATCTAATTTTGCAAAAAATCTAAGAATTTAAACTGATGTTCTATCAAATGCAAACTTTGGGCTTATGTAGAAAATTGCTCCATTAACTGGGCCGGTGGCGGTTGGGTCACAGCGAGTCACGCAGAGCTGAAACCAAAAGTCCATCAAGTCCAAACGCTCCCATCACGCTAACACCCCCCACAAAAACACACACTCCAAGCGCACGTTAGCAGTCTCCGCCGTCTTCGCCACCGCGCGAGCGCCGTCGATGGAGTCTCTCTTCGACACGATCAACGTCCGCGACCTTCTCTCGGCGCAGGACCTCTCGGACCCAACCTCCCCTCTATCAGCGCCCGATCTGCACCTCCTGATCCAGCGCCTCGAGTCACAGTCCCTCCAGATCCGCTCGCAGGTCCAGTCCTACCTCGTCTCACACCGTGAAGACTTCGCGCGCCTCTTCTCTCTCTGCAACGATGCCGTTTCACAGACTCGCGAGGTCTCCGACGACGTCGCCGCCATTATCCGACTCCTCTCCGATCGACCGATCGATGCCGAGGTGCGCGAGGTTGTGTCGGAGATGAAGGTGAAGAAAGAGGAGCTAAAGGTGAAAAAGGAGCTCCTAGGGCTGGTTGGAACCGTTGTGGCGTTGAACAAGGGGTTAGAAAGTGTGAAGGAAGCGTTGAGGAGTGGAAGGTTCGAATTCGCAGCACAAGGATTAAAGGAGTTGAAAGTGGCGTTGAGGATTGGTGAGGAGGATGATAGGGAGCCTTTGGTGTATGGTTTGTTGAGGAAGGAGTGGTCTCAGTGCTTTGAAGAGGTATGCTCTGCTTCCTTGTTACAATTTTTTATAGCTTGATTTGGTGCATTAGGTTTATGGTTATTTGCTAATACGTCGTGCTTTGAATGTATTTTGCGTGTGCCAATTGAGGTGAAGCCTTTCAGTACGTGGGAAATGAAATAGGTTTTTGTAAGTGGCGATTTGAGTTGTATTGACAATTTAGTGTGAAAACAATGTAGATCAGGGTTGGTTTAGGGGGGGAATGTGCAGTAAACAAAAACTAGATTCCTAGATTTACACATTATTTGCTCTTCATATTGCCTCCCAAATAAAGGCTAAGTACTCAGTTATACGGAAACAAGATGCAGTATGAAGTTATAAGTTATGCCAAGTATATTTCAGTCGGAAATCTTCAACTAAACACAATGATGGTAATACTTAATGCATTTTCCCTGGATGATTACCTCATATTTGCTTTGAAGATGATAGCTGAGTTATACTTTCATTGATATATTTCACAATATAATCAATTCGTGTGATTTGTGCCATAGTTATGATGTTTGGGTCGTTTGTGATTTTTATTGAGTTTGTGATTGTTTTTAGAGGAATTCGATTTGGGTTTGTAGATTCAAGAGGTCCTTGTGAAATATATGGAAAAAGCTGTACGATTTGATGGGGACTTGAATCAAGTTGAGGTCAAGTATCAATTAGAAGTAGAGAATGTGAACAGGATTCAGTTACAAACAGTTCTGGAGGCAATGGATGTAAGTTAATTCATTATAATTTTAACTCTCTATTTGAGATCTTCTATTGTGTTCCAATCGTGCTATTTGTTCTTCCTCTTATTTATTTCATTTTTAGGTTGTTAGTATTCTAGAGTATGGGCTTGCTAAAGTTGCTGATTTGATGATCAAATATGTTATTACTCCATTTGTAAATCATGGACGACCTCTTTCATTTTTAGAGGAATTGCATCAAGAATCGGCTGTCCTGAAGATAGTTGCATCACCAGATATTAAGGTGAGTGTGATGTGCTAGGGTCATGGAATCAATTGTACTACTCACACTTTTCCATTCCATGCCAGAGTTACCTGCCTGCACCGTTGGCAGGGGATATTGTTACTTAGTTGCATGTGTTATTGGTTTATTCACGGACAACATTCACTAATTTTAAATTGAATTTATATTGATTAGATCAGGAAGCATTTTCATTTACCTGATATAATCTTATTTTCATTTTCAGTTTGAATTTTTAGATGGAGAGTTTCTCTATTCAGGGATTCTGCTATTTATCAAATTTGTTTACAGAAGTATTTGCCTCCAGAAAAGTTCTTGGATGCAATGTTTTGGACGGTTGACATGGCCAAGGATATCAGACCTAATAATATCTAGTTTTCTCTCAAAGGTTTGCCCTTCAGACCTAAGCATTGTGTGCTTTGAAGCGAGTCTAAGGATGTGTATCCATATAAATACCATTTTATTGATTTCAAATGAAATTGAAATGAATGCTGCTATTGCTTTGTAATATGCTAGTGCACATGATCCATATGATCCCTAAGAACAAAAATAAGGTTATTCCTATCCCTGTCTATCTTCTGATCTAGAATGATTACTTGGTGGTTAGTTGTAGTGTCTGAAAGACAAGGAGGAAGCGTGTCTTTAATAATTTGTAGATAGTGATTCAAGATCTCTGATTTCAGGTTGTACCAACCGATGCATCAAAACTTCCTGACTTTCAGAAGATCATCATCCGTACATCTGAATTTGAGGCAGCTTTGAAGGAGCTTATGTACATTTCATCTGATAATGATAACAGGCTGAGCAATTTTGCTGAAAATGTTGAGGTTCACTTTGCATTTAAGAAAAAGACAGAGATCTTGGCTAAAGCTAGAAATCTGCTTCTAGAATGTGACTTTTCAATTCCTCAAGTGAGTTTCCAGACTGGGAAAATTATTCTTTTGCTATTTTGATTTGCAATTATTTATGAAGAAGGTTGCTGCAGGAGTATACAAGGGATGGTTCTATTTGGAAGAATGATGAAACATCTGTCCAGTCATCCAGCCATGTAGTAAATTTACTTTTCTTATCAGAGAGATGTCTAGTATCCAAAGCAGCCAAAGAATTGATGGGGCTAATTCATCAGACACTGCAGGTATACCATCCGTAAAAAATGAAGTATCTAAATAGTGACTCTAATATGCAGTATATTTTATTTGAAATATAAACTCTGGACTTCTCTTTTCTATATATCATTTCGATCACTAGAGGTCCTATATTTTATCTTTATTACTAGAGGATATCAAATCTCTGCTTATTTTATTGATTCAGTTTTCTCAGTATAAATAAGCCATCCATGTTGTTCCAGAAGCACATGGGTATAGATCGATGTCTCTCTTTCCTATAGTTTAGCAGTTTCTAAATTGAAGTATATGGGAGCAATATTACAAAATGGTGCGGATATCACTGAAGATGTCACACTATAATGACTAGGTGCTTTAAAATGGACAAATACATAGGTGGGGGGTATTTGTGACGATAGAGAAAATGACTTGGATATATTAATTGAAGATGTTATACCACAGGTTTGTAAGGTTAAGTTATGTATAATAAAATGATGGGGAAAT
>Ga0209389_1002486_pt1 | contig 14192 bp, 8 predicted proteins | sample CowpearedBW_FD_187526 | JGI IMG/M metagenome (GOLD analysis project Ga0209389, IMG submission 187526) | Root nodule microbial communities of legume samples collected from California, USA - Cow pea red BW (SPAdes) (version 2) | ecosystem: Host-associated > Plants > Roots > Nodule | place: USA...
TTTATTATTAAAAATAATAATTTATACAATAAAATATTTTTAAAAAAAAAGCGTATGCAAGATTAAAATTTAGGTTAAAATATTAATTGTTTTTATAAATTTAAAAAGAAATAAGAAAACCAAAATCACATAACCAAAATAAAGGTAGGCCAATATTATAATTTTATGTTTATTTTTAATTTTTAAAAATTGTAATCTTTTGACACAAATCCCTCTTGCATTGAAAGTTTTTCATTCTACTGCATTAAACCATATCAAACCCATTCTCTAGTTTCTGTTGATCACTTCATTGAGTAAAAAGCTTAACATGAGAGACTAAAAACAAACAAAATTAACCAAAACAGACAAATATTAAAAGAACCATGCATTATGAAGACAAAAAACACTGGTTAAGACTCTATTGTTATTATAAAATGACAATCTTGTGATTAAACCGTTTAAAAATAATTTAAGAGTGAGTCAAAGTTCATATCAGATAGAAAAGACACTTAAACATTATATAATAAAGATTCATAACTTTATTGTTTTAAGGTTTTGATTAAAAGTAATATCCATTATTATATATTTGCAAGACTAATGTCATATATATCTAAAATCATCTTTCAATAATGATTACAACTCATATGAAAAAAAATATAAACCCAAGATAAACATTATAGTAATTCGTCCAAGAAACACTTCTGAGTATGAAAAATTTGCAGAAAGTTAAGATATATACGTACTATGATGTGGTAGAGAGGAGAGAGAGTGAGTGTTGAACATGGAAGGTGTTACCATGTCACCAAAGCTTCTGAATTGAACTGCAATGGTCCAAAGCATAATCAGAAATGCAAGTCGAAGTGTCCAAAGCCTGAACATGGATGATCTCTTTGGAGCAAGCATGATGAATCTGCGTTTGTCAACCATTATGGCATCAGACACAAACCCTTGCAATTTCTCATCATTTACCTCTCCAACTATCACACTGATCAATGCTTCATATCTCATCTTACTATGTGTCTTCAAATTCATCTCCTTTTCTTTCATTTACTACATATGTGTGTGTGATGTGGTAATGACAATGAAAGAAAGTGAAAATCTATGTTTTGTATGATTTGTACTACAAGGTTTAGGAATGATATATGAAGAATGAAGAGAAAATTTTGTGAGGGAAAAAAAAGGGGAAAAAAGGTAAAACTAGAGCTTGTTGGTGTTGAAGAGAATTCCCAAAATGAAAAGGTTGAAGATAATGATTTCTAAGGACGAAAAGTTAGAGAAGGAAAAAGGTTATTTAAGCATTATGAGATTTTCGCAGTTCTAGCTAGGTCACACCAGGTAAAAAGTTTGGCAACTTCATTTTCCTTTTTCTGTTGTTTCATGTTTTCAAATACTTTATAAGGGAGAAAAAGATTCGACCAGTCTTAAATAAGTAAGAAAAATAATACTTTAAATGTTTTTTGAATCATAATAATTACCTAACAAATTTAATGAATTCTCAATTTCCCGTTATTTAAACTTTTTTTTATTATATTATGGAAGTTAAGAAAATAATGTACTGCTATATTAGTTGAAAATCCGGATGAGAAAACTTTTGAAATAAGACTTATTTATATTTTTCAACATGTTGCTTATTTTAACCATAGATGCCATAGGTCATAATGATAGGTCAAATCTATATATACAAAAATATTTAAATGAAAAAATAAGGGTAATATATTTTAGGTTACCATTTTTTACCATATCATCACAAAGATCGGAAATACAGAAGTTATTGTAATTTATCGTATAAGATGGGTGGAATTTTTATACAATATAATAAGTGAAATTTAGAGGCTTTCGATTGTAAATTAAATTTTTACGCAATTAATTTAATAATCTTTTCTAATACTGTTTTTTTTAAATGGACGTTTTTACTTCTTCACCAAAGTACTATAATGTTAAGGAATGACCATTTTATGCAAAGTGTTAAATTTAAATTTTTTTTTATCAGAAAATGCGGTAGATTATGTTTTTTTTTAATAAAGTCAGCTAAATTTATTCAACCTAATGAAACTGGGAAATGACCTTTATAACATTCAATCAATCATTTAAAACATGCTTTTAAAAAATCTTAGAAAGAAGGAAAATATAATATTTTAAATATATTTATGAGGTTTTATGCGTTTAATCTCAGTGAAAGAGATTTACAGAAACGTTTAAATTTACGAATTGGTGCAACACAAAACTCATTATACCGGTATACAATAAATTCTGTCAGACCATATATATCTTTTAATTTTATTTATGTTTTTCTCCAATAAAATAAAAACACCTTGCCTTCTTCCTTTTCCATAGAAAAACTGTCATAAGATCGAGAGACTTAAGTTAACACAAAATGATTACTTAAACTATAATCACCATAATAATTGGTTGAAAATGTGGTTTTTTCAGTTTAAAAAGATATTAAATAGCAAAGGGAAAGATTAAAATCAATTATTAATATTCGGATAGTCTCATAAATTTGGATAATTTTATTAAATTTATTTTGTTAGTGGGATTCAAAAATTTTATATTTATTAATTGAGTTTCTATCGTTTAATTTTTTTGGTATTAACTAGTTGATGTGATTGTTATTATATTTTAGAAATGTTAGAATGGGTTCTAATTTGTGAGTCAACCTGGTTAAAATCCGTGATGAGTCGGGTTGGATAGAGAAAAATTCAGTTTTTTTCAAAAATAGATTGAACTGAATTTGGCTCACTTAACCCATGGCTCAAATAGGTTCGACCAGTTATGTGCTGATACTTTAATCTTTAACTATTATCTTTATAATAATATTTCGAGAATTATGTGAACACTTTAATTCAATTTACTCTCATTGTAATAGAATAAATATATAAAAAAATTCGTAAGTCAGCCAACCTACTAATCCACCCAACCCGTGCGTGGTCAAGCCGGGTTGCAAAATTTTTGGCTCACAAAAATTGAGTCGGATTGAGCTGACCCTTTTTTAGCTCAAACCGTGGTGAGCCAACCCACGTGAGCCAGGTTAACTAACTATGACACCTTAGTCATCTTGTTTTTTTGTTTCTAAATGTTTTTCTATTTCCAAGTATTAAGAAATGTAAAAAAATTACCCTATATCAAATTGGAAGAACATTTTTTACAAGTTCTCTGTCTTTCATAAAGAAGATTACCCTTATATGAAATCTACCCCTTGAACACTTTAGCTTTGTGAGAGGGATGGAGTGCTAAGTAAGGTTCTACACCTCTAGAGGTTGCATGGGCTCAAAGTCGCTTTGAAGGTTAAGGTTGAGAAGTTCATAACATTGTAGTACACATGGATGAAAGAGAGAAGATATTTGGTTAGGACATAATACCTGCAATTTTCATAGCTGCCACCCATTCCAGAGAATGTTAGGCACAAACTTGTATTGTGGTGCGTAGTAATTTTTTGTTGGGACAAAGGAGTAAGCACACTAGGATTGCAAAATTTGTCCCATTTAGAAAGGTAGAGGCCCAACCACATTACGTCAATATAAGTTGTCATGTCACCAAAATCTCTTCACTCATTATTTCCCTATGTCTTTCAAGTTCTGAGAGTGCTTGTGAGAAGAGAGTGAGAGAGAGAACTTGAGGAGCTTTTGAAGGAGAGTAAGCAATCGGTGGATACCTAGTATCATCAGGAGAACTTGTTTAGGTAAGGGAAACTAACCTTATTCTTTTGTTTGTGCCTGTGCAAGTCGAGATGATGATTAAATGGCTTAAAGGTGAAATTCATGATGTTTTATATTATCTTTTTTGTTAAACTAGATACTCGTTGTGATGAATGAAATAATGAATGTTGATGGTGTTGTGCTCATGTGTATCCATGGCAAAAGGAAGGTTTTCATCGGACTAACCCACCCAAGTTCGATGGGAGTGGAAACTTGGATCAAGATAAAGCATGGTTGTGAGGGCTAGAGAAGATCTTTAATGTTGTCTCTTGTCCTAAGGACAAGCAGTTGACCTTTGCTTTTAAGAGAGTTTAAGTTTTGGTGGATGGGAGCTCAATAGTTGATAACAACAATGGGAGATGTGGAGGATTGGGAGTACTTTAAGTTGTTGTTCTTTGATAAGTATTTCCTCGACAGTGTGAGATATGCCGAGGGAAGCTGACTTATTATGTTTGGAGCAAGGGGAGATGTCAGTGGCAACTTATGCCTCAAGGTTTAAGTACCTAGCAAGATTCTACACACAAGTTGTTTCTAAAGTTTGGAAGTGTATAAAGGTTGAATACAATCTAAGGCTTGAGTTGAAGAGCGTAGTGGCCCCTATGTGTGTGCAAGAGTTTCCTGCCTTGCTGAAAAAGGCAAGGTCAGTGGAGGGGCTAGAGGGACCATTTTGAAGAGTGACTTGACGCGAGGGAAGACCAAAATGTACTAGGCCAAGTCGTACACAAGGCCTTAACATCAGTTGTTTGGGAAACACCTTCTTGATTGGTGGAAATATCGTTACGAGATAGGATATGTTTAACTTGCCACCAAGTGGGACATTTTTCCCAGGAGTGCTCGATAAAGAAGAACCTAGTGGCTTCTAGTGGAGGGAAAATGTGGGAAGGAATGGTGGAAGGCCCCAAGGAACAGGATGTGTGTTTGTGATGTTGAGAGCTGAAGCTGCAAGCACATGTAATCTCATCTAAGATGTGTGTTTCATAAATGGCAATAATGTAAGTGTTTTGTTTGACTTTGGAGTAACATGCTCCTTTTTGTCTTATGCATGTGTGGATAAGTTGGGTTTACATTTGAGGGAGTTAGAATTGGAATTGGTAGTTTGCATTCTAGCTTCAAGACAAGTAAGACTACTTTGGTATGCATAGCATTTCCAATGGTGATCAAAGGACACAAATTCAAAGTCAACTTGATTTGTTTTCATTTGAAGGGCTTACACATGATATTGGGGATGGATTGGTTGTGTATGGGAATGACAAAAATATCCATGCCGACAGGTATCCGGGATAAAATCCGCTACAGGAAGTGGATACTTCAAACGAGTACCCACGGACAATGCGTAACAGATAATTTAATACCTAATTATAAACTAGGCAGGTGCGGAAATCATACTCCATGTCCATACATGTATCCATTACCCAAAAAATATTAAAATTAAGGTTAAAATATATATTTGATCCTTATTTTCGTTCAGTTTTGTCATTTCAATTCTAATATTATTTTTTTTTTCAATCAAGTTCCAATTTTCTTTAATTTTGTTTAATTTGGTCATTTTTTTTCTAATATCGTTTAAATAATTAATGGTGATGAACAATGATTGTATTGGGTTGTGTAGATCATTGACTTGGATTGGTCAAAACCTTTTAAATGAAAAACGTAAGTAGAACCCAAACGAAAATTAGTCAAATATATTGAATGATTAAGTAAAGTTTGGACCAAAACCTCGTCAAATCTACTCAACTTTGCCAAGGATTCACATGGATTTGCAAAGGTGACCCCAAGGGTGAGGTATCGCCTTGAATGGATGTGTGCATTAGGATGTGAATTGCCTAAGGTCACGATAAGATGACAGTTTCCAAACTCTACTAAGTGCAAGACTTATGTAGATGAAAGTACTTAGTGAATGAGAGTTGATGGAGGTCACTTGTGGTTGGTTGGGTTGTTCTCTTCAAAGTATACTACATATAAGTCAGATCATAAGATGGACTAACATTGTCACACTCGATGGAGTACTGTTTGGTTTGAGTCCAAGCCTTGCTCATGTATGGCTGGTAGGGCGCTAGACATCGTCTCAAGTCTCCCTAGCGTGACAAGTACATGGTCTCTGAGACTTGCTCAAGCCTAGAGGTGTCAGTTTGGCCAATGGCCCATGGGCCAATCCCAACCCACTCTTTGTTAAGCCCCCCTCCCCCCACCCCCCCAAATGAAGTAGTAAAAAAAAATTCCAGCCCGAGTTAGGGCCAAAGTGGGTTCGACCATTAAAATACTTTAACTAATTATTAAATGTAATATTTTGAATCTAAGTCAAAGATTAAGTCGAGCTGTCTTGGGCTGGCTAGAACCGAAGATTGAGACTAGACGATTTGGCCAAGAAACATTTCTAACAAACGACTAAGACATGCTTAGTCCAGCCTAGGCCCACGATTGAGACAAGACGACCCAAACCAAACCAAGTCAAAGACTAAGATGGGTCGGCATAGGCTGACATCCGAGAAGGGTCGATCGGAATGGAGACGGACTAGCCTGTGACGAGCGGAATGGACCAGTTCGGGCCAAAGGCTGAGACAGGTTGGTACGAGCTCACGATTGAGATAGGCTAATCTGGGTCGAGGGGTAGACGGTTCACCCCGAGCCGACGAAAGAGATGGGTTGACCTGGGATGACGGCCGAGACGGTCTAACCTGTGCTTAAGATCGATATCACCTATCTCGTGCCCAAGGATGAGATAACCCAGCCCAACATAGTTCAAGATACACGTACAACACATAGTTCATATAACCACACCTCATAAATATTAGCCTTTGCAAAACTAAATTCAAATGATTTAATTTTTACGATGTTAGTTAATTATAAAAAAAAATAATCTTCATGAAAGAGAATAGAAAAACACAAATGAGGAAAAAAAGAAGACATTATTCAAGAATGAAAAAAAAAAGAGAAAATAAGGGAAAAAAGTAAACAATTTATTAAGTTAAAAAATTGAACAAATGGTGGTTTATGATTATAAGTTTAAAATATAATTAAGTTATATATATTCTTTGTAATTTATAAACCTAATTATGAAAGTCTAAACTAAAATAAGAAAAATTAAATTCATAAACCTAATTATACCGGTCTAAGTTAAAATAAGAAAAATTGGATTGCAAGAAAAATTCAACACAAGTGATAATTGCCAAGAAAAAAAAAAGATTTAATGTGCTTCACAAACTTAACGTCTAAGATCTAAAATATTTAGTTTGTAGTTACACCATTCATTTTAAAATAAACTTAGATCTAAAAACATTAAAATGAATTTTAACTAATGAATCAACTCGATTCACCAAAAATTCAAACCTAATTAAATTTAGAAATTTTTAATTTTTTTAAATATTGATTGAACTAAATTCAGTTAACTTAACCTACAAGCTAAATAAATTTGAACTGGATAAAAGATAGGTAAACTCCTAACCACTAACAACAACACTTTGTTAGCTTTTTATAATCATCTTTTTATAAGTTTTTATTATAATTATTTACTAAAATATTGTTGAATAGTTTAGATATTTAATTTATTTCTTTATCAAATTATTTAAGTTGATACTTTAATTTTCAATTACTATCTTTATAATAATATTAGAAAAATTAGGTGAACAATTTGACCCACTAACATAAAAAAATAAATCGAGTCAACTCATTTTCATTATATGACAATAACTATATCAAATAAAAAAATAAATATGTTTTTGATCTATTAATTTTCAGTGCAATATTGCAATTGGTCCCTTTTTGAAATTTTTGTCAAATTTAATCCTTTAACTTTAAAAATGCGTAAATTTAATTATATTAACCAAACTTTGTTAAGTTTATTTAACTAAATTCACGCATTTTTAAAATTAAAAAACTAAATTAGGATAAAATTTTGAAGATTGACTAATTTTAATTTTCACTTAAATTTAAAAGACAAAAAACATTTTAACCCAAAAATAAATTACAAAAATAAAACATTCATAAATAAATCAATCCACAAATCCACGATCACAATGAATTGAGTTGAATTACAAAATCTCTCACTTACAAAAAATAAGTTGAACTTAGCTTATTCCTTTCTAATCCAAATTGTGCTAAGCCAACCCGTGATAGCTCTATCCATAAATCCAATTAAGTTCTTTTAGTATATAACAGAAGCTAGGCTTTTGGCTTCTGCACCATGAATCCACGACTCCAACAGCGTGACTCATCGCCAAAATCATAATAGCAGGTCGAAAAGTGCTAATTACCAGTTAACTCTCGCTGGCATTAATTGCGTTTCCAATAAAGAATTTTGTGAACTACAGAGTTTCAATCTCCACAAGTGGACAGGGAGCAAGATTCTACTGATAGCATAACGATAGGAAGCTTCTATACAACAAATTTAAAATCCCACATCATATTTTCATTGCCCAGATGTTAAATGTCCTATGTAATAGGAGGATAAGTTGATACAACTAGCAGTTAATATTAGAGGCTAGCAAAGTCAGCATGCATTGAGTTGCTTTTCTTCTGTGTGGATAAGCCATGGAAAACATAACAGGAATCAAGAAACAATTATGCAATGTAAAGCATTGTGAATTGGAGATACCTACTCTGAAAGAAGATACTAGACAGTTCATTGATATGCCTACATAGATAATAATAGATGCTCAAACTTATCTGTGTCTATGGAGCCTGGGTATAATACTAAGGTTGACCTAGTAAAAGTTGGAAAGAAGGGTGGAAGAGGATGTGGGTTCAATTTCTTCACTAACATTTGAGAGATATAAAGTTGGTTTGAAAGATTTGAAAAAGAAGGTAAAAGAGGTTATGAGTTCAACTTCCCCACTAACAAAACTAACAACAAACATTTGTCGAAAAAAAAAAAATAAAACAAGGACAAAATTTTCGTTGACCCAAAGGAATTTCACTGACATGGTCCGAACCGATGACCTAATAAATTATACTCATTCTATTGAAATTCCAAGAGCTTTCATGAGGAAAGCATACTCATATGCAGTTTCGTCACATTGAGCATAGTGACCACCTTCGCCAAAATGCCCTCCTATCATACTTGTTTTCATGATGACACTAAGAGAACAACGAGGGCAGGTACTATCTCGTACTTTAGCAACCCATTTTGCACCTTCCCAAACTCCAACCCTGAGAATGAATGTCAAATACTAACATCAACATTATTGAAGCGATTAGAAGTTGCTCAATGCATAATAATTAGGATGTAAAGTATGCATATCAATAAAATTGTGTGTGTGTAGATGATTCGAAGGAATTAGATTACCTTGAATCATTAACTGCTGCCGTAACCAAAACTGAAGGAAAACAACTGTTTGGAGGAATGTTGTCATAAGGAGAATAACTAAGAATAGAATCCAGATTTGATTGTAGCTGAGGATTTCCGAATTCTTCATAGTCCAAAAGTGTGAGGGGTAGAGTGGGATCCAACAATGTGTTGCATATATCAAGAAATGGTACCTGGTGTGTATAACCCATCCAATTATGAGGGGAAGGTATTTAAAGGTATGCAAATGTGAATAATGTGAACTGATAAAATTAACTATCAGCTATAAATAAATAAAAAATGAGTGAAATTATTTAATTTAGTAAATATGACACTCTATTTAATTGATACATAAAATGCAAAGCACACCCAAATCTATATGATAAATGTGCACGAGAGAAGACATAACATTTTAATTAATGGACATCTAATTAATAGTGTAACTAACATAAGATAATGTAAGTAGCTATATCTAATGATATCTTAACCTATCTAACACATTTTGAGGCTCACCTAGTGAGATATGATTTCAGATTATCAAAAGCTAATTTTGGTCCTCCAGAGGTTATTTTACAAAGTATGTTATTTATTAAAAAACATTTGAAATTAATTCTTCAAATCTCAAGGTTCTTCCTCTCTAAGTAACCTTGTATAATATATTCTATTTCGCTAAGGGTTGACAATTGTTGTCTTCTGAATTCTGACAAAAACATTGCTACGAACGAATTTCAGCCAAACAGTAGAGACATGGTACTAATTGATGGGATTAAATTTGAAATAAGCAAGATGTTTTCGCACTGCTCACCATCTCTGAAAAGCTCAAAAGCAAATCCTTCATTTTTTGTTACAATCACGATTATATTAAACTTACTTTTAATATAACAGCACGAAAGAGTTGGGGACACATATTCACAGCTGCACCAACCAGAAGGCCGCCTGCACTCCACCCAATAGCACAAAGCAGATCACTCTGAACATAACCCTTATTAACTAAGTAGTTGCCACAGGATACAAAATCAAATATTGAATTCTGTTTGTTTAATCCACTCCCAGATTTATGCCATGAAGGACCTCCACCACCACCACCTCTGTTACAACACAGGTTGCCGCATAATTAAAATTTAAAAACATAAAACTTACAAAGAACATAATAAAGTTATCCCATTTGTCATGGTCAACAGGGCCATAAATGTAAAACATGTATGCAAATCATATGAAACAAGTCAGTACTCATAACAGGCCGACATGAAAACTAAACTGTAGAAATAGATGCCAGGTAACCAACCTTACATCAGCAAATGCCAGTACCCAACCACGGTCCAGTATACTCAGGCGATCTGAACACCAGCTCTTATCCAGATCTTCTCCGTACGCTCCATAGCCTACTAAGAGTCCAGGGGATTGACCCTTCTTCCAGGATTCTCTAGAGTACACAATAGTTAGTGGAACCATTACGCCATCATTGGAAATAACTTCCTCCCTCTGACAACAGTATATTTGAGAAAAGTCCTTCCATCTCTGTGAATTAAAATTCGTGGCACATTCTTTCTTATCACTACATGCCTCGTGAATTGTACTCTTATTTAGCTCAAAAGTTGGGATGGACGACCAACCAACAGAATCACAGTTCACTTCCTCTTGATGCACAATAGAGTATGTATGTTTTGACATGTCATAGTCAACAACTAAATCCGGCATCTGTTCACTCACCCAAAAACCAGAGAAAATGAAAGAAGCTTCCAAACTAAAGAAGATAAATCATAGATATAATACTTCAAAAATATGCATTTCAACGAAATCATAAAAATTAAATGATAACATTCAAGATAGTAATACACGTTTAATTAATTAAAATTTCTTCTAGTAATTACATATGCTCATTGAGTAGATTTGAAATGAGCCAATCTACAACAATTGATTCAATTAGTAATGCCAAAAATTACAAAGTCTGGAGCTCAACAATTATCACCCAACGCACTATCAAATACTCAGCTCGCACAATTATAAACAAATAGTATTTATAGAGTGTCTCCGCAATATAGATTATAAAGGGAAATGGTAAAATATTATGAAAAAATCTGGAAGGACAGGAATTGGACAATGCAATTGCTATTAAATTCAACCACGGTCCTACTGTTCTTGCAAACAACTTTAAGCATACAACAAGAAAAAGTCTTAATTTTTTAATATATTAACATTTTACCGAGAAAGTAAGTGGCAAAATTCAGTTAAAATATGATATTTATTGGGTGCTTAACAAATTGATTTTCCTTAATTTCCCTCATTATAGAATCGTTTCTTTTGTATACATTTTTTTAACTGATTTAGGTTAGGGATGGAAAATAAATCTTAAATATGTCATTTAATATTTTTTTAATGCTAGGAATAAATTTGACTCTATTAGTTGAATCATATTCTAAGGAATCAAATGTTATAGTTAAATCTTTAGACTTTCTAGATTCAAGGAATTGATCCAGAAGGATTCTTGAACTTTTCAATAACATTGAGTACCTGAATAAATACACACACACACAATTATTAGTATTATTATATATATAATTAGGAGAGTACAGCAAAATGGAATAGATGAAGTTCAATCTCAGTACTTCTTATAGTTGTTATTCCTAATTTGCCAGTATTTGCTTTTGAAATTGAAATTGGAATCATGTTGAAACACTATTTCATGTAATTTTTACTATAAGTCAGATACAAATTACGATTACCGTAAGTTTGTAATTTGGGCTTATATTCTCTTTATTATAAATACAGTACCCTATGTATTTTATACACAAGGGAGATTACTTTTATACCTATTTTTCACTATATTCAACACTATACATTACAAAGCAGGTTAAATTAAGCATTGTGTTTAAAAAGAAACTTTGAATATAATTTATAATCAAAAATTTCAAATCATGTTTTTAAATGGATCATGGGAAACCATGCAAAGCAAAGCAATAAACACACACCCAAAAACATATTGATAAACTTTAGAAAAATCAAGATGTGAATTCTTACACATGTATTCAGCACCATCCACAGAACACCCACAAAGTTCAATATCAGTAGACTATTATTTGTAAAATCTTTACATTCACATTTACAAACAACACGAATTATGAAATCATCTGAGTCTAAAAATTGTGTATTGCATGCCTAATTGTTAATAATCATACCACGGGTGATGAAAGAACCACACGGTAAACCATACTGAGGAAGTCATGATTTGAACCTGGACTGACGCTGCATGTATTTGATGGCAGAGGAAAGTACCATGGCTTCAGGTCTTGAATATATGATTGATGCTACAAAGAAATTCAAGGTCATATGTTAATATATGTAGGTTTTAAATTGGAACAAAAAAGTTTATTTATGTTTCATCTTAATGAAACTTTGTATAGAAAATAAGCATGGGTACATTCCAAGGTCAATTGCAAACTACTGCCAAAGAAAATGTCTAAATAGTTCACAATCTCAGGAAATCGATCCAATCCAATGAAGTCCATCAACCACTTTGGAGTTCAACGTTCATATTCAAATTCATCAACCACTTTGGAGTTCAACATATGAAGGCCCATGAAGATGATTATCCACCTCTCATCAATGATCTTCCAAACAAATTCATAACAATGAAAATACCAGTAATGTTAAATTGGAAACAACTACACGAATAAATGGTTAATTTTGAACGAAAAAAGGTTTAGAATTTTACTTTTTCTTAGTATTATTAAATTTATATTTAATCTTCCCTTGTGCACAATCCATCTTGTCACATATGAAACCCATTGTGGGTTTTATATGTGAATCTAGTAACCGAAAGACCACCATGGAAGGGACAACAAGTCTAAGGTAAATGGCTACATTCTTCCAAAAGTGACTACCTAATATTACATTCTGAACTTTTCTCCCCACAACTACAATTCCAAACTTGCTTGTTTCCAGTCTTCAAAGCTGAACAAGTTCATGAACAATGTTTTCAATTCAGGAAAGCAAGCTAGAGTCTGATATGACATGGCAAAATCTAGTTATACCAGTTTTATCAAGTCTCTTCCTTTTGTAAACTTCTTCGATGGTTGATTAGCATTGCTTTATCATAAATGGAGGTGGTCATCCTTCTTCCCTTCTTGATAGTAAATTGATGGACCTATAAATGCTTCTCAAAATCTTCAAATATCAAATCAATGCAACACATAGCATGTGGAGTCTAGTACAAATACTTGCAATTTTACATCAACAATTATCCACCAGTGTTGAAATTTGCAGCATTATCAAAAACCATTTACACTACATTCTCTTCTCCTCTCTAACAAATTCCATAGCATCATTCCGCATCTTAAGATGTCTGAGGTAGGCAATGAATAAAGAAACATACCTCCTTTATGGTTGTTCACGAGAAAGTTAAAAATTGAATGCCCTTTTTTTTTCTATTCACTCATAAGACATAATTGTACATCGTATTCTCTTCAATTCTTCCCTATACTCTTTAAAGATAAGATCAATTTTATGCACTACTTGTTTTAAAAGTTTTTCTCTAACGTCATAATAAGATGGAGGTTTATAACCAACACCATATCTCACAATTTTTCTAAAGTTGGATTTCTATTAACATTGAATGGAATGGCACTTGTGTAGAAAAATTCAACAGTTTTAGCCTCAGATTTTTCCTTTATCCCTTTTTTGTACAATTGATTTAAAGTAAATTGTACTACTACTACTACTACTGACTTATTTGGATTCTTCACCTTCTGTTACCATGGCAAATGGCTCTCAAATAAAAGTTAATGGCATTGGTCAAACACAGTCTTCTTCTAATCTTACTCTAGATTTTGTGCTTTAGATTCCCGGGTATCCTTTTAATATATTCTACATAATCAAGCTCACTCGCACTCAAAATTACTCTGTTCTTTTTGCTAATATTTTTGTTCTTACTCAGGATAAGCGTATCGAACAAACGATTGGAGCAGGACATGAGTCTCGATGATTATGCTATCTGTCACAATCAGTTGCTTGTATCTCCATTGTGTCTCAAGCTCTTGGACATCAATGCTTAGGTCATCCTAGTTCTACCAAAATGTGTCTCATGCTTCGCGGTCTTCTCACAGATCGTCTTTTCAATGCGAGTCTTGTCACTTACGAAAATGGACTCGTCATACCTATAGTACTCGAGTTAATAAAAGTGATTCGTCACCTTTTGTTTTAGTGCACTTCGATAATTGGGGTTTTAGTTTGTACAGTTT
>Ga0209389_1002494_pt1 | contig 14179 bp, 8 predicted proteins | sample CowpearedBW_FD_187526 | JGI IMG/M metagenome (GOLD analysis project Ga0209389, IMG submission 187526) | Root nodule microbial communities of legume samples collected from California, USA - Cow pea red BW (SPAdes) (version 2) | ecosystem: Host-associated > Plants > Roots > Nodule | place: USA...
TTTTCTTTTTATATTACTTAATTTCCTCAACTTTATTTATTTACCCGGAAACATTGGAAATATTTTATATTAATGAAACATGAAAAAACTTATATGTATACCAAGGCATACTTCCAATTTTAAATTAAATAAAGAAATTATCTTACAATCAGTAATCTTTATGTTCTTTTCATAGAATATTCTTCTTTGCTGGAAACCATACTTGACACATCACTATTCTAAAAACATTATTTGGAGAAAACAGAAAAAAAAACAGTAATACTCCCTCCCTCTCTGTTTCTATGTGCATTTATTTTTTTTAGAATTAAAAAAAAAATGCATTAGTGGACAAAACATAATGTCCTCCTCGCCACTCTCGAGCTCCAATCTCCAGACAGACACAGAGAAACAGAGAAAGAGAGACAATAGCCGTTACTTTCTCAGCATTAGAACGTTAGGTAACAAAACCCCTTTCCCAACATTCACTTCGCACTTCACTCTTCACACTTCACACTTCGCTCTTCACAACACAAAATCCTCAAACGACATCAACAACTCTCTCACTTCACTCTCTCTGTTCCTCACACCAATGGCCACTCGCTTCACCCTCATCTTTGCGGCTTCACTTTTCCTCTTGCTTCTCGGTTCGTACCTTCCTTCTCTTCGTCCTTTCTTTTCCTACTCCGCTTCTCACAATGTCGGTGCTTCTATTTTTTATTTTTCCTTTTTTACACATGTGTATAAAAAAAACAATTAATGACGAACGGTGCTAATTGAAACTAGATTTATGATGCAGTTACCTCTTTTTAACCATTTTACCTGATGGAGGGTTTTAATTAAAGATATGTGTTCTAATTTACCTCTTCCTTGCCCTGCCCTTTCAACTGGGTATGTGGTTCTTCTCAATTTGTGTTACAGTTCGTGTGTAGAGACCATTTTCTGCATCATACTTTGGTTTGTGTGACACCTTACCAGAGATAGAGCTGGTAAAATGGTCGATACAACCGAGTTTTAAATTTTTATCCAAATTAAATGCGGGTTTTTTAGCCTCATCCAAGTACTGTCTTATTTTTTATGGGTTTAACCTTTGAAAGCCCCGCTAAAAGTCTTGCTTTTATTAGGCTTTTTTTGCCACATTTACCTTACTGCACTTTGCATTGTGTCTGTGGAATAAAAGAACTTGATGATTGATTGTTTAGACTTGCAGATACAGCTAGTAGAGCTAGAGCTAGCATTTTTCACTCTCAATGAACAAGTCATGTCTTCTTTTGTACTGCATAATTTGATTTGTTTTAATGTTATGAAATATTGTGTGTCAGATTGTTGCTCTGGGAGTTTTATTGGGGTCTGCTATGGAAGAAGCGCCGATGACCTCCCAACACCTGATAAGGTGGCACAACTGGTTCAACTTCACAAAATCAAATATGTCAGAATTTACGATTCTAATATACAGGTTCTGAAGGCCTTTGCAAACACTGGGGTTGAGCTTATGATTGGGGTTCCGAATTCAGATTTGTTGTCTTTGTCTCAGTTCCAATCTAATGCAGATAGGTGGCTGAAAAACAGTGTCCTTCCATACTATCCTGCCACTAAGATCACGTACATAACCGTTGGTGCCGAAGTCACCGAGAGTCCTAATAATGCCTCTTCACTTGTTGTGCCTGCCATGACCAATGTGCTTACAGCACTCAAGAAACTTGGGCTGCAAAAAAAGATAAAGGTTTCCAGTACCCATTCCCTTGGGGTTTTGTCCCGATCGTTCCCACCTTCTGCCGGGGCTTTCAATAGCAGTCATGCACATTTCCTAAAGCCAATGCTAGAATTTCTGGCAGAGAATCAGTCACCTTTTATGATTGATATATATCCTTATTATGCTTACCGTGACTCCCCTAGTAAAGTGTCTTTAGACTATGCCCTTTTTGAGGCATCCTCTGAAGTGATTGATCCAAACACTGGTTTGTTGTATACAAACATGTTTGATGCTCAGATTGATGCTATATACTTTGCACTGATGGCCTTAAATTTCAGAACAATTAAGGTTATGGTCACTGAGACAGGTTGGCCTTCCAAAGGGTCACCTAGGGAGACAGCTGCAACTCCTGATAATGCACAAACGTACAATACTAATCTGATAAGGCATGTTATCAACAACACTGGTACTCCTGCAAAGCCCGGAGAGGAGCTAGATGTTTATCTTTTCTCATTGTTCAATGAAAACAGGAAGCCTGGTTTAGAATCTGAGAGAAACTGGGGATTGTTTTATCCCGACCAGACAAGTGTGTATAGCCTTGATTTCACTGGGCGGGGTGCGGTTGATATGACCACCGCGGCAAATATAACCAAGTCCAATGGAACCACATGGTGCATTGCCTCAAGTAAGGCCTCACAAATAGACTTGCAGAATGCAATAGATTGGGCATGTGGTCCTGGCAACGTCGACTGCACAGCCATACAGCCTAGTCAGCCTTGTTTTGAGCCAGATAACCTCGCTTCTCATGCATCTTTTGCATTTAATAGCTATTATCAGCAAAACGGAGCTTCTGATGTTGCATGCAGTTTTGGGGGCACCGGTATAAAAGTTGACAAGGATCCAAGTACGCTCATCACAACCTCCTTCTCATACCTTATTTATCTTCATTGTATTTTTTTGTCATCTGCTGTTTTTCCCATAAACTGCTGCATTCATATGCTACATATGATTTGGAGAAAGCTAGTAAAATTGTGTTGGAAATTTAAGTGTGAGTCCAAGTTTTACATTGAGTAAAAATGAAAAAGTTGAGTATCATATAAAGATAAAGATCCATAAACTCATCGTCTTAAGATTTTGGGTTGAAAGTGGTGTCAATTTCTTATGTGTGAGTTGGACTCATGTCTCATTAGTGTTATATCTCTCTTGTGATTCTTTTTCGAAAGATCCAACAAATAATAATCCATTTTAGGAGAAGAAAGTGTATATATGTAGAGGGAGATCTGTTCGACATTATGTGGAAGTTGTTTGATATCTGGCAAACTGGCTGCTCTCATAGTTATTATGAATGTTTCCAAAATTTGGTTTTACTAAGTTGTTTGTTCGTACTTAAGTGTTATGGTAGATTGTTTTCTGTCACTGATTAGCTGATGTCAATTCTGCAGGCTATGACAACTGCATTTACATGAGGGCTGGGTAAGTTCGATATAGGACACGATATCTGGCTATTCCTTTTATTTTGACCTTAAATTATACAAATTCAATTTAGGATCAGTTATGACATTTGGGTTTTTCTTCCATTGTGTTTTTGCAGAAGTAACAAAACTGTGACAAGCAATACAACGGCAATGTCTTCTTCAACTTCATCCTCTTCCCAGAAGGGAAATTCAACACTAGTTTTTACTATTCTTCTTGTAACTTGTCTCTCCGCCTTGATGCATATTCAACGGTACTGACAAGCTAGATTGTTGAAAGTGCAGCACGATTTTGCTTTGTTTTAGATGTATGCTGCATTAGACATGGTTGGGGAAGTAATAGTTTAGTGGAAAGCGTTGGTATGCTCTGTGTAATGTATGCATCAGAAAAAAAGTGTAAACTCCGTTGTTGTTATATAAGAATTGTTTTTTCTTCACTGCATTGGTACCAGTTTTGTGTGACAAGTGATAAAAGAAAATGGCTTGCAAAGATAAGCTGTTGGACTGGTCAATTATGCATGTGTAATGCGTTGCTGCACCTCATTGTTATTGGTTCAACACAGTGAATTATTAAATAGTGAACCCGTGTAGACCATCCAACAATTCGTAGCATATTCTGTAGCAATGATTTAGGAAACTGTTAGGTTTTCTTAATGAAAGGAAATTGTAGGGTTGTTGTAATAATGGGTCTTTTCAACATCCTACCCAATATTCTTTTATTCATTAAAACCAAAAATAGGAATCCACTACTACTATTTTTAATAGTTAATGAGTCATAATAAGTTATATTGAATGTTACTACTAGCTAGAAAAAGAAAAATGGATTAACCAAGTTGATCCAAATTAGATTTCTGAAAAATTAATTGGATTGAGTTAGTCCATGTTTGAAAGTAAATTGGAAATCTTGACCCAACCCAAGTAAGAGTTAGGTTGAGCCAACTAGACCTAACTTGAGACATAATGCAAATTTTGAGGTGAGATATTTTTAAAATCAATAAACATAGCATATTATACCGACAAAACATAAGTGTTTTTTTCTGTTGGCACTGTTCGAACTCATCCACCAAGAAAAACATACACTAAGTTGCATTGCAGTGAACCAGCCAATAATTATATTTTGCCTAAATCAAGAACTTGGTTTGTTTGTCTTATGCCTGACCTTGTTTTGCCTAAGCTCGGCATAATTTTTATAACAAAATATATGAAGGTAATAAATAATCTAAAAATAACAATAGTAATCATTAATCATTCCACGAAAACATATAAATACTTAAAAACCATCAATGATCTTCAAAATTTAGTTTATCAAGAGATGCCATTACCATGAGAGCACGTTAGTGGCTAATCACTACATAATATCATCAGTTTATCACTTTAATTAAGCCCTTTCTCACCAATAAAACTTTTTTTTTTCATTTAAATTGTTTCACCAAATATACTAGACTTATTAAAATATATTTTACTCGTAAAAAGAGTTTCAGGTACTATTAACCTAAAAAGTTATTGTGAAGAAAGCTTATATCAACCAGTCATATTTACTAAAAAGGAGCAAACATGTATAACATAGTACAGTCGTATAATAGTGCAATCTTTTTACCTTACTGTAACATGGATTTTCATTTATATTTATGTTGCTACGAAATACAAGCATAACAGGTGTAGAATCCTTCAAAGAGGTTAAATTAAGATAGTTTTATAATACTTGTAAAAAGAAACAAAATATAACAAGATTAAATTTATTTTCCTTTATTTAAAAAAAAAACTAAAAAATATTTATAGAAAAAGGATTTTCCATTTACTTTTTTTTTCCTGATATTAAATTAAACTTAAACTCACTCAGCAATAACTTTCAACCGTGCAAAGTCATCACTAAAAGTGAGATACAATTATGGAATATGTGGCTACAATTAAGGTATGAAATGAATATCTGGGGATAAAAGCTTCTTTTTCAAATCCGTAAGAGTGATGAATTTATTCTTGAGCTTGGACAAAGGTGGTGTTCAAAGTATTGGAGTCATAGTGTTCCTTTTCTTTAAAAGTAGTCAAAGAATCCCTTTTTGTCATTACAGAACATAGTTCTCATATCGTAGTAGAATAGAATAAGTACATTCCTGACTTGCATTTATATCCACAAATACAATACGTATCGAATAATATTATATCTGATATGGTATGGCCATAGATTTAATTTGAAAATAAAATATATACATATCGTAAAATATACAGGAATTTTTTAAATATAATAAATATATGTTATTGCGTGAATCTAAATTAAAATAATATATATTAAATATTATAAAAAATATTAAAATATATTATCTTTATAAAATATTAATATTTTATAAACTAAATATTCCATTCATAAATATTAATACAAATATATTGGTGTATTATATCATGCAATATATTGTTGCTTATTATAGCCTTTAGTTGTATTTTACCGATGGATGTATCAAAGTGAGATATTTGAATTTACACCGATTGATTAATATTTCACTTGATTGAGATAATAATACACTTCAAAACTTGCGTTTCGTTTTGTTATTGAGAAGCAAATTCAAATTATGAGCAGACTAGTATGGTATTGATTTAATAAATAGCTAAGAAAGTTAACATATGTGTTTGATTATGCTTAAACACACACTCGTTGTTAGTATCATGTCAAATATTAAAAAAACGGGGAAGCTAGCTCATGCAGCATTAAAAGGACAAGTATGTGGAGTAATTTTATTTGTTGTAATAGATTATTACATTCCAATAATGACATTGAAAACAATTTTAAATTCAAATCTATTTCCAGGTCAAGACTTTTAAAGGTGCATTGTATACTTTATTCTATTAACCAACCAAAACCTGGTTTTCCTTGCGTTTCTTTCATTTGTCTAATTAATTTCTAGTATTCACCGAGTTGAAACAGTTGCAGGAGAAGTGTAAAATTAGAAAGTACTTGATTTTATCTAACACAATCAAGTAAAGGGTGTAATGATGTACTTTGGAGGATAAGCTTTGACTGAAAAGATAGCACCTACCTTCATTCTCCAAAATGAAAACAGAATTTATACAATATTGAAACTTCAACAGATTCTTCTATCTTTTATTAAGCGATGTCTGTATCTATTAAACCAACAAGAAGCATTTTTTGGTTTAGCTTCCGATCCTAGAACACGAACAAGGACAAACAAATATTGTTAGAAACACGCTTTCGATTTTAATAGCCCAATAATGACCATGGTATTTAAACAAATGAGGAAAAAAGGGGAGGACTTCTCCCAGCACTCCGTATACCCCAATAATTACCCTTTTGATCCTAATCAAAAATATGAAACGGATTTTGAAATCCGTTTCATAAATTTTCATGTTTTCTTATGAAATGAATTTCGGAATCCGTTTAAGAAAAGTATGAAACGGATTTCGAAATTCATTTCTAAAAAAAAAATTAAAATTTGTGAAACGGATTTTGGAATACGTTTCAGAAAAGTATGAAACGGATTCTGAAATCCGTTTCACAAAAAAAAAATTGTGAAACGGATTTCGGAATCCGTTTCAGAAATGTATGAAATCGATTCCGAAATCCGTTTCACAAAAAGAAAAATTGTGAAACGAATTTCGGGATTCGTTTCAGAAAAATATGAAACAGATTTCAAATTCCGTTTCAGAAAAGTATGAAACGGATTTCGAAATCCGTTTCTAGAGAAAAAATTAAAATTTGTGAAACAAATTTTAGAATCCGTTTCATACTTTTCTGAAACGTATTCCGAAATCCGTTTCATAAAAAAAATATTGTGAAACAGATATCGAAATCCGTTTCAGAAAAGTATGAAACGGATTCCGAAATCCGTTTCTAAAAAAAAAATTAAAATTAAAAATGTGGTTGTCGTTGATGTCGCTGAGAGAGGGGTCGAAGGTAGTGTCGAACTTGACGACGAAGGAGGTTGAGCTGAGGGAGGGTTGGGGGAGGCCCATGGAAAGGACAAGGAAGTGGGTGGATGAGGCAATGAGAAAGGCAATACCTTCGTCGGAGGGGCAGGAGGGAGAGGAGAGGATGGAGAAGGAGAAGCGGGAGGAAAAGGAGGCAGTGGAATTGATTTAGGAATCAAGAAAACAAAGAATTAAAAAAGTAATTATTGGGGATATAGAAGAAGGTTTGGGAGTGCAGGGAGAAGCTCCCAAAAAGTGACACCTGAGCATGGAAACTTTCCAAAGCTAAGCGTTTACAATTATCCAAGGTCCTCACCGACTAAAATTAAGCTTTATTATAAACTGTCTTATTCTAAAAATTAGATTTTGAAATGGAACATTTCATGTCTCCTCAGATTTTTAAATGGGACATTCAATGTGTTTTGTTTTTTTCCTTAAAAGGACAATCAAATCCAAGCCCAAATCCTCAACAACTTTATTAAGAGATTCCCATGCAGGAAGAAACAAAATTATCGCAGATTTTTTATTTTCAAGAACAGATATTTTAAAAAAGAAATAATAATAACAATTTTAAATAATAATATTTTACATCGTCATCCTAATCATCACTCATCACCCATCACCACATTTATTACCATCATCACCGAGCTATTATTTGCGTCTACCACTATGATTTTCATCAACACCACAATACAATATTAAATTTAACCTAACTTTGATGTAATAAAAAAATTAGTTTAATCTGAAACTCAACAACTAAATTAGTTGTGACTTTTAAAAAGAGGAAAATTAATTGTGATACGCTTTTGATCAAAGTTTATTCTGTTCCTATACTTTGAAATTGCAAAAAATAAAAAGCAAAATCAAATTTAACAAAAACTCGACCTAACGGGATTTTATATAACTAAAAGAATAATTACTTTTAAAATAAATAAAGGGTGGTAGGAGTACCAAGATGGTATAAATATGAAGGAAGAATATCTGCCAGATGGATAAGAATCTGCCAACTTCTGATAAATGTGAGAACCATTATACCATATCAATAAAATTTAAAACCAGTGTAATGTATACAGGTACCCCACTAAAAAAGTACAATCATAGAGAATAATAGTCATAATTCTTAAGCACCAAAACACTTTTTCTTCGCAACACGCACATGCCCTGACTTTTGATACCCAACAATATTATTACACTGCAATCAAAGCATTCCAATAGAGGTCGAAGCAAAAACTTGTACAGAAGCCAATGAAATATGCACTATAACAAGTCACAAAGAGGGGATTAGAGACCCTGATCAATGAGATAATCACCAAGCCTTTCAACTATCATGTTGCATTGACCCGGAGTCATGGGCTCATCATAAATGCCAATGACCAAGGCCAAATTGGTCTTCTTGACGGTAACACCACCAGGACCCTGGTTTGATGGAGATAGATAATTAAAGTCTCATATTACAACTATAATGGCTAAACTATGCTAGAAGAATATATCTGGACTAACATGTGCAAGAAATACAACTGATGTATATTCATTAAATTTCATTGAATTTAAGGCAACGATTGCATAAGACAACACTGGTACACAGCATTTACTTGTTCAGAGGATGCAAACAATAACCCCACTGCTTAAAGGTATCTATGTACATCTGCATTTGCTTGAAAACTATAACTTAAATGATGAGCATTTCACATCCACATGAATGGATTGCAAAAATGTGTATTGCTTTAAAAGAGATGTTAGATATTGTGCAAATAAAATCAAATAGCAGATATTGTGCGTATAAAATCAGATGCAAGATGCAGTTGCATAACTAAATTACTGCAGTACACCATAAGCACAACCCAAATAAAAGACTGAAATTTTAACTAGATCATAGTTTTGACAACAATATATGATTGGAATTCACTCCACAATCTATTGCTTGATTCTAACTCTAACAATGTACACAAAAATGCATCACTGTCATAACACAAAAATGCATCACTGTCATCACATAGTCGAGATCATCATCACACTAGATATCAACCTATGCACCAGGTTCACAAAAGATCATAAAGAGTTACCTTCTTGCCTCGAATGACAGCACCAGGTTCACCTTGGATGACCATATATTTAGTGCCACCAATATACAATCCAGTGGGAGCAAGTGTTCCAGGCTCATTAAAGTCATTCATGATCCCAGTTATTTCCTCAGGTTTAAACTAAATAAACAAAAAACATAATATTAAATCTCCATTAACAACAGATCAACAGAAACAAAAGCAGATCCGTTAAACCATTGTTCATAAGAGCATCAGACACAAATAATCAGATAATCAATCAATCAAGCACGCATCAAACTAACGACATCAAATTAAAGCATAGTTGTTGTATCAAACGGTTCAAAACTACTAAGGTGCAGTTCATTTCAATTCGGATTGGTTTCCGATGCAGATCAGGTTTAGCAAATTGACAAACATGCCCTGAAATTTGAAGTGTATTGCAAAACGATCCTTCTGGAATCTTGGCTTGATTTATAATTGAAGGCGGTGAGTAGAGATCGGAGAATCTAGAGACTTGAGTAAAGAATTGAGAATAAACAGCCAAAGGAGGCGATTGAATAAGTGAAGATGGAAACAAAAACCTGAGGGAAGCTGGAGCTCTGAGCCCAAACGCTGCCGTCATGGCCGATGATAGCGGCGTGAGTAAGGTGGTTTCCCTCAATTTCGCAGAGGAGGTGGTCGTCCACGTAAACTTGCCACGACATGGTTCAGATTGTTTTGGGGATTTTCTGGTTGAGAGTGTTCGGTGATCGGATTTGAAGAACTCTCTGTAACTCTGTATATCTATCTTTATCTCTCTCTCAGCTGCTGCGTTGATATCACGGAACTATATATAGCGATGAAGTTACGTTTACACCCTTTTCATTACCCTATTTTCACTCTCTCAGGTCTTGCAGAAAATATAGGAATTGTAAACCCTGTAAGTCTCTATAAAAATAAAAATTAATTGAATATTATCCAGTTATGTGTGGTTTTCTTACCCTAGATATACTTAATTTATTTTAATGTTGAATCATAAAACACACTTTATCTAGCCATTCAAAAGGAAGACAGACTATGATTAAAATAACATAATGAACTATTCATACCATCTCATCTTCTTGAATATACAAATAATTACAATAGGTTAGATTAAAAAATTATATTTAATGTGACGAATTTTTAGAAATATGTTATGTTTATGATCAGTTAAAATTTTTAACAAGTTATTCAAGACTTCATGTATAAAAAGAGTACGAAGAGATAGAAAGTACAAATATTAAAATTTATAAAAGAAAATTATTTTTTTAATCAAAGTCAAGTAATTATTAATGTAATTAGGGATATGTATCACTTGTAAACGTTGTCCTCCACCTTCTTTAGACAGAGAGTTAGCTGTACTAATTTATATCCATTAGTATGTTATTGGTTCAAGTTTTATATATACATAGTATCATCATTAAGATTGATCAAAATTTTATGATATTGTCATTAATAAAGGTTCAATTACATTTTTAAAATAAATTTTTCTTTGTTGTTTGGGTTGCAAGAATAAAAAAAATAAAATAAAAAAATGATTTAAGTATATTTTTAAAACCTTTTAGGCATGTTTGCAAATATCGATAGACAATATTCGAACCATAATTTTATATATTAAGTATTTAATTCATGACAATTCTCTTTAATGGAGTATAACAAACAAAATTTAATTACTTAATAAACTAATAATGTTTTGATTGTGCATGTTCATACCTTCTAAGTCGGTGTGAAAAGAAAATGCCATATAAAGAGATATTAAGAAAAAAAAATAGTTTTATAATTAGGTTCAGTTAAAAATCAATTATCAACTTATTTAGTTTTATTAAGCAAAAATAATGTTACGAAATACAATACAAATATTCTTTGTACTCGTAATCATTTCTTACTGAACTATTAAGTATTGTTTACAGTTGTATTTCACTTTTGTCAACTCTTTGAGTACTCTTTTAACAATTTTTTATTTAATTTGAGTACTTTTTTAGCTTCTAACCACTCTGCATGGCCATATTCAAGTAATCTTTCTACAAGTCCTTTTTTACCTAACTTGGGTATTCTTTTTTGTTCTCAGCCACTCTTCATGATCATTCAAGAATTACTTCTATAAATTACTTTGGGCTTAAACAAGTGTTCATTCACAAGTCACTCATGACTTACACAAATATTCTTTGAACAATAACTACTTATAAATAATAATCAAGCATTTTTTTCTTATCAAAAAATTCAATCTTTAAGATGTTTGTAGTTAAGTGATCAATGATCACATGATTACTCACCAGAGGATAGTTTGTTGATGTACATCAAATTGATGTTCTCTCTTCTAGCTTGTTGGATATTAGCTCAAAAAAATTGAATAGCATTTTTGCACTATACAAGGTGGTCTATCTTATTGTTATTCTTCTCAAAATTGTTTTATATAGATTTTAAAGAAAGTAACTCTTACAAAATTTGTTTTTGGTTATTGAGTCACTTAAGCTCTTTTGAATGTCTTGTCTTTTAATAAACTTGTTCATGATGGATGTAATTAATGCACTCCATGTGACAATAAGTGTTATTTTCTTCTTCACTCATCATTCTAATCTTCTTCTTGTGTAATATGCATATGTTTTCATTTTGTATGATTAACTCACTTTTATATACTTAATGTATGAGCACATTTATGTCATGATAAACATAAAGGAAGATCGCATTGTGTTGTATCAAACAAAACGCTTTTATCTTTTATGATTTGTTATTGATTTAAAATATTATCTTTTAAACCAAGCATGATTATGATTTGTTATCAACACTACATCGAAAATAAAAATATGTTGAACTTATTCTCTAACAATATCCATACATTCACAACACTAATTACTCTAAAAGTTGATTATTAAAAATATTTCATATCATAACAAGTGTTAACCATTTTTCATATATTGAAAACTATGAAGTTGTGACAATTTTCTATATTATAAATGGGGCAAACCAATAAAACTATCAATAAAGAGTATCCCAATTATAAACACCAAAATAAACTTTTAATTGTTCGGCATTTTGCAACCATATTTATACTAATCTTAACAAAGATGATGTGTCATTCATGCACATCAAATAATGTGAAAGTGTTCAATTATATTATACTTATAAGACTTGTGCATGATAAAGACTCTAATATAAGATTTGTGCATAACAAAAGGTCTAGCAATTTGAGTTGGTTTGTATCGAAGATCAAGTTAAATTGGCTTGAAAGTCGAAGTTTGATCTGAGTCAACTCAGGCTAAAGGTCAATCCAAGTAGTCTAGTGTCAAGGGTCAAGTTGAGACAGCTGAGCCAACTTGAACCGAGAGGAAGCTTGTACTAAGTCAGGCTGGACAAAAAGGCGAGCTGAGTCAGGCTAGGTCAAAGGTCATGCCAAGACGCTCCAATTGAAGGTTGAGTTGAGTCAGCATCATCAAAGGTCATGTCAAGTCGTCCCTGACCAAAAAACATGTCAAGTTGTCCTTGACCGAAGGTCATGCCAAGTTGGTTCCTACTGAAGGCCTAGTTGAGTTGGCTCTAACTAAATGTCGAGCTGAATGAATTGAACCCAAATTGACATAAGTGAGCTTGGGTCCAAGTCGATGTTGATGCGCTAGTGCAATCAATTTCCAGCAAGTATACTGGGTAGTTGTAGTACATCTTCATCAGCCTGAGTTTGAGGCATATTTACATCTTCATCAGCATCAAGCACTAACTGCTATTTTGTTGGAGTTATTCAGACTTTGACAAACTTGTCCTGATACATTTATTCCTTTATATTCACAAACTCTGGAGATGAACAGAGAGAGTAAGGTAGAGGATAGGAGGAAAATCTCTTGGCCTTTAGCATAATGTCAGTTAACATAATGTCAATTACCAGACTTGGCCAATCAATAGGAATATTATTGATAATCCCATACAGAATAAGGATATCAGTTTCTGTGTATTGGGCATGATTGCTTGCTCTTGCACATAAAATCCACACCGAATATAGTGAAGCAATCTTTCATTGATCTAACAATCACTTGGCATTATGTCACTGATGCATATAAATTATAGGGTGAGAAGGGTATAATATGCAAACTTATTGAGTGGAATAACTGTATTATGCGCTTACAACAATTAACACCTGGGATTTCTTAGACAAGAACCTGTAAGATAAAAAAGGTTGTACTAAGAGCATCTGAGATACGAATCATTCTGAAAACTTGAATATAAGGGAAGATCAAGAGCCCTTTCAGCAACTCTGCGATCTTCATGAATTTTAGCTACCAAGCTTTCAAGGGAGGGAAAACTGGCCTGTTGTGCACAATGCCCAATTTTAGTGAAACTTTATAAGTATTCAGGGGACAGTACAAGGATGACAAAGATAAATTGTAAGAAAAATACTCATTCAGCTAATACCTCGGGACGTATATGTAACCAACTATAACAAGCCGTAGTTCTTCCCCATAGAAATCCTCGTTAAAGTCATGAAGTAACCATGGTTCCTACAGTAAAAAGGCAGAAGATAATATGAAAATTCATTGGTAAATAGTTATAGTTAGGGGTGGATAATAACACTTACTATAGTCTTTTCTTTGTTGTTAAAATATGGATTCCAACCAATGCTCATCACCATTTTAAAAACACCTCTTGCTGACAATCCAGCCCAACCAAAATAAACTCCCGTTACCCGTAGGATGTTCTGAAAGGAGATCTGAATATCCCATTGTCGATAAATTTGCTGGAAGAAAATAGAGTTCATATTACTATCAATATAATGATACACCAAAGATGTTTAAGACAGTAAAATGGACCAAAAATTCTTTGAGAAATAAGTTGAAACAAAGTACAAACCTGTAGGGATCCCAAGTACCTTCGAGCCACGACCAAATCCCTTGACAATAGGACCACCAATATACCAAGGATCTAAGGGCAAAGTTCCCTCCACCACTGCAATAATTTAGAATACTATACTAGTTCAAAAAGAAACAATAACAAATGCAAAGAGGACTATCTTATAGTATTTGGGGTTTACAATCTTCAAAGGGAGGCAGACCCCACTTTTCAAGTTACAGATC
>Ga0209389_1002505_pt1 | contig 14164 bp, 19 predicted proteins | sample CowpearedBW_FD_187526 | JGI IMG/M metagenome (GOLD analysis project Ga0209389, IMG submission 187526) | Root nodule microbial communities of legume samples collected from California, USA - Cow pea red BW (SPAdes) (version 2) | ecosystem: Host-associated > Plants > Roots > Nodule | place: USA...
TGCAGAAGGGACTCCAAAGCTCAAGTCAGCGAAATCTCTCAAAAAGTCAAATCTGGTGATTAGGGAAGTAATGAATGTGTACCTTTAATTCATGGGGTCTATGCATATTTATAGATTATTAATTATGTCTGGCTATGTCATGGGCTGGGCCCTTGTTTGGTTCGTAGGTGGGCCTAGGCCTTAGCCCAGGCCCTTAGTTTGATTATTGTGGGCTTGATGAATCTTAGAAGTGCCTTGGTTTCGTTAAGTTTCTTAGAGCGATCGGTCTAGACCGTCTACTCTTTTAGCGGCTTAGGCCACTATTATTCTTCTATCGGCTTAGGCTGATTATTCTTCTTAGCGGTTTAGGTCGGTTAGGCTTGGGTTGGCTTAGGTCGGCTACTTCATGCGTATACATAAGGTGATCCTTTATTATTATTTGGTTGGACCGGCTACGCGCGGTACATTTGTGTTTGACAATGATTGTTTATGTATGATTATTTATTTCAGCTCACCTTTTTGTTTGTGTTTAGCGATGATCATGTGATTTATCACACAAAAACATATGTGAATCCAGGTGAGGATGGTGAGACATAGTGACGAAGCAAAGCTAACTGTGGGAAATTGCTTCATATCTTATTTTTAAACATTTTGTATGTTTTGTCTTTTGAATTATGGATTGTAATAAGGCATGTGAGAATTATTTATATCTTTTGCGGTATAAGTTCTAGATTTTTCTCGCGATTGGAAACCATGAGTTATTAAATTTCATATTTGACATAAAAATTATTTTATCAAGTGATATCCGTCTAGGTGTCACGGCCTTGACACATGTGCAGGTTTCAAAACTGCTGCATATCCATTGTGGTTTGAAGGTGCTGCATCTCATCTTTGATCCGTTCAGGTGCATGATGCTTCCATGGCTGCTGCTGTTCGATTCTCGTTTTGACGGGGGTAGCGTGGTTTGCGCAGATCTGAAGTCCAGATCTGCAAGCGTCAATGGTGCAGATTTGGTTCTTGAGTTGCGCTGGTTGAACTGGTTCAGGTTTCACGGTTGTTCTGGTGTAGTGGAAGATGCGTTTTGGAGACATGATGGAGCTCCATCAATGGTGGTTCGTGATGCACCAAGGTTGTTTTTCTTCTCTAGTGACGTAGCTGCGGTAGTCGACGGTGGGACGATGCAGGTGGCGACTCATAGGTGCATTCACATTTCTGATTCGGGCACGGGCTTCGCTGTTGGCACGACGTAAATCTAGTTGCAACGTTATTGCATGTTTAGTGGTTTCGTGGAGATGATGCCTTGCGTGTTGCCATGGAGGTTTCACGGTGGCTACTGCCATGGTGATGGTGATGAACTGTTGCAGATACGAGGTGAGGTGCAGGTCCAGGCGAGGTTCGTGGTGTGCGAGGGCGCTAAGTCCGCTGCTGTTGCGAAACGATGGCGACGAGTTTGCCTTCTAGAGCTGTGGTTGTTCGTTGCCGGTGCTGGCCTGAGTGGATGGAGTTATCAATGTCATTTTGCTGCAGGTGAGTGGTGCTGCTAGTGGTGGCTGTGTTTTTCGGCGAGGTGGTGACGGTGTGGAGCTCTTCGATCAAGCTTGTGGTTGCCGACATTAATGGCTGACGGTGGTGGAGTGTAGTGTTGGCAGAAACTTGGTGAAGACCGAGGTTAGGGTTTGTTGTTTGGGAGAACGTTGAAGACGATGACATATTAACATTTGGTTGAGTGAATTTTAAGTGTTTGAATATTCTCTTTATTTAGTTTAATTAATGGAGGATTACCACATGGCTTGATGTGGTAGAGTTAAGTTTAGGTGGTAGGAGAGGTGTAACTTAGTAGAAAATAGGGGTACAGAATAGGTTTTTGAGTGATCCACTTGAAGTAGGAATGTGTAAAATAGAAATTGGGAATACATTTAGCTCCTGAATTATTTCTTTTCAGAATTTACTGATTTTGGACTTAACTTGTAACTCAGAACATTTACAAATCCACACTTTTAATGACGCAAATTAAATTTCAGTTGCATTAACAAACCTTAGAATATCCAATAGTATTTTATGCAACTAAAATCACTTTGTACACCATTTTTAACGTACAAACTCAATAAGTCCAATAATCACAAATCCTGATTAAATCAATCCTTAAGCATAAAAATTCTATTAAATCTCCAAATTTAAGCATTAAATAAGAACAAAAATTTGAACTCATCATTAGTAATATATAAAAATAAACGTCACAACTTACACTATTTTTTATAGTGAGTATCATATATCTATTTCAACCTTTGTCCAACTTTGACCGTTTTTTCTAAATCCAACCTTGATCTTCAACCGATTTCCTATTTCCTTCAATTGATTTCTGAAATATAAACTTTCTTCCATTTGTTTTCCTAATGATAACAAGAATTCAAAGTAAGAAAGAAAGTTAGTACATGACACATTAATACGAACATAAAATTGAAGTTTTTACAACACAAAAATCAAATTTAAGAGATGCTAAACTAACTATTCAAAGCTACCCAACTAAAAGAAATAGAATGAAATATTCACTAAAATATAAACTGAACTAGACCAAAAATTAATCTAAACACACCAAGAAAAAATATTACAACGATTAAACAAAATTTTATCATCCAACATTACCACTTCAAATCTATAAAACTAAAATTCTAATTAAAAGAAAACACTTAACAAAGTAAAACGACAACTCACACTTAGAGTGTGTTTACTTGAAAGAGTGGATTTAAAAGAGAGTGAGTGAATTTGGGTGGATGAATTTTAGTTGTTTCTTTTAAGAGATTTGGAAGTGAAGTGAGTGAATTTGAGAGTAAAATTTGTAAAAATTTGGAATGAATAAATTGATATGATAGATAAAATTAATATACTATTATATTTATTTATTATTATTTTTATTATTTATTATTATCATTATTTATTATAATAATTATTATATATTATTAATTAAATAATATAATTATTTATATATTATCGTTTATTTAATATATAATAATAATTATATATGTAAAAGTTAAAGTCCTCCAAATCTCTTTTAAGGGAGATAATCATTTCTAAATGCATACTTCCATATCATTGCAAATCCTTCAAAACGAATACAGATAAATCCCACAAATCTTTGTACAAAATTCATATACGCCCGCAAATCATGTGAAGCAAACATGCTCTTAAGCCCTTTGCATTCTTGGGCAAACTAAAATGTAACATAGAGAAATTAACCAACAACTCTAATGACTACCAGACACAAATATGCATGATTATCCAAATATGCAATTCAGATTAGTAGCATAACTAGAAATGACCTCCACAGTTCAGCTTTTGCACTCATTCACTCAATGTCTTTATGCAAAATTTTCCCCTCAACAAAACAAGTATGATCTCATAAGCTTGAAAAACTTATAGTTAGCATCAAATTTCCCAAAAAAGAAAACACTCTAGATCGATAAGACGTTTGTCTTCGCTTGTAACGTGGTCATGTATGAGGTAAGGAAGAGCAAAAGGATTCAAGGCTTAACAACAAGTGAGTGGTGAAATTGTTTTAGGTAATTTGTGAAATCAAGGTGCGGGTTTAACTCAACAAAGCATTTTTCTCATACTGATTTCCACTCTTCCCATTCTTATTATTTCCTTTTTCCCTTCATGCAAACCATTGTATTTTTTTTCCTATTTTCTCTGTTTCAACTTTTTGCTCTTCTGCTTCTTGAACCAACCCATTTTCCCCAACATTTAAGTGTTAGTATACACTACCACAAACTTTTCACCGCACACAAGTTGGGTTTATTCATGGTTTTTCAAGTCTAATATTCATAACAAGCTCAATAGTTAACAAAGAAAGGTACGTAAAATCAATCCCAATAGTCAAGGTTAAGTAAAAAAAAGTATCAATCTAAGTTGTATTTGGCTAAACGACTAAAAACAAACAAGGCCTATATCACATAAAGAGTGATTCTAAGGTCAAATAACACCAAAAAGAACTAATACAAGTTCTTAAATGTGACTCTACATTAATGCAACACATTGTCAAAAATTTAGGCTTGTTCCTACGGAGAACAAATAAGAGATGTCAGACACAAACTTGATGAGGATCCTCCGTCGCGGTAGTCACCGAAAAACCTCTTCCAATCGGTGTTCTACCGATTGATCCTCGCAGAAGGCAAGGGAAACGCAGTGGAATGGTCGATTACGAAGGTTTTGACTTGGTTCGCTCTGGTTTCTCGCTGATTTGGTAAACCCTAATAGGCCAAAACCTAATCTAGGGTTTGGGTGAGCTGATGAACGGTGGGAGTGATCTCTACCGGATATCTCATTCATCAAAGTTGAAGATTACAAACAATGGCCTGTCTTTTATAAATGAAGACAACCGGTAAAATAAACGGAAGAAAACTATGCTTGCCGTCTAACAAAAATGTAATGTTCTAACGGCGATGAAGGGAAAGAAAAAAATACAGAGACTACTAACGGCAAGGCGTCGTGAAACTTATGGTTTCAGTAATCCGTGAACGTATGGACGGCCCTAACAAACCCTAACAGAAAAGTGAGGGACAAGGTTGATGTGTTCTTGTGTTGACGGCAAGGGATGGTAGAGGAAACCCTAAGAGCAGCGTGAACCAGAACCCTTGCACAGTGCAGAAGGAACATGTGATGCGCAAAAAGAAAACCTCGTGTGTGGCATCCTTACACAATGGTTGCAACGCTGTTTATTTGGGCTGTTTGGAGGCCCAATACGTGATAGCGGAACTTAATGATGTTTCTCGCATAAGACCACGCATGGTGTGCAGAAAATGAGAGAATTGGGCTGCACGTGAGGCCCATTCAGGAGATGTTAGTAGTAGCGGTATGCACACGTGTATGAATGGAACGCTGAAGCTTCTCTCCCTTCACGTGGAAATGGCCTGAAAGTGCCTTTGGCTTGCACATTGGAGTAGGTTGGTTGGTGTGAAGAAAAGTTTGGGCCGCTAGCCCATGATCAATTGGGAAGCTAGAAAATGTATGCATTTAACAAAATAAACCAATTAAAAACAACATTTATTTAATTAAAATAAAAGAAAATAAAAGAAATTAAAATGAATAGGCCTAAGTGTTGGCCCAATGCTATAAGCCTTATTTGGATCACATCAGATAACACCATACCTTAATCTGCAATCTCTTTGGTGGGCTTCTTCTCGGCTCGCATATGCCATCTACTAGTATTTCGGCTTGGACCCGTGAGGGGTTACCTGCGGAGAAGACTCCGATGATCAAGTCAGCCAACAAATTCTCACAAAGTCAAATCTTGTGATTAAGGGATTAATGAATGCGTACCTTTAATTGCTGGGGTCCATGCATATTTATAGTTTATTAATTATGTTTGACCATGTCATGGGCTGGGCCATTGTTTAGGGCCATAGGTGTGCCTGGGCCTGCTTGTCAATTTATCCTCTGAAGTAGGCAGCTTAGGCGGCTTACGCCTGCTTGCTTGATTCATCTGATAGTCATTCGCATGCTTGCGGGGATTTATATAGACGGGTTTTACTGTATAGTTGTATGAAGCCGCCTAGGTGCAGTAAACCAGTCCCTCAGCCTTTGCCGGTGGAGACATAGCGACAAAGGATGAAAAGTGTGGTCGGTTTTTGTTAGGCCGACTAGGTGCAGTACACCAGTCCCCCAACCTTTGAGTGTGATGAACAGTGTTAAGGCTAGTGTTGTCGAAGGTCTAATCAAAAGGGTTTTGCGCCATCATTTTGAGGTTTGTGGCATTTTGTATGCATTGTGATGCTTCATCTAATCGTTGTTTTTGGCAGGAAAAGTTGAAACGTTTGAGATGTTGATTATAAATACGAGTGCATCAAAAGAAAAACTTTACTTTGTTCATTTGCAAGAAATTGGGGGAAGCTTTCTTTCTGCGTGAGATCGTGTCTAATACCTTCATTGTTTCCACTGTCTACCTATTAAAAAGAAAAGTTATGTCTAGTTATAGTGATAGCGTTTCCTTATCGATTTCGGGTAGTGGGAGTGAGCGGTCCGGGGTGGATGGAAGTAGTCAGTCAACTAGTAGTGATAGGGAGCAACTGGGAAGATCCGCCAAAAGAGTTGGCGGAAAGCAAGATGTGGATGGGTTGCAAAAGATGTGTGAACTCAATACTCTATATTCTGGTGGTCGTAGTTGTTGAATTCGTGGCTGAATTACACTCCCATATTTGAGAGGGGTGCTCGAAAGGACATTATGGCATCAGAGAGGGTTAATGTTGTCGAATGTGTATGTAAAGACCGAGAGGGAGCTACCGAAGAGTTCTTCTATATGTACATGTGTCACTTCTCGCAGCTACATATTAGGCTGCCGTTTGATGAGTTTACCATAGGGGTGTTGCGGTTGGTGAACGTCGCTCCTACTCAGTTGCATCCGAACAATTGGGCGTATCTACAAGCGTTCCGGGTGCTATGCAAAGCATTGTATTTGCAACCTTCTCCATGCTCGTTTCTTTATTTCTTTGACACGCGACCGAGGAGTCCAACAACCTGGTTGTCGCTTATAAGACGGCCAAGGATAAACAAATTGGATGCATTTACCGAATCCTTTAAACACTTTAAGGATGGATTCTTTAAAGTAGTAGTGAAATAGGGTGGACGTTCACACTTTTACACTGACGATGGGAGCACTAAGTTCTCCTTTTACTGGACTAGTAATCCTTGGAGATATAAGGGGATGACGAGGGAAGAGTTATCGGTGGCAGACAAGGAGGTGGTACGTGCTGTGATGCAATTTAGCAATAAGATGCCCACTAAGGGCTTAGTTAGGGTTTATAATTTGGTTCATCCGATTATTGATATTGAAGGTATCTTTTTTGTATTTTTGAGTGTTATACTGTGTTTGAGTTGACTAATGGGCGTTCGTTGTTGTTTATAGGTCATATGGCGCAAATGGGAAAGAAGAATCTAACGTTTTTTCAAACATTGAGGAAGGAAAAGGCGGCCAAGGCCAAGGATGCTGGGAGCACTGAGGTTCCTAACTTACAAGAATCTTTGGTTGAAGTGCATGTGCACGGGGGAACAAAATAGAAAGTTGAGTTGTCGACCAGGCCTTGCAAGGGGAAGGATGTGAAGAAGGTATGGGCCACTTTGTTAGGGCCGGGATCGTCTTCTGGTGGGAAGGGACTGGAAGCTGGGCTGATCGAGCTGCCGAAGACGATTATTCGGTGTGATATTGAAATAAATGTGTCGGAAACCCTGATCAACTTGACTGATAGTATGGAGCCAAACGCACTAGTGATGTCCATGGTGGAATTTAATAGTAAGGCGCTAATATTGGGTCGCAAGGTGGGGTCTTTGTACCAAAGGGAGCTAAAGTAAGGAATCGGTCGAAAGTTGAGGAGCTACAGGGGTAAGTTGACAAGCATGCCAAGGAGAAGGTAGCTTGGGAAAAGGAGAGGGAGGAATGGAAGGAGGAGAAGAAAAGGCTTGGGACTTGGAAAGTATGCTACTTAGATTCAGAGGAGAAGTTTAAAGTCAAGATTGCTAATCTTGAGGCTAATTACAACGATTTGAAGGAAAAGCATAAGGGCCTGGAAGTGAAGTTGGAGGACCTTAAAGGTTGCATAATCCAAGAGCATATTAATGCGTTCCAAAAAGGCTTGAGGCAGGCGGCCTTTTTCTGTAAAGACGTGGATGTGGCAGATCCCAGGTTCGATGTGAATAAGGACGTAGTGGATGGCCAACTTATCAGCAAAGTCGAAACAAGTCTTGAGGAGGAGGCAGAGAAGACGGTGGTTGATGAATATATGAATGTTGAAGAGGACGTAGAGGGTGGTGATGACCAAGCAGCTTATGATATAGTTCTTATGTTTTCTATTCACGATTAATCCTAAGTCTGTAATAACTCGTACACTATTTTTCTTTCTTTCTAATATGATGCATATTCTGGATATATCTGTTGTGTGGTTGTTGACGAGAGTATATGTTATAGGAACGCGCTTGTTGAATGATGTTGATCTGATTTCGTTATGTATCAGTATGTTACTTCATATGTTGTTTCGTTTGGATAAGTATTATTGACATTTGTAGGGTAATTAGAGTACTTTTGTGTGTATGCTATGGAAGTTATAGTACTCGACCCAAGCTACTTACTTATGGTAAGGGTGGGGAACTTAAACGATTAAAGTAGATAAAGGGTGTTCTACCCGGGTCACTTACTTGTGGTAAGGGTGGGGAACTTAAACGATTAAAAGTAGATAAAGGGTGATCGACGTATGCCGCTTACTTGTGGTAAGGGTGGGGAACTTAAAACAATTGAAGTTGGATAAAGAGTCGAGCGTGTGATCAAGAACCCTTTGTTTTATTCATGGATTTTGGGGTGCCTCATTAAAAACTCCCTGGCCAAAACCCTCCTTAGGGAAAAATGCCAAGTGAGGAAAAAAAGTACACCTAGGGTTATAAGTATTCGGTACAGTAATCAGTCTAACTAAAGTAGAATTTGAGATGAGATACATTCCATGCATTTGGTATCTCTTCTCCTGATAGTTGTTCAAGCTTGTAAGCGTCGCCTTTTGCATCATCACGTATTCGGTACGGGCCATCCCAATTGGCGGAGACTTTGCCATCCTTCTTTCTTGCGCTGCTGGCCATTCTCCAAACTAGGTCTCCTTTTGCGAACGATGGCGGGCATAAGTTCGCGTTATATTTTCTGGCCGTTCTTTACTTAATTGCCAAGTTGTGGATTTGTGCCTTGTCTCTTAATTCAGGTAAGAGGTCGAGGTGGGTGCACATATTTTGGTGGTTTTGATCTAGGTCGTATAGTTCTCGGCGTAGAGATGGTTCGCCAATTTCTACTGGAATCATGGCCTTTGCGCCGTATACTAGGCTAAAAAGAGTATTCGTTTTTTGCGGATTGCAGGGTACATCTGTAGTCCCACAATACTTCCAATAAATCTTATGGCCACCAGCCCTTGGCGCTATCCAATCTTTTGCGCAACTCCCCCAGTATAACTTTGTTGCCTGTTTCAGCTTAGCCATTGATCTACGGATGTTCGACAGAGCTGGTTACGTGTTTGATGTCGAGGCCGGTGTAGAACTTAGGTGTAGAACTTAGCGAGTTCTTTGTCTATGAATTGTCGATCATTATCGGTTATGATCGTGTGTGGCACGTTATAGCGACTTATGATATCTTTCCAAACTAACTGCTCGACTTGTTGAGCTGTGATGGTGCCTAACGGTTTGGCTTCTATCCATTTGGTGAAGTAATCGATGGCTACTATTAAAAATTTCACTTGGCCTTTTCCCAGGGCAAAGGGGCCGATAATGTCCATTCCCCACTTTGCAAAGGGTCATGGGGAAAGTATGGAGTGGAGTTGTTCTTGCTTCTGATGGATGGGGTTGCCATGCTTCTGGCATGGTATGCATTTCTTGACAAAGATGTGACAGTCTGCCTCTATGGTCGGCCAGAAGTAACTGGCTCTTAGTATTCTGATTGTCATGGTTCACGCGCCGGAGTGATATCCATATATGCCTTCATGTAGTTCTCTAATTACGTACTGGGCCTGTTTGGTTGTGACGCATTTGAGGAGTGGCTGACCATATCCACGCTTGTATAAGTCATCTCCTGTCATCATATACCTTGCGGCTTTAGCCAGCCAGCTCTTGTCAGCATCCGGTGGAGGGTTACTGGTTTTAAGATACTGGATGTAGGGAGTTGTCCAGTTGTCGGCGTGGTTCTGGTCCAGGTTTAAGCAAATGTTTGTTGTGGATGGTGGGGATAATGTTTATTGTAGGAGGGATTTGTATCGGTTTTTTATCTTAGTGTTGGCTAGCTTAGATAGGATGTTGGCTCCGACATTTTCACTTATGGGGATGTACTGAACACATACATGATTAAAAGCGGATTGGATGACGTTGTGGACAAGATGATTGTATTACAGGAGGGTAGGATCTTTGATTTGGAATTCGTCGTTTAGGTGGCCTATAGTGAGTTTGGAATCGGTCTTGCACGTGAGTGTTTTGACGCCAACTTCGCGTGAGAGGGGTAAGCCGGCTAAGATGGCTTCATATTCGACTTGATTGTTGGTGGTTTTAAAGGCGAAGTGGAGGCATTTTTTAATGAGGATGTCGTTGGGGCCTTCAAGGACGATACCAGCTCCTGCACCCTTTGAATTTGAAGAGCCATCTACATAAAGTGTTCACTGGTCTTCTTTTGATGTGTGTTGTAGGTCGTTGACGAAGTCGAGAAGGCATTGAGCTTTGACGGGGCCGTGTGGTTCGTAATGAATGTTAAACTTAGATAATTCCACGACCCAAGATGACATGCGGTCGACAAGGTCCGACTTTTTGAGTATCTTCTGAATGGGATAATTGGTTTTGATGATGATGTTGTGGTTTTGGAAGTAGGGGCGTAGGCATCGTGCTGCATGCACTAGGGATAGTGTCAGCTTTTCCACCATTTGGTATCTGGTTTCTAGATCTTGCAAGGTTCGGTTGACAAAGTATACGGGATGTTAAGTACCTGCGATGTCCTGAACCAGGGCGGTGCTTACAACGTGATCTGTTGCGAAAATGTAGACAAGGAGGGGTTGGTGGATATCCGGCTTATGGAGGATAGGTGGAGATGTAAGGGAGGTTTTGAGGTTTTGGAAGACTTGCTCACATTCGTCATTCCAAGAGAACTTCACGAATTTCTTGAGTAGTTGAATGATGTGATGGGTTTGCTCGGCTAATTTGGGGAGGAAGCGAGAGACGGCAGTTAACGACCAATGAGGCATTGAACTTATTTAATATTGTTGGGGCTTTGCATCTCAATGATGACATTACACTTTTTGGGGTTTGCTTCTATGACACGTTGTGTTAGCATGAAGCCAAGGAATTTGCCACGATCGACGCTGAAAACGCACTTTTCAGGTTGAGTCTAAGGTTGTACTGCCGTAATGTAGAGAATACTGTGGATAAGTCTTGCGTGTGTTGGTGGTGACTTGGGGATTTGACAACCATGTCGTCGACGTATACTTCGACACACTTGCCCATTAAATGGCTAAAGACTTTGTCCATCAATCATTGATAAGTTGCTCCTGCGTTTTTCAGGCCGAAGGGCATGACCTTATAAAAGTAGTTAGCGTCGTCGGTGATGAAGGCTGTCTTGTTTATGTCGGTTGTGGCCATCGAGATCTGGTTGTATCCGGAGTATACGTCTAAAAAACTTAGGACCTTGTTGTTGGCTGCACCGTCAACTAGCCGGTCAATATTGGGTAGGGGATAAGCATCTCTGGGGCAGGCTTTGTTGAGGTCCGTATAGTCGACACACATTTGCCATTTGCCATTTGCCTTTTTGACCAGAACCACATTAGAAAGCCAAGTGGTGTAGTGGGCTTTGACTTTCGCTACTAGTCGACGTTCTTCGCCGAGCTTCCGTTTCTTCTAGGAGACATACATGGCTTCCTTATAAATGGAGAGCTTGTGGACCGCAACTTGAGGGTCAACGCCGGGTAAGTCAGTGACTAACCAGGAAAAGAGGTTGATGTTGCTGATGAGGGTGGGTGTTAGTATATCATGTTGTTCTTGTTGGATACCGGTGCCCAACTTGAGGGTGCATCCATTAGGGAGTCCCAAAGGTACAGTGTCATCGACTGGTTCGATATGTTCATCGCGTCCTACTTTGGGGTCCAAGTCATCCCTAGATAAGGCAATGTCAGAGTCAGGTGGGCGTTCAATGTTTTTTATTTGGATGATGGGTGGTTGTGGACATAGGCTAGCCATGTAGCATTCGCGTGCGAGTCGTTAATCGTCGTGGATGGTAAGGATGTCACTAGATGCATAGGGGAATTTCATGGCTAAGTGTGGCGTAGATACGATAGCGCTAGAGTGTTGAGGGATGGTCGGCCGAGGAGAACATTGTATGATGTAGGCGCGTCAATGACAAGGAAACGAATGGGGATTGTTTTGGTTTGAGTGCCATCGCGAAAAATAGTGTGGAGGTCGATGTACCCACGAGTGGAGACCTTCTCCCTAGAAAATCCGTATATAGGTTCATCATAGGGGATCATGGCAGTGGTGGGAAGCTGGAGTTTCTGGTATGTTGTCCAATATAGGATGTCAACCTAGCTGCCTTGGTCGATGGGACCTTTTTTACCGCGTAGTTTTTTAGTTCGACCGTGATAACCATGGGGTCGTCCTACTGGTGGTCGACGCCATGGAAATTATTGTCTGTAAAGGTAATGGGAGGCATGCGGTGTCTGTGGTGGGAGTGGGTTATGTGGTTAATGGACTGGAGTTGGCAGAGATGTTTCTTTTTGGCTGAAGAGGTGGACCCGCCGCTAAAAAATCCACCAGAGATGGTGTTAATCGTGCTGCGTAGTGGGGGGATCAGACGGGGTTACATTAGTGCGGGCAAGTTGTGGGTCATGGCTAGTTTGTTGGGTGGTGCGTCGGTCGTGGCGAGAATCACGGGGGGGATATCTGTGATTGGATCGTGATGGATGTAGGCGTTTGTCTCTGCGGACAAAGCGACAAAAATGGCCAGCACAAACCAATTCTTCTATTTTATCTTGGAGTGCTTGCATTTGTCTGTAGTCATGTATGCGTTGGGAGGGTTGGACATTTTACGAGGTGGTAGGATGAGGTCGGCCTGGGGGGCTTCATCAAGAAGGCGTGATTTGGGACACTTAGCGGCGTGTATCTGGTGAAATGTGGTTGTCTGGGTTCTCTAGGTCTGGCGTCAGGTCGTGACGGTGGTTTAGCGGGGGCAGCAATGGAGGGAGTGTAATCGTTCCAGAACTTCTTTTGAAGGTTTTACATCTCTTCCATGCGGATGTACTCCGCAACGCAGAGCTTAAGTTCATGCATAGATGCGGGTGGGTGTAGGTAGACGTTGTTAGCGAATGGTCTAGGCTTGAGAGTGCAGGCCATACATTGTAGTATCATCTCTTGGTTGAGGTGGGGTGTGCGGAGGGCAGCCTTGCTGAAGTAGTCTACGAAAGCCCACAACGTCTCGTCTTGTTCATGTTTGACGCCAAGGAGAGATAGGGTTGTGGTTTGATGTGGGCGGCTACCAGCGAAATGAGTAGTAAACATGTGGGAAAGGGTGTCAAAGCAGTCAATGAAGTATAGCGGGAGAGTAGTGAACCATTCAAGGGCAGGGCCTTTGAGGGTGGTTGGAAAAGCTTTGCAGAAGACGATATCATGGGATGTATAGAGGGCGACATGGGTTATGTATATTTTAAGGTGCTCGTCATGGTCGGTTTCTCCCATATAACGGTCTAGCCTTAAGGGTTCCCATTGGGCAAAGAGAGGGGTGTTGGTGATGGAATTAGTGAAAGGGTGGCGACACCTGGGTGGTAACGGGTGAGGTGGAATGGGATGGTGGACAAGGGTAGGAAAAGTGGAGGTGAAGTTGTGAGGTGGGATATGGGTAGTGGGGAGGGTTGCAGCGGTTATAGGTGTTGTAGTATGTCCCGGGAGGGTGGGATGGAAGTGTGTGTGTGATGGGTATAGATGATGGGTGTTTACTGAGTGGTGGTGAAGGTGTGCTGGGTAGGATTGTACTCACTTTCTTCCTCACTAGGTGATGTGATCGCAATGAGGCTTATAGCATTGGGCTAACGGCTAGGCCCATTTCTTTTAATTTCTTTTATTTTCTTTTATTTTAATTAAATAAATGTTGTTTTTAATTGGTTTGTTTTGGTAAATGTAGACATTATCCAAGATGTCCAAATCTTGAAGTGTTGGCATTGGGCCTACGACCCAATTTTCCTTCACACCTCCATGCTTGCAGCCAACATTATGGATCCCGCGTTTGTGGTCAAGAATGATTCAAGGCATCATGCACCTTCTATTTTAATTGGGCCCGAGCCCAATTAATCCCATACCTCACGCATCCAATTCCTTCACAACATCCAATCCCATTCCTCCAGACTACACACGCGAGAGCTTTTCCCTGCTAGGGTTTCTTTGCACACCTCCAATGATCTGCACCCAGCCCATTCTTTCTTCATAGCGGCTAGGGTTCCCTTCCGTAGATCAACAACACCATCACGCGAACCCTACCTGCTTGCTTCCTCTTTTGGAGCGCTGCTAGTGTTGCTATTTTCTTTGCGCCTCTTTGCTAGGTTTCCTTTCATCCACCATCACGTTTTCCTCACCAATCACTTAGGGTTAACCTCACATCTTTGCCGTTAGGAAAATCTGTTAGACGACATTTCTTCTTCTTCTCCTTTCC
>Ga0209389_1002520_pt1 | contig 14139 bp, 9 predicted proteins | sample CowpearedBW_FD_187526 | JGI IMG/M metagenome (GOLD analysis project Ga0209389, IMG submission 187526) | Root nodule microbial communities of legume samples collected from California, USA - Cow pea red BW (SPAdes) (version 2) | ecosystem: Host-associated > Plants > Roots > Nodule | place: USA...
TTTGGGACACAACTTGGCTAGTCCAAAATCAGTGATTTTTGGGACAAAAAGGTCATCTAACAAAACATTGTGAGGATTGATGTCAAAGTGAAGAATTCTATGATCACAGCCAAGGTGGAGATACTCAATTCCTCTGCCAACACCAAGAGCAATTTGTTGCAACTTCTCCCAACCAAGGAAAACATCCTTCTTGTCCGGTGGAGCCAAGAATCTCTGCAACGACCCATTTGGAAAGAAATCGTAGACGAGAGCACGGTGGAACTCATCTGCACAGAAACCAAGCAAGCGAACAATATTAACGTGATGAATTTTCCCAATGGCTCTCACTTCATTTATGAAATCCTTCCCATCTCCCACTGTGTCTTTGAGTATCTTCACAGCAACAAGAATTTCACGGGAGAGCATTCCTTTGAACACTGCTCCATGAGATCCTTCCCCTAAACCCTCACTAAACCCATTTGTGATTCTCTTGATGTCAGCATAAGTGAACCTGGTAGGCTTCATTGCCCTGTAATCCTCCAAGAATCTCTCTATTCGAGTCTGGTCTTCTCCTCTCTTCTCATAATATTCATACGCATAAAACAATGCCTTGACCAGTAGCAGCAAAAGTATCAAACCAACTACTACTCCTGTTGTTGAAAAAATAAGTTAACAAAAGTGAATAACAATTTAAGCAAGGATCACATACAGTTCCAAATGTGGTTGGTGGAATCAACAAAATAGAAAAATCATAGCATAATAGTCGCTGTAATACTGCATACCTGTAGCAATGTGGACGACAGTTGACGTGGGAATCCTTTTTGTTCGGCAAGCATAACATTCAGTTCCACCGTTGGTACCATTCTTCCATTTACATTTTAAGCCTTGTGCTTCACAGTATCCACAGTCAGGTTTGGACCATTCCATAAAAAGCTTCTGCTGAAAATACCAAGACCACCACCACTCGACGGAAACATCTTTCAGCTTCGTGCAGGATACTAATCGTGGGTCAACGACGTCGTTGTGGGATTCTAGTAGCGAAATAGGGCACGACAATGAGTCGCAACGGAAGAAGGAAACGTCAAACTTGGGAGGAGGACGACCAAAATATTTGAGGAATCGGAATGGAGTGATGGATGCGTTGTTGAGTTTCATGAGTTGATCAGCAAGGCAATTTTGGGGGTCATATATTTCAATTAGCGTATACTTGTAATCAATTTTTCTGACAAACAATGGTATTGGAACAGCAGGCAGCTTCAGCATGGGCTCATTTTGTTGCGTGCATACCAGACCGAATTCAAGAGGGTAGTCGGTGGTGTGATTCAAGTTTTTATCTCTGAGATAAAATGGAAATTCAATACGAACGTGACCACATTTATCGGCGCAGAGGTTCTTGCCCGTTGCAGGCTTCACTACCAGAAACAGCAACGTCAATAGAAGAGACAGCTTCTGAAAATTGAGCATTTTGTGGTTGTTTTGCAGTTTCATGTTGTCTTTCTTGTCAGATCAAGTTTAACATGGCCGCGCCGGCTGGGTGTACAGGAAACTCCGCTTGTCTTATTGTTATTCAGTGAATTCAATGACTTATTGGTCTAAATTTTCTCTTTTAAGAAGAAAATGCCAAGACGTGGTATACTTTTAAATGAACAAGCTAGCTATAATGAAATGACCCGTTTCCTGTCCTGTCACTTGTGTTTTTGCAGAGATTAATTAACATGATATTTAATTTTTATTATAAAAATCAAATTTCAAGATATTATATAGTTTCAAATGAATAAGCTAGTCTAATAATCCGTGTGAATAACCTTACAAATAATATTTCAAGACTTTTGTTAAACTAAATGTTCAATAATTTTGTTGAATTATATGGTAACGTATTAAATGTGATTAATATACATATAGATAGTTACATATTATTTAAATTGTGAATATGAGGAACTGAAAATAATCTGGGGATAGTAATGATTTTTTAAAAATGACACTCAATTATTTTATTATTTAAAAAATAAAATTATAAATAGAATTTTTTATTAATTGAGTTTCATTTTATAACAATCTCTTTACAACTTTTTTTAAACATTTTTGTGCATTTTTTTTTTTTGGATATTTGACTTCATATTTCATTTGTTTGAAGATTGAATACACCATATATATGACTCATGACATTGAGGTTTACAATCATATCCGATCATAATCTTAAAGAAAGTAAGTTATTTTTTTCTTTTTTTGAGTCTTCTTAATAAATTTGTTGCATGTAATTGAGTATATATTTGCATGTGATTATAAAGGGCTCAAAGTGAATTTTTGTTTGGTTAGGATTGTAAAGGTGTGTTCTAATTGTTGATCAGAGTTTTCTATGTGCAGATAGAACAACTTATGTGAGGTAGAGTTTGCGTGAAATACCTTTGGAGTTGATGAGTGTCTATATAGGAAAGGGAAACTAGTAAATTATAAGAGAGCTAATTGAATTTGATTGACCGGTACGAAGCATGGTTTGATTAATATGATAAATATGTGATTCTCAATCATTAGACAAAGTACATTTTAAATTAAATACTATCTAAAGTTTAAAAATAAGAAATGTTAATTAAAATAAGAAATACATTTTAAATTAGTTATTGTATGTGATGTTTTGGAAGACTTTTTTGCGTTAGTGATCATTAGACAATTCACTATAAATATTTTTAAAAAAATCATGAAATGAGATTCAAACCTCCCTTCTTATGTTTTGGATAAGGGTGGGCAAAAAATCTAATTTTCTTGATCCAATCTACTTTTACTCCAATCCATTCCATTTAAAATTCATTTTATTAAAAATCCAATCCATTTTAATGGATCTGAAATTCAATCTAATCTACATTTTATATATTTTATGGATTGGATATGCATTTTATAAATCAAGATTTTCAAATATGGATAATCCAAAAAATTCAATCCAAATTTTCAATTTAAATTTTTAGTTGGGCTACACTAAAGCTTGAGATGGACTAGGCTAAATTCAGACTCAGACGGGCTTTGCTCGACGACTTGTACGGACCAGGCAGGCCCAACGACCAGAACGGGCTGGGCGGGCCTAAAGACATGAACGGGCTAGGTGAGCCTAACAAACCCGACGAGTCGATCTCTCCCAACGATCCGAGAAAGTCGGATGAGCTCGATGACCCGAACGTGTTAGGCGAGCCCGCAGACTCAGATGGGCTGGGATGGGTCGGTCTGACGACTCAGACGAGTCATGCCCGACAACCTGTACGAACTGGACTTGTCGTGCCTAATGACCTGAGCAGGCCCAAGACCCTGATGGGCCGAACAAGCTCGACGACCCAGACACGTTGAGTTAAGGACACAAATTTTAGAAAATTCAATTTAAATTTCTTTTATAAAAAATGAATTATGGATTTTGAACTTGATCCAAATATTTGGACTGAATTTAAATCTTAACCCAAATATTTGGATATGGATTTAAAAAAAAATCCAAACTAGTTTTGATGAAAAAGTGAATTTGGGTCAAAAATCTAATCCAATTATTTAGATTTAAAATGGATGTGGATTGGATCAATAAAAATTCAATCCATGCCCACCCCTAGTTTGGGACATGCTTCTCACACATCATGTTGATGTCGCTGTAGTTACACATATGACCAAACTTCAATTTAATCAAAGATTCTCTTGTTGATTTTAGCTTTGCGTGATAGGATTAAACTAAAATGGATATTTGTTGAAGCAAAACAAGATTGCGTTTTCATTGAAAATCAACGGTAGATTGCATTGTTCAAAGTATTATTGGATATCACTCCAAGTTTGTTTGGCTGATGAAAAATGTAGAACTCTCACTTGCATATCCTCTAAAGAGAGTTCAAAAGTCACGAAATAAAAATGCTATCTTTTGGAAGCCACATGACATGCGCAATGGATCCTGTCAGGGGTTTCGGAATGTAATCATCTACAAAATTATATTTTGTTCTTGTCAAGAAATGTCATTTTAATCACTTTCTTTCATTAAAACAAATACTAAACTAGGATGATAGAAGAATGAATGCAGTGATAGTTGGATTCATCCATGACCCTACACTATGCCATTTCTTAGTTCAAATAGCAACTTTAAAATGTTGTGTAAAGTAAAAAAAAAAATTGCGACCTTATTAATTAGAACATATTTATCTAATCTCTATGTGATCAAGTTCATGATCGAGACTCGAACTCATGACCTTAAATGTTATACCAAATTTTGGATTGAGCGCTTAGCACTAAACCAAAAGATAAAACTAATAAATAAGTTGCACCTCTTCTACATAGCAATCTAAGTATCATGATTTGATTCTGACTTGGTCCACATATCCTCTACCATAAAAAAATTGATGCATCTTACAACAATTTAATTATTATTTGGTCACAGGATGTTAATTTAAAAGTATTTAAAGTTAAATTACCACAATTTTAAAAATATGGTCTAAACTATCCACATTTTAACAATTATTGTCTATAACTACCAACATTTTTTATCGTATTGCATGAAACAAATAGGAAACATTTGTTGTATGCTCTTTGAGTTAAGGCAATAAAACTAACTATATAAGCAACAATAAAAAAAAATCGTGGCTTATTCATATTTTACACAATGTTTTTTTCGTTATTGCCATGTCAGTGTTGCCTAATAGGTATGAAGAAGATTCATAACTTATAGTATAACTGAGAAGGAAACAACACAATAAAGATGCCACAATTTTATTGTTTTTCCCACATTTTCCATTGGCAACATTTAAACATAAATGTTACCTAAATAATCAACAATTTATAAAATGTGGCATTTACTAGTTTTAAGTCACACTTATATATTTGTAGTCTTTTCTATGTTTAGACAACAATTTTATACATGTGGGCTAGTAGTTCGATGTGGTCTAAAATAAAAAATTGTGTAGTGATAGGAGAAAACAAAAGAAAGTAATAGGAATGAATGGCCAAAATTAATACTCATCATAGCATAATATGATTAAGTTAGAAAAAAAAATCATTAAATGAAATACATGTTTATGAAAAAGAAAAGAAAATATATAATAACAACTTATTAATAAAATTGAACATTTCTAAAAAAAATAAAATAATTAATTATATTTAATATTTAAGTGTATTTAATTTTAATCCTATAAAGGATCAACTGTAGAAAGATGATTTAACTTCATCTAATAATAGGCTATAGTTTCAAGAAATACGAATCCTATCAAAACGTGGTGGTATTTCCAAAATTATTTGCACAACTATAGGCTTTGGTTTGAAGATAACATAATACCTTGACCTCATGAGTATAGGCTTTGGTTGTAGAACAAAACTAGTAGTGAGAGATCTTGACCACTAATTTTGGGGAGTCAAAATAATACACTCAAAATACCATATTGTCAACAAGAAATTCATCTTTCATTTTATTCCGCAATCCTGTTTTAATAATTTTCATTGCAAAAAATGATCTTTATGTTGTAGTTGAAGAAACACAAAGAGTTAAAATAAAACGAATTAAACAATCAATCAAGTAAATAAACAAAGCGTCCCTCACATGTTGCACCTAATATGAAACTTGTAAGACCCGGGAAAAATTAAATAATTAATTAAACAATTATTTAATAAACGTGGGTAAAAAGAACCTTTAAGGTAATAAATGAGGAATGTTATGATGTGGAAAAGTGCTAGCTCATGTGGTTGAGAGTACTTCAATTGTGTGAAAGGACTTGGGTTCGAGTCCTAAGTATGCTATTTTTGTGTGTTATTAAATTAGTAATATTTTTATGTATATTAAACATGTTGTGGAGTCTTATAATAATTGAATTATATTGATTAGTATGAAATTTGGATTGGTTGAATGGTTAGGCAGTGGTTTGGTATGTGCATGGGTGTGGGTTCAAACCTTGGAAGACCTAAATGAAACTTTATTTTTAGCTAATTGTGAGGGAAGAGAAAGGTTTCTAATCGTGATGTTTTCATGTTGTGGGGAATGATGGGAAGTAATTCATGTTGTGGGGGGAATGATGGGAAGTAATTCATGTTGTGGGGAATGATGGGAAGTAATTCTTCCGATATGATAATCCTTGGTTGCGTGAATTGTTATCTGTAAATGTCTAAATGGGAAAAATTGGATGGTCTGTGTCTGAAATTGGGTTTTAGGGTTCATGTGTTGATCAGGGATGAATTACATAATATTGGATAGGAGAACTGTGTTTGGTTGATAGTTGGTAGAATGATTAGGTTTTAAACCCTGGATATGGTGTGTATGCGAAATTGTGTTTGTTCTAAGGTATACATTAATGTTGGAGGGTTGGAGAATTCTGCTGGGTGCGAGAGGAATCACCCTGATGGGCATGAGTTAATTATACTTGTTGTCGTCGTCTTCAAAGATGACATACTTATTTATTCAAAGACGAGAGAAGAGCACATTGATCATCTGAGGGTTGTATTGAAGATACTCAGAGAGCATCAGTTGTACGGGAAGTTGTCCAAGTGCGAGTTTTGGCTGGACGAAGTACAATTTCTTGGGCATGTCATCTCAGCGAAAGGTATTGCAATGGATTCGGCTAAGATCGAGACGATCCTTAAGTGGGAGAGGCCTAAGACGGTGATTGAGGTGAGAAGTTTTCTGGGTTTGGTAGGATATTACAGGAGATTTGTGGAAGGGTTCTCAAAGAAAGTGAATCCATTGACACAACTCACAAGAAAAGATCAGCCATTCTCTTGGACTGAAAAGTTTGAGGAATGTTTTGAGGACATGAAGAGGTGCTTGACTACTGCTCTGGTGTTAGTGATTCCTGATACTGGGAAAATGTTTGAGGTGTATTGTGATACGTCTTATCAGGGTCTGGGGTGTGTATTGATGCAGGATAGAAGGCCAGTAGTGTATGCCTCTTGTCAGCTGAAGGTACACGAGAAAAATTACCCGACCCACGACTTGGAGCTAGCAGCTATTGTATTTGCTCTTAAGTCTTGGAGGCACTACTTGTACGGGTCTCAATTTCAAGTTTTCAGCGATTTACAAAAGCCTGAAATACTTGTTCGACCAGAAGGAGTTAAATATGAGACAACGCAGGTGGATGGAGTACTTGAAAGACTACGACTTTGAATTGCTTTATCACCCAAGCAAGGCAAACGTCGTAGCTGATGCGTTGAGTCGTAAAAAGATGCATGTGTCCTGTATAATGGTAAATGAGTTGGAGCTAATTGAAAAACTCTGAGATATGAACTTAGGATTGCAGTTTGGACAGGGAGTCATACAATGCAGCATGTTGAAGGTTACTAATGAATTTTTGAATGAGATACGTGTGGCTCAGGGACATGATATGGAGTTACAACAATTTATAGGATGGCTGGGTACAGATAAAGGAAAGGATTACCAGATGAGAGAAGACGGTATTTTACGCTTCAAGGGTAGGGTGTGTGTGCCTGGAGGACCCCTATTCCGGAGGCAGATTCTGAAGGAAGGTCACCAAAGTCGTCTTAGCATACACCCTAGTATGACTAAGATGTATAAGGATTTGAAGGAGTCCTTTTGGTGGAACGGGATGAAATCGGATGTGGTCGACTTTGTTGCTCAATGTTTGGTATGTCAAAAGGCCAAAATTGAACATCAAAGGTCGGGAGGTACCCTACAACCATTGGAAATACCCCAGTGGAAGTGGGACAGTATCTCCATGGATTTTGTGACACACCTGCTGAAATCGGCAAGAGGACATGACTCAGTCTGGGTAATTGTAGACAAATTGACTAAGTGTGCGCACTTCTTGCCCATAAATCAGAAATGGTCGATGGATAAACTAGCAGAGACTTATGTACGGGAGGTAGTGAGGTTACATGGAGTGCCAGAAAGCATAGTGTCAGACCGGGATCCGAGATTCACCTCATGGTTCTGGCAATCCTTGCAAGCGGCCTTAGGGACTCAATTGAGGATGAGTTCAGCTTATCATCCTCAAACAGATGGTCAATCTGAGCGTACTATACAATCCTTGGAAGATCTGTTGCGGTCTTGTGTGTTGGACCATTTGGGAAACTGGAACGACGTGTTACCCTTGGTGGAATTCACATACAATAATAGTTATCAATGCTAGTATTGGAATGGCACCTTACGAAGCATTATATGGTCGAAGATGTAGAACATCGTTGTGTTGGTATCAGGATGGGGAAGCACTTGTGCTTGGTCCTGAGTTTCTGCAGCAAAAAACTAGAAAAGTTAAATTAATCCAGGATCGAATGAGAGCCACACATAGTCGACAGAAGTCCTATGTTGATAAAAGAAGGCGGCCATTAGAGTTTGATGAAGGTGATCATGTGTTTCTACGGGTTACCCCAATCACGGGGGTTGGAAGGGTTCTTAAATCGAGGAAGTTGACCCCGAGGTTTATAGGACCCTATCAGATCACGCAGAGAATTGGGTCGGCGGCCTATGAAATTGTCTTGCCACCTCATCTAGCGAACTTGCATAACGTATTTCATGTTTCTCAGTTGAGAAAATACGTTACAAGTCCAAACCATGTACTAGAGGCTAATGAGTACAAGTGCGGGAGGACTTGACCATACCAGTTGGACTGGTTCGCATCCTTAACTCTCAAGTTAAACATTTGAGGGGTAAGGAGATAAAGACGGTGAAGGTGCTTTGGGATGAGGCAACCCAGGAGATGACCTGGGAGATGGAGGATCGCATGAGGCTATCTTATCCACACCTGTTTCCTGGTAAGTCTTGTTTTCGAGGACAAAAACCTTTGAAGGTGGGGGGAATGTAAGACCCGGGAAAAATTAAATAATTAATTAAACAACTATTTAATAAATGCTGGTAAAGAGAACCTTTAAGGTAATAAATGAGGAATGTTATGATGTGGAAAAGTGTTAGCTCATGTGGTTGAGAGTACTTTGATTGTGTGAGAGGATTCGGGTTCGAGTTCTAAGTATGCTATTTTTGTGTGTTATTAAATTAGTAATATTTTTATGTATATTAAACATGTTGTGGAGTCTTATAATAATTGAATTATATTGATTAGTATGAAATTTGGATTGGTTGAATGGTTTGGTAGTGGTTTGGTATGTGCATGGGTGTGGGTTCAAACCTTGGAAGACCCAAATGAAACTCTATTTTTGCTATTTTTAGTTTTGATTTGAAGTTGAAGGGTTAAGGGAAACCCTAGTAGAATTAGCAGTCAAGGGTAGCTGGAAAAATAATCTAATTAAGAGAGCTTGAATGGCCATTACACCACTTCTTAATGTAATTTTCGTTTTAGGGCCTTAAACCACCATTAAAACACCACTAAAAAGCTAATTGTGAGGGAAGAGAAAGGTTTCTGTAGAGATTGTTGTGAGGTAGACAGAGGAGTGCGAAATTCAGTGAGAAATTGAGAGTGTGAATGGATCTGTGGGGGCTGAATTGAGAGAAACCAAGGGAGGCCATTTTGAGTCCAAGGAAAGAAGTAGAAGATTACTCGGGGAAATCTTTTATCCAGGTTAAGGGAGCTTATTTTTGCATGTTATATATATCATGTATATGTTTTTTCGTACTGTTCTGGATTATTTGAAATGTGCACTTTGAGATTGCGTTGAACTTTGTCGGATTTCTAGAAATTCCCAGAAACCGCCTGGCGGTGTTGAAGGCCCGCCAGGCGACTCGTACCTCCAGACGCTAATTCTGGGTTTTCTGCTATGTACCGCCTGGCGGCTATGCGCTGCCCACCAGGTGACACCCATTGGACCTAACCAGTTTTTGTGAATCGTGATGTTTTCATGTTGTGGGGAATGATGGGAAGTAATTCTTACGATATGATAATCCTTGGCTGCGTGAATCGTTATCTATAAATGTCTAAATGGGAAAATTATGATGGTCTATGTCTGAAATTGGGTTTTAGGGTTCATGTGTTGATCGGGGATGAATTACATAATATTGGATAGGAGAACTGTGTTTGGTTGTGTGTGATAGTTGGTAGAATGATTAGGTTTTGAACCTTGGATATGGTGTGTATGCGAAATTGTGTCTGTTCTAAGGTATACATTAATGTTGGAGGGTTGGAGAATTCTGCTTGGTGCGAGAGGAATCTGGGCAGAACTCAACTTTTCACGCACCGCTTGGCGGCACTGAGGCTACCGTCGGGCGGCTCATCAGCAGCAGAACAACAGTATGTAGTGAACTCGTGATATGAGAGTGGGTGATTGGGATACCTATAGAACGTGTTGTAGAGTGCAATATCTTGTGTTTTTAAGGTGTATGTCAATTAGTGATAATCAAGAGAAATATGTGTGTGCGTTGGGTTGGTTAAGTGTTCCATACACAATGGTTTCTGCAGTGTTGGTTTTATTTAGCAAGAATATATGCAATTCAAGATAAGTTATGGTGGCAAGAGTAATATGAAAAATTGAAGTATGAGAGAATGAGGATTGGTATACTTGGGGAATAGGAACATAGGTTTAAGGTAATAATAGAGGAAGTGTAAGTGCACGATTAAATTGATTTGGTACGATTTGGGATTGTAGTTTTGGTGTAATAGTGTACTGTGAATGGTCCAAAAATTGTGCAGTTGCAAAAATGTAGGTATCATAAGGATCATCTCTTGATTGATTTACAAATGAATAAGATAACTCATGATAGAGCTTGTTAAAATATAATGTTGGGCATGAGTTAATTATACTTGTTCTGACTAGATATCTATTGTGTCTTAAATATTATATTTGATGCGTGAAGACTGAATTAGATGTTTGAGGTCTCATGAGACCTGTTAAAGATGCCAAAAACTAGTAGCACAGCATTACTGGTATAGCGCCCAGCGGTGCGGGACAAAACCGCCAAGCGGTAGAGTCATAAATTAGTGGCAGTGACCACTGTTCGCAGGAGGCGCCTGGCGGCGGGGTTGTGCCCGCCAGGTGGTAACGGGGGTGGAGGGCTCTTGTATGGTTGCAGGCGCCTAGCGGTAGAGTGTTGGCCGCCGGGCGGTATTTTGGCAGTGTCCGCCTAGCGGCGTCTAGGCGGTGACAGGTAGTTTATATGGCTGTATAATTGATTTTTGCTTTGATCAGTGGACTTGAAGGACTAAGTTCACTCCTTTTGTGCTTGGGCTTGACAGACTAAGTCCAATAGGGGTCTGGGATATGCTTGAGTGGTTGAACGCATGATGGGCATGGAACTAGTTGAGTTCCCGTCGGCTACTATTGGGCGAGGAGTCCTTAGTATGGTGATTGCATGCATTGGACGCACGATGGGCAAGGAACTGTGATGTTCCCGTCGGCTACTATTGGGCGAGGAGTCCTTAGTATGGTGATTGCATGCATTGGACGCACGATGGGCAAGGAACTGTGATGTTCCCGTCGGCTACTATTGGGCGAGGAGTCCATATTATGGTGATTCCGTGCGTGCCAAGGTCCAAGTTGAATAAGCTTGGATGTTGTACTACAGGCGAGGAGTCTGTGGGGATGGACTATCAGCAGGATTGGCTCGTAGGGTTGGACCACGAAAGGGATAGTTTCGTGGAAGCACAGTAAAAGTTCCAGGACCTAGTTTCATGCATATGACTCATGAAGGAATATGAGATCAGGGGTGGATAATTGGTAATTAATATATATCAGTAAATTTTTATTGGGATGGGTATCATATTTAATTTATTTTTATATGCATAGCTCACCCTATCTGTGTGTGTGTGGCGATGATCGGATGATTTATTATCCGGGAGCAGATGATTTGACAGGTGAGTTAGGCGACGCTTGAGACTGGAGTGCGAGATCATATGGGTTTTTGAAGACTTGAGTTTTTAATCCTTTTATATTTGGAACATTAGCCATTGTGGGCTTTTATAGTTGTAATAATTTTGAATTGCAAATATTTACAATGTATTAGACTCCGCGATTTTAATTTTCCCGCGTTTTGGGAACATGTGGTTATAAATGAGGAATTACCAATATTATCGCATTTAATACATTTTATTTATTTGTTATTGTTATTTTCAAAGTAATATTCCTTAGGGATGTTACAAAACTCCTCACATGTAATTCTTTGAACCTTAATAAAAGGGTCCCTCTAATTGAACAATTGGATCATTGGTATCATGCTCTAGAATATTTGAAGAAGTTGAATTTGTCTTGTTTTCACCTTTTATCACTTTTAAAAATTAAATTTATTCTTTTATTCTTCGTCAATATATGTTTTTTTAAACAAGGTTTAAGACTAAAAGATAATTTATCATAATCTAATAAAAAATTTGAGAGACATAATTTCTAAAATAAAAACCCATGATAATCAAGCAACAATTAAAAATTAGTTATGAAAGAACACACAATACATAACTTTTCTTTTATATTCCTAAAAAATAAATACACAAAAGGCTCATAAGATGAAAAAAATGTTAACTATTAAACTAATATTTCACAATAAATTGAGACAAGAGACACTTGTCATTTTTTCTTCAAAAATGAATGATAACAAAAGAGAAATGATAGCACAAATAACGAGTTTATGTTTAACTTCCTCTTTCTTCAACGGAAACAAAAGAAAACAAAATATATGAGAGTGAGAGATGAGTACAACATCTAATGAACTCAAAAGATAATAGGTTAGAAAAAAAATAATTTTTTGATTCTTTATTATATTAAATTATATATTTTATTATTTATTGACATTAAATATTATAATTTAAAAAAGAAATAAAAAAAATACCCAATTTAATTTTCATCTATTACCTATATATATTATATATAATTTAAAAAATGTAAACATATAATTAAAAAAAAATTAAAATTTTTGATGGTCATGGCCTCAAATGCTCCATCTAGCCTCTACCATTAAGAAAAAGCATAATGGCGAAAAAAATCAGTGTCAAGATCCTTTGCTACTAGGCATGTCAAAATGAGTCAGCCTAACCCGTTTTGGCCCAGCTCGTTTTTGGCCTGCCAATTGGAAGGTTGAAGAGTTAGACTCGTCCCACCAATGGGTGGGTTGGTGGGCTGACCCACCATTTTCCCCTCTCTTTTTTGGCTTTCTAACATTTTCGATAAAAAAAATCCATGAATCCAAGTTTCTCTTCTTCTTCTTGGTGATCTAGTGTACTACAAAACAACTAAAACTAACAAATACTTCTCTCAGACAAAACACATCTTATATGCATATTTGGGTTTAGGATAACAAAGACATCCCCAATTCGAAAAAAAAAAAAATTGTGAGCAACCACAAATTTCCACCCACCCTATCCACCAAATCACCACAACAAAAAATGAAAATCCCCGATTCGCACATCACAACATAAGTACACATCACAGATTCTCAACATAGGTTCGAAGAAGAAATGAAACCCCAAATCAATTGAATAAGAAAAACTAGAAAAACCCTAATTTTGCTCAGGAAAATGAAGATTGGAAGGGATAATCAATTTGAAACCTTAATTTTGATAAGAAAATCAAGGAAATCCCACAAAGGACAAACCTATGTATGTGGTGGAACCTATCGTCTTGGTTGTCGTCGAAAAAAGAACACAAACTCGTCATCGTGGTTGTTATGAGCATTGTGTGTGGTGGTGTGCTTGTGGGAGAAGAATAAGAGTCCTTCTGGTCAAAGAAGAAGAAGAAGATAACTTCTATGTAAGAAGAAGAACATAGATAATTGGTTGAGGCTTCTTTCTCTTCTCTGAGAAGATGACCAAGCAACAGAGAATGTGTGTTAATGAGTGAAGAAACAACACTACAACAAATGTAAATATATAAAAAAAAAACTATTAATTGAAGTGGGCTGGCGGGCTACAACGAGTTGGCTCGCCTTGCAGCCTGGCGAGCTGAAAGGTCGGGTGAGGCGGGTTGAGCAGATTGGTGGGTTCAGAATTGCAACATGGTCCACCTTTTTCACAGTGGGTTGGCGGGCCGGTCCGGCGAACTAGCGAACCTGTCCCACTTTGACATTCCTATTCTCTACGATAAGAAATATAACCCATAGAAAGTGAAAAAAAAAATACTAACACAAACATTTTGACATATAAAATAGTTTTTGTTACTATTATAATTAGTTGAACATACTAATGAAAACGGGGAAAAATTGAAATAACTTTGATTATCTCATTCTCTTACAAGTACAAATGACCATCATCTATATTTTGATATCCGGTAGGAATGAATTTGTTATCCCGTCTCCAACCAAATATTAATTAAACAATTTTTTAACATAAAAAAAGTAAT
>Ga0209389_1002522_pt1 | contig 14132 bp, 8 predicted proteins | sample CowpearedBW_FD_187526 | JGI IMG/M metagenome (GOLD analysis project Ga0209389, IMG submission 187526) | Root nodule microbial communities of legume samples collected from California, USA - Cow pea red BW (SPAdes) (version 2) | ecosystem: Host-associated > Plants > Roots > Nodule | place: USA...
CTCTTTCATGCGTCAAGAATTTTATAATCTTGTTTTTTTTCTTCAAATCTATCTATTTTATAAAAAGAAGAAAAGCGTATATTAAAAAGTAAACATGTTTAATGTTTTGAAAACAAAAAGAATGCTACTTATAACACAAATCAATGTCATAACTCGATTGAACAAAACAATTTTCCACATACATTTCCTGATTTGGAGGAACATTTGTCACAAACACAAAAAGATAAAGATAGAAAAATAAACATGATGGCAGCTAAATCCACTAGATAGATACAAAACAAAATTTGAAATTTGTCCTTGGTTTTACAAAGTCGATAAAGTAGAGTTGCATGAGAGAACTCTCTCCACTTAACATTCACAACCAGTAGATCTCTGTTGCCGTCCACCACCACCAACTTCGATTGTATCAGGCAGGTACCTGATGCAGTAATTAACATAAAACACACTTCAGCTTTGTCATGAGTAAATGGAAACAAAATACACTTGAATAATATTCAGAAATGCTCACATTTCTTCTTCAGGTTCATTCTTCAGTGCATTTTTTGCTATGCACTGGAAAGCAGCTTCAACATTAAACCCTTCTTTAGCAGAGGTCTCAAAGTATGGTATGTTTCCCTTTGAAGCACACCATGCCTTTGCTTTCTTCTCAGAAATCTGCAACCGAAGAGGTTGTAAAGAACGGATACATGTAAAAAAATGTGTAGCTTTAAGCATATCTTCCCACAACTATAGCCAGATTTCAGAATTCAGATTCTCTGATTTGTGCTGTCTCTACTTACTGAGTATTAAAAATACACCGATGTTTGTATATTAAAATTCCTTTTAATATATTTTAAAACATCAAAATCAATGTCCATTAGTGTGTTAACATCAAAAAATCCGGCAGAGAATCCAAATTCCTATCTATCCTACCCACCGACACAGAAATTTTATGAAGGTCAATAGACAATCTATGCTATGAGAAGAGAAATAACTTACAACTCTGCTATTTCCACCATCAACGTCTATTTTGTTTCCCAATACAACAAATGGGAAGTTTTCAGGATCAGATGGACTAGCCTGAAAATAAATGATTTTGCATGAGTTTCACACTGATCTTTAACAAATGTGACACACATCATATACCACAAAGCAGGAGAATGGTTAAACAACCTGAATAAGAAATTCTTCTCGCCAGTGGTTGAGATTGTCAAAGGATTTCATTACATTTACATCATAAACAAGAACACAGCAATCTGCACCACGGTAGAAAGCCACACCAAGACTCTGAAACCTCTCTTGACCAGCAGTATCCCAAATCTGCATGCATGGTGAAAACAACTCAATCTTGATTATTAATTTTCTTCCATGATCTTCAAACAGATCAAAGAATGAACTGTTTAGTGAAAATAACAGAGTAAAAAATACAATCAAATATTTATTTTTATCAAATAAAAAGAAAGAGCCAAGCACTTGCCCCAACCATCATCGGATACCATTCACAATTAGAAGTAAATTATAATTTCAAAATTAATATATCAAATTTAAGCAACAACTAAAGGATTCATGATAATAGACCACATACAATAAAAACCACAATTATATAAATTAAACAACGGATTGTATTTTTAAATTCAAGTAAGCAATTCCAATGATTGGAAATCTATATTATAGGTGAATATCATATTTTAAGTTTTAAAAGCATAATTGACTCTCAAAATTTGTTAAAGCAAAAAAAATGAATTTTTAATTTGAGAAGAAAGCATTCCTTTGATTTTTTTTCTTATTAAGAAATATTTAGGAAAAAATGGAAAAGGCTTAAAAATTATGGGTAAGAGATGCATCACTCTTTAGAGATAAGAGATATAGGCATGAGAGAGAGAATTTGAAATGTAATAAGAGATGTGATGAGAAAGGAAGAGAAGATAAAAAGAAAAAGAAAATGGAGAAAGAGTTGTAAATTATAGAATATTATTTGAATGTCACTAATTTTTATCATTTTTGGGAGAGGAGAGTGAACCACTCCATCACTACAAGTGCTCTCTACTCCTAACAATGGCCATTATTTCATACATCCTACAGACATTAATTTTACAATAAGAACCCAGAATATTTCCTTATCTTTTCAAATTCGATTTTAAATAAAGACTTATTCTTCAAAAAAATCACATCAAATTGGGATCAGAAGATAATGAAAAGAAGTTTTAATCTGAAGAGCTGAGAATGCATGCATAATACACTAGCAGTTCAAAAGAATTGCATGAAAAAAGAAATGGATATAGGAAGAAGTTAAGACATTTATATTATAAACTTAAGAATCCTTAGGTTTTAAAAGAAACTCAACAACTTAGGAGAATACAAGACACTCTAGTTACATTCATTTGAACAGAATCATGAACCACTTAATCAACCTGAGGAAAATAAAACTTTATAAGCTGTGCAACAGCTGATTTAAGATTATATAGATGATGATATGAAATTGAATAAGATAATAGCTCTGTTCAAAAAAGATTGGTAGGTGCAGCTGTAGGTTATCATAACCTAACTGGAGAACACATTATAAAAAAACTGTATATATATATATATATATGTTCATACAAAAAAGAAACAGCGTGTTCTTGTATCTCTCACCTGCAATGTGAACAACCTATCTTCAAATTGAACCTCCTTGGTGAGAAAATCTGCACCAATGGTTGCCTTATACTGATTACTAAATTTACGATTCACATACCTAAATGCAGAGGGAGGAAATAATGATCATGAAAACAGAAATCAAACAGAACAAAAATAGTCATCAGACATTTCCCAAAAAGTCATAGAACAGAATTTTAGAAAAAAAATCTGAGATTTGAACATACTGATTCATCAGTGATGTTTTACCAACCCTGCCAAAAAAAATAAGAAAAAAAACGTCAATTAGCAGAGAGATCTTGATATCTTGGTGAATAACTAACTAAAGAGCAATTGCACAGAACTGGCATTATAGCTTTTCAAATATTGGTATGCATCGGCATCACATGCAGCTGACCCGTGTTAGAAAATTGCAAATCTATAGAATCAAGAACCATTTTTCTTCCTCTAATAGTTCCAAAAAGCTTATTTAGACAACAAAGTTCATGTTCCCAGGAATCCAAACATAATCAGTAATCACTTCCATTTCCCCCCAAATTTTTAACGCCTCATGCACCTGGGAGAAATATTCCATAAATTTTCATTGCAAAACATAAAAAAAGATCGGGAATTTCAATGAAAACTAAAATCATGGAAGATAAATGCAGCAACCCTTTTTCCCCCCTGACCAGACTATGTAATTTAACCCATTTTTAGATTGAATTAGAAAGAAAAAATAATAATGAAATTGAAAGAAGAAAAAGAAGCGGAAGAAGACAAAGACGAAGAAGAAGCGTACCCGCTATCTCCAAGGATTATGACCTTCAATAACATGCGGCGGCGAGATGCCATGGATGAGGAAGAGTGTGCTTACTCGAAAATGATTTTTTTTTAGGGAAAAATTGGGAAAGAAAAATTGTGTTTGGGAGTGTTAAAGTTTAGAGTAATTTGCGCCAGAGAAAGTTTGAAAGACAGATGGAAGAACAGGAGCGAGTTACCAACTAAACAACGAATGCCAGCCATGACTCACTCTCTTATTTCCCAAACTACCCCTGCATCTTCTACTACACTTTTAACTTCAATAATTACGTTTAGTAACTTCACACAAGATAATTGTTGCAAGATTTAAATATATATTTCGTTCCTAGCTATTTTTATCCAATATGCTCCTCATTTTTTTTATATTTAATTAGGCTTTCATTTTTATTAAATTTTAGTTAATTTAGTTTGTTTTATTAATGATGTTTAAATAGTTAATGTTTTTGAACAATACATGTAACGTGTTAGTTCCTATTTTTTTAATTTTTTATTATTTTTTTAATTTTATGAAAATTGGTCACGTGTTAAATCATAATTGTGTAATGTGTCAATGTCAGTGTCACATATCATTTTGTGGGTGTGTTATTTTTTTCAAGCTCAATCTAGTGCGTTAATTTTTGTAACTTAAAATAAAATTCGGGGTACATAAGAGGTACATCCAATTGGATTATAAAAAAAAAAAATTGATTAGTAAATTTTAAGAAATTGTACGAAAAGTAATAATCAGTTTCCCAATTATTTGTTTTTTCGTCCCATTTATTTGTCTGTTTGGTTTAGCCTATTTTTTTCTTCAAGTCAGCCACTAGTGCAAGCAATAAAGGTTGATTTTTGTAACTTATAATCAAATTTGAAGTACATCAGGAATATATGTCATTGCATGATAAAAAAGATTGATTACTAAATTTTAAAAAATTGTACAAAAAGTAATACGCAGCTTTCCAGATATTTGTTTATTATGCACCACTTATTTACCTATCTGGTTTGACCTATTTTTTTTCAAGTCAGTCCATCTCGGACAAGAAATAAAGGTTGATTTTTGTAACATAATAAAAATTGTGTATATAAGAAGTGCATCCTTTGGATTATAAAAACAAAAGATTGATCAGTAAATTCCCCAGTTCTTTGTGTCCAAATTATTTGCCTAACTGGTTTGGTCTATTTTTTTCTTCTACCTAGTGCAATCAATAAGGGTTGATTTTTGTAACTTATAATCAAATTTGAGGTATATAAGAAGTATACCCATTTGGACGATAAAAATAAGATTGACTAGTAAATTTTAAAAAAATGATACGAAAAGAAATACGCAGCTTCCCACTTATTTCTTATTTGTTTCACTTATTTTCCTATCTGGTTTTGTCTATTTTTTTGTTCAAGCCAGTCACCTAGAACAATAAATAAGGGTTGATTTTTGTAACCTATCCTAATATTTTTGGGTATATAAGAAGTATATCCATTTGAATGATAAGATAAAAATTTATTAGTAAATTTTAATATTTTGTATGAAAAGTAATACGCAGCTTTCCACTTATTTCTTATTTGTTTATTATGCCCCACTTATTTGCCTATCTGGTTTGACCTATTTTTTTTGTCATGGCACCCACCAAGTACAATTAATAAGGGTTAATTGTTGTAACTTATAATCAAATTTAGGGTATATAAGAAGTATATTGATTTACATGATAAAAAAAACATTGATTAGTAAATTTTAAAATTTAGTACGAATAGTAATACGCAGCCACTTATTTTCCTATCTGGTTTGGCCTATTTTTTCTTCAAACCCGCTATCTAGAGCAATAAATAAGGGTTGATTTTTGTAACCTATCATAATATTTTGGGTTTTGGGTATATAAGAAATATATCCATTTGGATGATAAGAAAATGATTGATTAGTAAATTTTAATATTTTGTATAAAAAGTAATACGCAACTTTTATTTCTTATTTGTTTATTATGACTCATTTATTTAGTAAGGGTTGATTTTTGTAACTTATAATCAAATTTAGGGTATATAAGAAGGATATCGATTTGGATGATAAATAAATGATTGTTTAGTAAATTTTTTAAATTTTGTACGAAGAGTGATCCGCAGCTTCCCATTTATTCTTATTTGTTCCACTTATTTTCTTATCTCGTTTGACCTATTTTCTTTTTCTTCAAGGCAGCCACCTAATGCAATTTATAAGGGTTGATTTTTGTAACTTATAATCAAATTAAGAGTATATAAGAATTATATCGATTTAGATGATAAAAAAAGATTGATTAGTAAATTTTAAAATTTTGTAGGAAGAGTAATACGCAACTTCCTACTTATTTCTTATTTGTTCTACTTCTTTTCTTATCTAGTTTCACCTATTTTTTTCTTCAAGTCAGCCACATAGAGCAATCAATAAGGGTTTATTTTTGTAACATATCATAATATGTTGGGAGTATATAAGAAGTATATCGACGATAAGAAAATGATTGATTAGTAAATTTTAATATTTTGTACGAAAAGTAATACGCAGCTTCCCACTTATTTCTTATTTGTTTATTATGTTCCATTTATTTGCGTTTGGCCTATTTTTGTCTTCATGTCAGTCACCTAGTGCAATTAATAAGAGTTGATTTTTGTAATTTAAAATCAAACTTAGAGTATATAAGAAGTATATCGATTTGTATGATAAATTAAAGATTGATTATTAAATTTTAAAATTTGTTACGAAGAGTGATACGCAGCTTTTCACTTATTTCTTATTTATTCCACTTATTTTACTATCTGGTTTGGCCTACCTTTTTCTTCAAGCTAGCCACCTACACCAATCAATAAGGGTTTATCATAATATTTTTAAGAAAAATATTGATTAGTAAATTTTGATATTTTGAACGAAAAGTAATACGTAACTTCCTCCACTTATTTCTTATTTATTCCACTTATTTTACTATCTGGTTTGACCTATTTTTTTCTTCAAGTCAGCCACCTAAACCCATCAATAAGGATTGATTTTATTTTTTGTAACCTATCATAATATTTTAGGTATATAAGAAGTATACTCATTTGGATGATAAGAAAAATATTGATTAGTAAATTTTAATATTTTGAACGAAAAGTAATACACAGCTTCTCACTTATTTCTTATTTGTTTATTATGCCCCACTTATTATTCTATCTGGTTTGACCTATTTTTTTCTTCAAGGCAGTTACCTAGTGCCATTAATAAGGGTTGATTTTTGTAACTTATAATCAAATTTAGGGTATGTAAGAAGTATATCGATTTGCATGATAAATAAAATATTGATTAGTAAATTTTAAAATTTTGTACGAAAAGTGATATGCAGCTACCCACTTATATTTCTTATTTGTTCCACTTATTTTCCTATCTAGTTCGGCCTATTTTTTTCTTCAAGACAGCCACCTAGAACAATCAATAAGGGTTGAATTTTGTAACCTATCATAATATTTTGGGATATATAAGAAGTATACCCATTTGGATGATAAGAAAAAGATTGATTAGTAAATATTAATATTGTATACGGAAAGTAATACGCAACTTCCTACTTGTTTATTATGCCTCACTTATTTTTCTATTTGGTTTGACCTTCTTCTTTTTTTTTTTCTTCAAGGCAGCCACCTAGTGCAGTTAATAAGGGTTGATTTTTGTAACTTATAATCAAATTGAGGGTATATAAGAAGTATATTGATTTAGGTGATAAAAAAAGGTTGATTAGTAAATTTTAAAATTTGGTACGAAGAGTAATACACAACTTTCTACCTATTTCTTATTTGTTCCATTTATTTTCCTATCTAGTTTGGCCTTTTTTTTTCTTCAAGCCAAAGCCACCTAGAACAATCAACAAGGGTTGATTTTTGTAACATATCATAATATTTTGGGTATATAAGAAGTATATGCATATTGATGATAAGAAAATGATTGATTAGTAAATTTTAATATTTTGTACAAAGAGTGATACGCAGCTTCCCACCTATATTTATTATTTGTTCCACTTCTTTTCCTATCTGGTTTGGCCTATTTTTTTTCAAGCGAGTCACCTCAACCAATCCATAAGGGTTGATTTTTGTAACCTATCATAATATTTTGGGTATATAAGAAGTATACTCATTTGGATGATAAGAAAAATATTGATTAGTAAATTTTATTATTTTGAACGAAAAGTAATACGCAGCTTTTCACTTATTTCTTATTTGTTTATTATGCCCCACTTATTCTTCTATCTGGTTTGGTCTATTCTTTTTCTTCAAGATACCCACCTACTGCAGATTATAAGGGTTGATTTTTGTAACTTATAATCAAATTGATGGTATATAAGATGTATATCGATTTAGATGATAAAGATTGATTAGTAAATTTTAAAATTTGGTACGAAGAGTAATACGCAGCTTTCTACCTATTTCTTATTTGTTCCATTTATTTTCGTATCTGGTTTGGTTTTTTTTTTTTCTTCAAGCCAGAGCCACCTAGAGCAATCAATAAGGGTTGATTTTTGTAACATATCATAATATTTTGTATATAAGAAGTATATCCATATTGATTATAAGAAAAGGATTGACTAGTAAATTTTAATATTTTGTACGAAAAGTAATACTCAGCTTCCCATTTCTTCTTATTTGTTTCACTTATTTTTCTATCTGGTTTGACCTTTTTTTTTCAAGCCAGCCACCTAGAGCAATCAGGGTTTATTTTTATAACATATCATAATATAAGAAGTATATCTATTTGGATGATAAAAAAATAATTGATTAATAAATTTTAATATTTGATACGAAAAGTAATAGGCTTCCCACTTATTTCTTATTTTTTTACCACTCAATGTCTCTTTTGCTGCGTGCTGAGAGGAAAACGAGACTGAAAAATATTGTATGATCAATGTTTAACGGAGAATAAACTATTTGGCAAACACATTTTAATTATTAATTGTTAACCATTTTTTTTATAGAGAAACATGATTTCTTTTTGTTGCTAGTTAAGGTCTATTTGATTCTTTATATATAAAAGTAGAAGTATACCACTAATTCTACAAACGATGATTTTATGAACATTGACAAATACTAATATAAGTATAAAATTATAGTATTATGGTCCAGTCTGTTACACTTTTAATATAGTTTTGATGACTTTATATATATGTATGACTTAATAATAAGCACAATACATGACAGATATAAAATATTAGATGTCTTGATAGTAACCACGTGCTAAAGACATAGTTAATATAGTAAAATATTGAGACACTAATATTAATTCCCTTGAACATAACTTTGTTTCTGGTAACACTGATGAAGACAACATTTTGCTGTCGCACTTGGAACTTAAATATTGTTGAGTTCATTGCACATCATAATAAAAAGACCAAAAGCCCCATAATTGGTCTAGTTATATTTTCTCTTTCGAAAAAATATTTGTTATTTTTCTGGAAGCAACAAAATCATTATGTGCATCTATAATTTGCAGGTTTATTGTCCACCCCAGAGGCAAGACAAGTAGAAACGTACGAACGTACATTTCTTTTTAACAAATTAGCACTTTCAAATGTCTTCTTCATCACAGCAAATTGAACCAAAAAAGAAAAAAATACACTTATCCAGTATACGACAACCACACTGCTCTTTTCCACATTTACTCAAATTACTTTTACATTTCACCCTACAAAAGCCAAATTGATTTTTTTTTTCCAGTATCCAAGCAGATCAAGTTTTAGAAAAACCTTCAATTTTTTGTCCAACTAAATTTGGCGCATCAGAAAAGCATCTTCATACAAACAAGATGATTTTGTCTTCATACACCCATGAAAACACGGATTTAATTTAACTCTCTGAAAGCGAAAAAGTAAAATTGTTACTACTCTTGGTTTGAAGTTGAGCGAACCCAAAAATCAATAGAGACCAGAAAACATGAAAAAGTACTTTGGTTGCTACAAGCCTTAAAAGACCACAGTGTTCCTTGTGACCCTCCCAATACAAACAATAAAACTGAGTAGCTACAAGCCTTAAACACCAGGCGAAGAATCATAGAATGTTATCACAAAGCTCACCAAATAAGTACAAAATACCCACATCCTCACCATAAGTCCCAATGTCAGGCTTTCCCAGTTAGAACAAATGTTAGCATCGAACAAATGAATCAAGCTTTACAAAGCTTCAGGTGTATCAAATAATTCAGGAATTGTGCGTGGGAAACAAGTTAGACCGTGAAAATCACCGGGAAAAAAAGAAAGACACAGCTCTAACTGCTATTCATGGTGTGCAAGCCAATTAATATATGGGACCTGCAAAATATACCGACATTATATGTACCTGTACCAGTCTCATGGGTGTGCACGAGCAAACTGATATCTGAAGAGAAATTTTGAAAGACGTGGGAATCATCAATGGAGAGCTTGTCGAAGAATCATGGTTGCTACCCTTCACGTTCCCCCAATTCAATTTCCTGCGTATTTTGCTGTCCCGAACTGGTAGAGACAGATGGATGTCGACCGTAATCACTGCTGGGACCACTGTACTCACTAATACCTTGCTCTTGGCTTTCCAGTGCCAGCTTCCTGAAGTTCTTCATGTCTTCACTGTATTGGATGCTGTCATAGCTAGAACCCTCAAAGGAACCAAAAACTCTGCTGTGTCCAGGAGCGCTCCCCTCATTTAGATCTTCTAGAGAAATATTTCCTTCCAGAGCTCGAACAACCTGCTCAGTGTTATTAATTTTATCATTGTCAGAGGTAAAGCCAGATCTCAGTTTGCCAATGCTCAGAATCGGTCATGAATTGCTAAACTTCAAAAAACATCAACCAGTAAATGAAATATCCTGACAGTACTTTTTAATTTTTTAATATGTTTCAACACAACACTGGACTTTTTTTGCCTAAGAGAAGCAGACGAATGCCTTTCAGGGAGGCATTTTACTACATACCCTTGTCAGAGACAATAAACAAAGCAATTTGATTATAAAAACAAAACACACCTTAAATTCTCAAACATATCTTAAGAATCAACCAACTCACCTGGCTCATTCGAGGCCGAAGCCTGGCTGAATGGCGCACACAACTTGCAGCACAAGCGGCCATTCGAATCATCTCATCATGATTGTAATTTTTCTGCAACTTTGGATCAACAAGTCCATCAAAGTTTCCATTTTCAAAAGCTTGAGAGAGTAAAGGCCTAGCCTGTAATTTATACAAAAATGCTTCAGAACAAGATGTTTTGCTGATAAAAACACACACACACACACAATGCTTCAATACAAGATGTTTTGGGGGAGGATTGTCAACATTAGACTGTCAGCTAATTGTTAAAGAATTCCCAGATATTATTTCATCGTTAATTTAAGCAAAACCAGAATTTCTTGCAAGTAATTTGACATGGTTGCATACTACAATCAGCTTCATCCCAGACAGATCAATACAGTTAGCATCTAAAACAAGTTATTTATGACCAATTTAAAACCAATCCGAGCAGACACAATTACAAGAGGTCATAAAATTTTATTGATTTTTCAAGTACACCACATAATTTAGCTCCAAAACTGATCTCCATAGGACAAGATACATGGCTTTCCAAATTTTTAAAACACCAAAAGGAATATGGTTTTTGAACAATATTTACTCATTTAACTGAAAAAAAAAAGGTTAAAGTTCAAGATTGCAATTTGAGAAAAAGTTTAAAGGCAAATACAACATTAGAATGCGAGTTACTGATCACACGCACTCTTCTCTAAATGTTTTCATGCTCGGGAAAATTCATTAACTGACCCAAAAATACTGAAGGAAGATAATAGTTTGACATCTCAAAAAATAAAAAACACCCAATCGACAACCCATTTTAGTAATATAATAATGTATTATAATTAAAGTTAAAAAATAAAATAAACATGATTAAAATATTATTATTATGAGTTGACAAGTAGGGTTTTCTTTTGGTGGGGGTCAAAATATCACCACCCAATAATAAAAGATGCCAAAGGTGCACATTCTGTCATACCATGAATATCATGTGTTTTCCTCTTAGTTACGCATAACGATCAAAATAGAAACATCAACGAAATCATGAATACAACATACCCATTCAACCATGCTGTCATCTAAGAAGGGATGAGTTTTATCAACGGGTTTCCGTCCAGTGATCAACTCCAAAAGCACAACACCAAAGGAGAAAACATCTGACTTTTCTGTTAGTTTCCCACTAGCAGCATATTCTGGAGCCATGTATCTGAATTAAATGAATTTAGAGTTTCAGTAAGATATAACTAATAGAAAAAAGGAAAAATAAAATCCATGAAACATACTGCCCAATAGAAGTATTTCAAAATTAGATTCAAGAAATACGTATGATGAGTCTAACCCAAAAGTTCCCATCACTCGAGTAGAAACATGTGTTTCTGTGTCTGATGAAAACTTTGCAAGTCCAAAATCTGCAACCTGAGCAAAAGATTCTGAAACATTATTCTATATGCAGAATCGCAGATGATGTACATGGATATTAAATGTCAACATGAACAATTTCTATAGCCTTTTTGGTTCATTTAACCATTTCAAGATACACCACTTAATTCACTTATTTTCTGTAGTGAGCCTGTTGCATTGCCTTATATATCCAGGATTGCAGGATAAAAAAGTTATAAATTTACCTTAGCCTCAAAGCTATCATCAATAAGAATGTTAGATGCCTTGATGTCTCGGTGTATGATTTTGGGATTACCTAAAGACATAAGATTAAAAATGTCAATTTCAAAACTAACATCATGAAGTAAAAATACGGCCAATTCTTTTGCAGAGTACATAATTTATTAACAGTAAACTCACAGTCCTCATGCAGATATGCCAATCCTTTTCCAGATCCTATAGCAATCTTCATCCTTGTTGACCAGTCCATAGGTGGTCTGTCTTTTCCTGGTATGATATTCATGATTCATTTAGAACTACAGACAGTATCATACTTGTGAGATATGAATTAAATTATCAAACTTCCAGAGACAGTGGAATCCTCATTACTTAATTACTAACCACACTAGGTCAAAATTTTCATTCTTGTTAAAAAAATGTTGATAATATAATATATTTTACACACGGAGACCAATATGTGAATTAGAAAATAAAAGCCATACTTTTGTACACGAAAGATGAAACAACTAACAGTGTATTGCATGCAAATATTATGATCTACACAACTTTAAAACATTTACAACAAAGAATCTGCACATCATATCTCAGAAAACAATAGTTAAATTGAATTTGCATCCTAAATGAGCTAACAGATCTTACCATGCAAATGAAATTCTAGGGTATTATTTGGCACATACTCGTAGACAAGCATCTTCTGGTTGTCTGCTATGCAGTAACCAACAAGGGAAACAAGGTGTCTGTGATGCACACGGCTAATGACCTCGACTTCTGCATGGAACTCACGCTCCCCTTGTCTACTCTCAGATTTCAACTGCTTGACTGCAACAATTTTCCCATTTGGGAGAACTCCTTTGTGGACATAGCCAAAACCACCTTGACCAAGAAGATTTGAGTAGGAGAATCCATCCGTTGCCATAACTAATTCATCGTGTGTAAAAGTGTTTTGAGATGATAGCGCCAAGGAAATGCCAGGTGAAGGCTTCACCTTCTCGGAACCCAAACTACTTGCAGTGCCTGAAGAATTGACAGTGGGAGTGGGGAGACCAGAGGATGACAGTTTCTGATTCCCTAAACCCCCTGGAGTAGGCTTGGGCGACAAGCCTCCTTTTCCATATGGCGTTGGAGAAACACCAGCCATGTCAGCTGGAGACATTGACACCAAAATTAATTCCAGTTCAATTTTTTGTCAGTTTTACACACAAATTAGAACAAAACTCAACCACACTGCGTATACCTTTTAATTATCTGAGATAAGCAATAAACAAAACCAATGTGTGCAGCAACCCATCAAACAGAATTTAAAACGAGCTTCCAAACACCATAAACCTCAACACTAAGTTGATTCCTAAAAATAAATCACACCACAGAATGTACGAATACCACTGGCACATTTACTAAGATTCTCACGGCATTAATTATAAGCAATAAACCGAAGTTAATTAATCTCATGTCTCGGTGTACTGCTTCCTGATATTCATAATCCATCGTTAAAAAATCAGTCAGCTGAAATATCGCCTAAAGTGATTTCGTACCGAACTTTTCACTAATAAATTATTTTTACAATAAAAGCAGTCAAACTTAAAAAATTTTATTTAAAAATCATTTTTAATCGAAATCAATTTTGTAATCCAAATTTACAGACATGCAACCTTACCTTTCGGTTGAGACGGTTGAGAGTAGTTGTTCTGGCTTCTCTTCTTTTTCCAATTCCTATAGACGCAAAAGAAAACGCCCCCAACGATAAGCATACCTACTGCACCTAACACGGCCCCTATAATTATTCCACTCAATGTACCCGGCGACAAGCCGCTGCCACTGAGACTAGACGGAGCTGCGGCTAACGGCGGAGGAGGACTAACGGCGGCATTGGTGGTGTCGGGAGGCGGAGGAGGGGAGACAGTGGTGTTAGGTACCAGAGGTGTTTCATCCGGAAGAGGAGGAGAAGGAGAAGCAGTGGCAGTGGAGTTAGTGCCGGAAGCAGTCTCCGCCGGCGACGGAGACGACATCGACGACGAAGTTTTCCGACGCTACTGTGAGAGCAAGGGTTTTGATTAAAAAAAAGAAAGGAGAATATGAAAAGGAAAGAAAGTTTAAGATTGAAAACTTTGCATCATCACA
>Ga0209389_1002523_pt1 | contig 14130 bp, 5 predicted proteins | sample CowpearedBW_FD_187526 | JGI IMG/M metagenome (GOLD analysis project Ga0209389, IMG submission 187526) | Root nodule microbial communities of legume samples collected from California, USA - Cow pea red BW (SPAdes) (version 2) | ecosystem: Host-associated > Plants > Roots > Nodule | place: USA...
TAATTTAGGGTGTGCTTTGGAAAAAACAATATTCATAAACACAGGAAAAATCATCTATAAATTGAAATTAAAAATTTCGAGAAAGTATATTAAAATATTTTTTTTGCACAAATGAACTCATACATAAACCAATTTTACTTTATAAAAAAATCATTTTTTTCTTTTTATTTCTCTACTAAAAAATCTCATTCCCTTTCTCAATAGCCTAAAAATACATATGAATAAACCATCTTATTATTTTCTAAATATATTCAAACTCAAAAAAGTTTCTTGTTTTACTTTCTATTGGGATACCATTTAAAAATGAGATTAATTTAATAATTAGTTGACTCATCATAATGTTCCCTTTGTCTTAAGTATTGTAGTGGAGGCAGGCAAAAAAATTATTGCATGGATGATTAAATTAACATAATAGACAAAAAGGCATTTGTAAGTGTAGGTTTGTCACCTAGGACTTTAGGAATTGGCTAATTAATGATGTTTATTTTATTCTCAATAGTTAACATTATTCCATTTGTTGTCTTAGAGAGTTATGAGTGCAATGGGTATCATCCATTGATGTGATTGGATTAGTGAGTTACTATTTTAACCTAATATCATAATAATAATTAGTTGGTGGGTTGACTAACCCAAAATAAAAAAAAATGACAAAAGTAAAAAGAAATAGACATTTGATTAAATATTTCAAACAAAATTTAAATACGATAATAAAAAAACAAAAAACATGACTGTATTATTAGCATTCAAGTATATTATTATTTTGTACTTTAGAACCCATTTAAAGTGATCTGGAGTTATAGTTTTAGACATATAAGTGTACTAATATTAAAAGGAAATTTTTATTTATAACTGTATTTAAAAATTACTAGGTTTTTGTACAGTTTTGTTATACATATTATTTTACCTCTTTTATTTTTATAAATATAATAAAAATGCCGGTTGTGTTTTAGTTATTTGTAATTGTTTCATGCTTAACCTAACTTAATTTAATTTAATCTCTTACAGATTGAGTGACAAAGTCTGTAGTTTGAATCTAAAATGAAACCTAGTACAATCTAATCAAAAAATTTAAATAATCTTAAAAGTAATATTTAAGTTACATCATTATTTTACTAACTATTTTTTAAATATTAAGTTATTCAATTATTGGTACATTAATTAATATGGTCTATTGTTCTGAAAATTATTCTAAAAAGGTAACAAAAGGTGTTATAAAATTATAAATTTTATAGAAAAACAAAACTTAAAAAAAGAAGTGACCCGATCGATCAATTCCAATACAACGTAATGAAGATGTGTTGAATTGAATTAAATGTAATAAAAAAGTTCATTGACTTTGAGTTGAAAAAAAAACAACGAAATACAAGTTCTAACTCAACTTTTTTTTTATATTGGACTGGGTGATGAATTTATTCAAACTCAAATTAAATATAACTTATTACTCATATTTTTCTATAATTAAACTAAAAATTTATATAAAATCTATTTATGAGTAAATATACATAATGTAAAAATGTATGAGGTATAAAATGGTTGGAAGTCTCACATTGACTAAAGATAAGTTTTTAGACTCAGACACAAGATGAATATACATAGGCGTAAGGTGTGTGTTGGAAGTCCTACATCGACTAGAGATAAGACATGTCTTGGACATTTTTTCTATCCACTATCGGCTGCTAATGAACTACCTACTAATTTCTAGTTTCACGCACATATTTCGACATGAGGGTGCATTGGAAGCCCCACATCGACTAGATATAAGGACAATTCACAATATATAAGTGGACACAATCCTTATCTTATAAGTCGATTTTGTGGGATCGAGTTAGGCTTAAAACTCCACCTCCGCAAAAAATATATGTAACAATCTCATTAATATACATTAAAAACGATTACAATTCTTATTATAAAAGGGTTTGGCAATAATTTGATTCATGGGTTTTACATTTGGGTCATGTTAAGTTGTTTTTTTATCCAACACAAATAATTTATATTTTTTTATTTTGGTTTGTATTTTGATTGTATTAAAGTTTATTTAGATTTTAATTAGAATTACAATTTAGTTTTGACTGAAAAAAAAATAATATTTTTTTAATTAAGTGAACCCGTGAGCCAACCCGTTTAACCCGCCAACCCGTGATGGGTCGGACTGGATTCGAATTTTTTTGGCTCGCTAAAAAGTGAGCCGAGTTAGATTGACTCACTGAATCATCAACCCATGGAGGGTCGAGCTGAGTCGGATCGATTTAACAGCTCTATGTCTTAACCTTGGGTGAGTCTTTCTATTTTCAGTTACAAAATACAAATATTATAATAAAGTATGAACTCCTTTATTTTTTTTTTCTAAAATGTCTCATAGATTATAATACTATCCAATTAAATCAAAATTTCTTATAATACTTTGTTTCCAATCTTATAGATTTGGAATTGACTTCTGAGCATTCTATCCATTTTCGATTATTCGGTCGGACCTCAAATCTTTGAGATGATACAATCTCTATACGTATAACTATGAACTGTATTGAGTTTTTAAAGGAAAAATTATTTGCTGACAATTTTTTTTTTTTACAAACTTGATAAATTGTCTATAAATAAAACTAAATTGATTAATTTTTTATTTTTTAATCAAAATAAACTAAAAAATTAATACCTTTTGTATTTAAAAAAACAGTTTGTGAAACTTTGTTAAAGTTTTGTTTGTTAAATATGATTACCCTTTTTAAAGTAACATGAAACAATCCGTTCCCGTGTTACATGACCTTGTACGAAGAATCAATCTAAAACAGCTTGCAAACTCCCCATCGTTTTTTGGCTTCACTTTGTTGGGGTTTTGTGTTGACATCTCAGGAATACAATAGTTAATTTGGTGTAGAAACTGTTACCACATGATGAGATTTAAGATACATAATCTATATTAACATAACATTTACTGACGTACTACATTTTTAAGATTCTCATTAACAATTCTCTGTTTAAAGAGACCCCAGAAAGTGACTCTATACCACGATACACTTTCAGATATAACCTCACAACAAAACAACCAGAATGGATTAAACACCAAAACATAGTTTTTTATTTCAGTTTAAATTACTCCATTGGAATATTCATTTAAGTAAATTATATATCCTTTCATGCTAATCCTGAATTTAATTAAGGATAATCCTTATCCAATAAGACATGCTTTGTGGTCAAACACAATGAAGGAGAAGGAGAAGGAGAAGGAGCTATAGCTTGGAACTGTACGGAATGTTTTTGCTTTGATGATTAAGATATTGTATCATCATGTGCACATGGCCAATCATGGACATGGCATATGCGAAAACTCAGCTTGGTTCAGTCAATGAATAGCACCGATTGAGATCGATCATGATTCATATTGAATGGATATACTGCAAATCAATCAAAACAAAAAGATGCAGATACACAGTGCATGCATATAGATAGATATACGTAACAACATACAAAACAAGAAAGCTATTACAATGATTATCTCAACATCCTCAAAACCTTAAACTAGCCTTGTCTCAGACACAACACAATATTCTTAGGATCAGAATTCAGCATCCTTGTCTTTTGAGGGGCTATTTCCTGATCTATCTACTTCAAGTTCTCTATATCTGTGCAAATACCTTCTCAGTGGCTCTGCATAGTCATCAAAACCAAGGGACCCTAAGGCCCAGCATATATCATCTCCGTTCACGGTCTTCCTTCTCTCCTTTCTGCACTTCTCTGATGCCTCACTCGTCACAAAGCTTATAAACTCCGACACACACTCTTGCATTGTTTCCTTCGATTCCTTTGAGATTTTTGCATTAGGAGGCAGAATCTGCTTCATGATCCTCCCAACATTGGCTATTGGCAGCAAACGGTCTTGTTCCCTGATGCCACTGTTTTCAGGATTAGAGGAACTGCCTCCAACGTTGTCCACCATCTTCGGAAGGAATTGAAACATATGTCAAGGGTTTGCGTGTGTGAGTGTATATGTATATATATAAAGTGATTATTGTGAGATTGAAAACATGTGAGTAAAGAAAAAAATATAGATAAGTGCACATGCAGGGAAAGCCTAGTGACAGTGTGACAGATGAAGATTAAGGTTGTGAGATGCGAATGATGCCAAGGCGGTCGGCTAAGAATGTGGGGTCTGATGCCGCAACAGTGATTAATGAATTGGAGTTCAGAGTCATTTTTTTTGTTGCAAAGTTTAGACAAAGTCCACCCAATGGATCCATCCATTTCATTGGTTTCCTCACTGCTAATGGATGCTGAGGAGGCTTTTCAGGCAGTTCAAAAGAGTGAACATCATTCACACTATCCGTTCGAAACCTCTAAGCTACCACTAATTTATTCATCTCTATACCTCAACTAAAGATCATGAATCATCATTCACCCAACATATTCTCTCTAATATTTTTTTCTTCCCTTTCTACGTGTTCTGAGTTCCACTTTGACTAAGAAGACAATTCATAGTATATAACTGGGTGTAAACCTTATCTTACAAATTAATTTTGTAGGACTAAGTTAGACTTAAATTTCACATTTTTAATATACTATCAGAATCATTGTTTAATGCCTATTTTAACCATGTTTGCAAGTTCATAATATATAAGTTAAGAAAAATTATTTTTTGACTACTAAATTTTGACAACTTTCTCTTACAATCTTAGGTGGCATCTTCTAAATGGTTCTCTATTTCTCTATTTCTATATTTTCTCATTCTCAATATTCCAAAATCACTTAGAAGATGACACATCGTGTTGTAAGAAAAAATTGTCAAAATTTAGTAGTCAAAATATCATTATTCATAAGTTAATTCAAATCTCACCTTAAAATGTAAAATTTAAGAACTATTATATTTTGATTACTAAATTTTTGACAACTTTCTCTTACGACATGATGTGTCATCTTCTAAGTGGTTTTTGAATATTGATAATGTAAAAATGAAAAAATGAAAAATGACTTTAAAAATCATTTTCCAAAATTTAATTACTTTATAATACTTAATAATCATCTTAACGACAACCGTTATACTGTTACAAACTTCTTCTTTTTTGAGGTTAAAAAGAAAATAATACCTTATTTGATTCCCCTACTTACATTTTTTTTCTTTGCAATTTTTTTACGATTCTATTCTTCTCTTTACACGTATATAGTGTTAATTATTATCTGTAAGGTTTTTGGATCGAGTGATATTTTGATCAATTATATTGATTTATTCGATATTTAAATTGGTGTATAATATTCTGAGTTCCACTCCAAGAACATAACTTTGATGTAAGAGTGACTGATTCATCTTGATAAACAATTAAAAAAATGAAGAAAATAATGTGTGAATTTGTATAACGATTTTTATAATTTTAAGACACTAAACATTCCTTGTACAGTGAAATGAAGAAAAATAAGTTTCCCATAAATGATTCAAACAACTCTAAGATACAGAGAAAGATCATACAATACAATCACTTTATACTTTATAGTTACTTTCTTAGCACGTGTGTCATCTTGATGCAAAAAAGTCGCTCAAAATTTTATAATATATTTCCAATAAATTGATTGCTGAAGTATAATCTTCAACGAATTACTGTGTCATCATATGTTTATTGTCATGACAATGTCCATCACTGTTAATAGATATGAAATTAATATAAAACTATGCATTTTCAATGTGAAATCAGTAAGTGACCCGGTTAAAATAAGTTGATAACAATTCCTATTTTCATAATATTTCAACAACATATAAATATGCTACTATTTAAAACATTTTGTCACAAGTTACAGGTAAAAAATAAATAATAATATGATTATGATATTTTATAATTAATATAGAACAATATTATAATTAATGTAATCTTTTTATTACTTTGATATTGTTTAATATTAATTATAAAATCTTATACTTTTTTAACATATGTAAACAAGAAAATAAGATAAATGATGTATTATCCAATTATAATGAAAATTTTAAACAATAAATATTTAATATAAAAAATTAATAAAAATTCAGTTAAAAAATATAAAAAATTCATATTTAAGAAAGACTTAAAACTTAACAAGATTAATTTAATATTTATTTAAATGTTTTCCCTCGTGCGTGCGAGAAATGATAGATAATAATAAATTTTATCTCTTTTCATCATTTTTGTTGTTATAATCTGTTTTTATAAACTAATGCTATTTGATTATTGCAATAAATGAGCCGACACAGAGTCTCCAGAGCTTAGACAAAATTTTAGTTATTGGAGAAATGGTCAGAAATCACAATTATAATTTTGTAAATAAAAGTAATATAAAAATTTTCTTGGGGTCATTGTCAGTAATAAAATGAGGAGAGAAATGCATTTTCTAGGAAAATAACCATGAACTTCTGAACAAAAAATTATGGTTAAATTTTTTTAAAATTAAATTGTTTCAAAGTTTTTATTTGTCCAAACAATAATTATTTTTTAATTTGCTTCACCATTTTTCTGTTTCCTATTTCTTTCATATAAAAATTTACACAAAATTGTGATAAAATATTTATAAGATATTCCGATTTTTACGAAAAAAAAAATCATTTTATGCCAAGATATTGAAATTAATCAGATTTTATAAGAATGGGCTTGTTGGGCTTCTTGAAAATAGCAAGGATATTTCTTCCTACACTTCCATAATTTGTTCTTGCACCTCCATATAATTTAAAATTCTATTTTACCCATTCTTACCAGCAATACAAATAGCAATAACAATTTAAAGCAGCGACCACATAAACTTCTGCACTATCCCAAGTTTCTTGCATTTGGATTATATTTATGCTTATTGTTGTCTGTATTTTCGTATATATTAACTTCACTTCCAAAATATTAGAAAAAAAAAATAACACTTTTTATCACTACACTATACCCCACCATCACAGGAAATGAAGCACAGAGAGAACGCTGCAGAAAAAAAAATGTAAAAAGAAAAATTGTTTTAAAATGTTTTTCCAAAACATATTTTATGCCTTTTCAAAATATATCTGATGTAAAAGAAAAACTCATTCCGAAAAACATTATATATGTTTTGAAAAATTTATTCCAAAAGTTCCATTCAACAAATTTATTCCGAGATGTATTTCATATATTTCAGAAGTTTTATTCAAAAAATATCATTTCAAATTTTTTTTTCTGAAATTCTATTTTGGAAATATCGTTTCATAAATCTTGTTCCAAAAATTCTTAAAGGTTTGTTCAAACAAGTTTCCAAAATATATAATTCGAAAATCTTTTGCGGAGGGCAATGGTCATTTTAAAAAATTCAGGGGGTGAACAAAGAACTGTGAGGTGCTGGAAGTAAAAACTTCATTATTATATCAATTATATGTCTAGAAGGCTGCTTGGGCAGTGTGTCTCAGGCTATTATTCTTTCAATAGAATCGGTGGAAATACAAATTATTATCGTATTGTAACTATTTTAAATATAAATTATATTATATCAATGATATTATAATATTATTAAATTAATATATAAAATAGATTTATATTTAAAAATAAAATATAATGAATAGAAAAAAGAGAAAAAAACAATTGTTAATTAATAAGAAAAAAAATAGATAATTTTATAAAAAATATGTAAAAATAATTATTAATTTTAAAATTTTAATAAATAATTATATTATATAGAGTAAAATTAAAATTATAAAATGTGAATATAAAAAAAAAAATCTTCCTGTACACAATTATAGATAATCAGAAAATCAATTTTTTCTAAGGAAAGCATTCATTTATTTCTCATGATATTATATTAAATGAAACCTGTACTTCTAAGTTTAAAATAAATATTCATCTCATTTATATTTTTAATACAAAATAAGTTCATCTTACACAATTTTAAAGAAAGTATACATCTTCTTCATCTTTTTCCATACTTATTTTCTACATTAAAATTATTTTTTAAATTCTTTGTTTATAGTTTTACGATTTAAAACTTTAATTTTAAATTTTTTTAACTTTTATTTAAACTTCTATCAATATATTATTTTTAAATCAAATAAAAGAAATAAGTGCACTTTATTTGATTTTCTACTTAAAAACGAAATGAGATATACAGGCCATTTTAATAGTAACATAAAACAACAACCAATATTAATTTTAAATAAACAAATTTTATGAATGTCAATTTATATAATTTTATAGAAATTAAGTTAAACTTTTCTTCATCTATCTTCCTTAATGAAAAACTATTAAACTTTTGTTTTTCATTTCTCACAAGTGTGTTATAATTAAAAAATATATATTATTTAATGTGAATTATTAATTTTTTTTAAAATATTAATTAATAATTCATACTAAATTATATAATAAAAAATGAAAAAATAAAAGTGAAAAAATATAAATTATGATATCATTGTCCTAAGAAAAATGTATTGATTAATTTTCTTTTGGCCGGTTGGATTTTTTTAGGATTAATTTATTTAGTTATTGTATTATTAAATAATATTGATTCTTGAAATTAATATTATGCTTTTATCAATATTTATTATCCAGACAAGTAATATGAATGACGTGATGAATTGACACATGAGCCTCATAATGAGCCTACAAGTCTTTTGTCTCATTGCACATATCTTTTTTTTTGTTTGCGTTTTAATTGTTATATAGTTTGTCATAATTCATTAACCGTTCTACTATATATTTATCAATAATAACATTGTTTTCATAGTTTATTAACATTTTTTCATTCGTAATCAATTTAGACAAACAATATTAATATACCGAGAATGCTAATCGGTATTCAATGCATGAAGTATTATTAATGATGTTTAATTTTATGATTGTTATATTAAAAAATGAAATAATTAATTTTATTAATTAAAATAATATAAATATATAATAAATTTTATAAAAATAAAAGTATCTTTTAAAATTTTTAAATAATATCTTCAACAAAAAATAAGTATGTTGTTTAAAGTCTTTACTAAAATGTAAGAAAAAATATCTTTTTAAATTACAGAGAGTCTTTATTAAAAATTTGAAACCTTTAAAATGTACACTATTTAAATTTTGCGAAAAAAAAATTGAAATTTATAACCTTTTTCAGATTATTCTGTGATAAAAATATTGCATTTTTATATGAAAAAATTTCTCTTTTTTCATAATGTATTTTATCACTTTTTCAAATTATTTTTTTACATTTAATCATATTTTAATTTTTACCGATATCAAAATGCAATTATTTTATTATTTAATTATTTTTAAACTTTTTATAAGTGTTTATCAAATAAATTTTTAATTAGAGTTCTTTTCACATATCGAACGTTTTTGTCCTCTAAATAAAATAAAATTGCATTCGTGATAATTAGATGAAATCCATTTAATATTATAAAATAAAATTGCATTCATGATAATTAGATGAAATTCATTTAATATTATAGTTAACTATAAAATTTTTGTAAACTTCGATACTTATTAATTATCCTTCACGAAAACACTAATTAACCAAACTTTTGATATATAACCAACTTTATCATATATTCTACTTCACACAATGCAACCTTACTTCTTAATCATTTAAATATGGATTAAATATGTTTTTGATCCTTCAATTTTTAGTAAAAATTAAAATTAGTATATTTTTAAAACTTTGAACCAATTTAGTCATTTATCTTTATAAATATATGAATTTTTTTTCTTTAAACCATCTTTTTAAGTTTATTTAACGTTTCAAATGTATTTTTCAACCAACATTAAAGTAAACATGTGTCAAACGGTGTAAACAAACAACTAAAATATTATAATAAAATATGTTTGAAACGTCAAATAAACTTAATAAAAATTAGTTAAAATGACTAAATCCACACATTTAAAGAGCTGAGGGACTAGATGAGACTAGATTGGTTCAAAATTTTCAAGAAGGACTAATTCGACCAAAAACATATTTAACCCTTTAAATATAAACAATTAACAACAAAATTAAAAAATAAATATATAATCTGATTACTTAATCTTTTATTTAAGTATAAATTTTCATACATCTCAAACTCTTTATATCTCAAAAGTGTTTTATCAACTAGTCTTATATTTATACATAACTTTTCACATAACACTACCTTAAGTAATTATATTGGTGACAAATAAAATCTAACCTAAGAAATATGAATCTAACAAGGATTAAACCATGAGTCAACCCATATATAAGAGACTTAACATTATCTCTAACCCAAAATCTTTAATTTGTATGAGTCTTTTTTTCTTATATATTATTAGCTTCACCCATCTCCCCTCGATATAAAACTCCTAATTCCATACTCAAATAACAAAATTAAAATTAAACAATGTCTCATTAATTAATCATTATTTTTTTATAAATAAAATTTACAATAAATAATAGATAATATATAAATTATATGAAAAATCATTTAAAACAATTTAACAACCTCAAATAACTTAAAACCCCACGATATACATGTCTACAATGTTTTAAAAAAAATCTCTAATTATGTCGGCATAAATTACATTACACAAAAACAAAATTAATACATAAAAAATACACTAATACACCTAAATAAACCAACTTAAATGAAAAATAAACATATAATTGTTATAATTCCTATCAACATTTTGGTTATAAAAAGGTGAGATAGGATTATGTTTTTGTTTACTAAACATAGTTCTTATATCATTGCATTTACTTAACTCACATACGATAATAATACATGCTTCCAAACCTATAAAGTACTTAATAAAACTATAAAAGTTGTGGTCTTTGAAATTCATGTAAATTTATATTCCTAGTAAAAAATACATGTATATTATTTATTATGAAATGGTGTACCTAAAAGATGTATGTAGTATCCAATGTTATCATTTGAATACATGTAAAATGACTCAATTGTTAAACACCTTAATTAATTTATACCCATTTTACACCTTTATGTATTTTTTAATTTTTTTGTTGTTACAAATAAAGAATTTTTTAATTGTTATTCTTCCCCTAAATAAATGTCAAATGGTTGTCTAATGCTATCATTTGTTTTTAATTTGGGACAACAATATTTTGATATCCAAAATATTTTTACACTCATCTGACACAATCATTTGTTATTGTTCAATTTATCTTTGCAACTACAATAAATTTAACTTTTTGAATGACCATCTTACTGATATATAAGTGTCAAGTGGTTGTAAAATGATGTCAAATAACTTTTTCATTTAACACAATGATATTTTGACACCCAAACTATTTTGACACTGATTTGACACCACTATTAATTGTATTTGACTTTTTCGTTTTATTTTGAAATACACAAATTTACGTTTTTATGACACTTTTACCCTTATATTGGTGTCAAATGGTGTGAGATAGTTTTTTCTATTTGAAACAATGATATTTTGATACCCTAAAATTTTTTACATAATTTTTTTTAACAAATAAAAAAAATCTCTGTATTACTGTTCTACCCCTAGATAAACGTCAAATGGTTGTCCAATGTTATCAAATATTTGTTTTTCAATTTGGGACAACGGTATTTTGATACCCAAAATATTTTAACACCATTTGACACCATCCTTCATTACTTTTCAATTTATCTTTGTAACTACAAAAATTTAACTTTTTCAATGACCATCTTACCTATGCATAAGTGTCAAATAGTTGTAAAATGATGTCAAATAAATTTTCATTTAAGACAATGATATTTTGACATCCAAACTTTTTTTACACTCATTTGACACCACTATAAATCGCATTTCACTTTTGTGTTTTATTTTGAGATACAAAAAATTACGTTTTTATAACACTTTTACCCTTACAAAGGTGTCAAATGATGTAATATATTCACCTTTCAAGCAAGATAGTTTAAACATCACTATAAACTTTGACATTTTAGTTACAATGACATCTCAAAGTCATCAATCATTTGTCATCCCATGAAAAATTATTAAAAAATAAAATAAAATAAAAGAACAATAAAAGAACAGAAAGCATCAGAAGACCACACCAAACTCATGATAAAATTTATAGTTCACGAGATGTAGATAGACTATACCTATCATGAAAAAATATAAATAAATACATTGAGATAAAACATTAAACCACCTATATTTTCTTCACAATTATTTTCTATGAATGAAAGTTAAATTAGCTAACTTATCAGCACAATTATTTTCTTCACGAAAAACACGAGAAACTTTGAACTGCATATGCATACAAAAATCCAGTACCGATATCATCTATCTCTAAGACTCAAAGGAACCACTCGCTAATCCAAAAAACCATGACAAACTAAACAATAATCACTTTATAACCAAAGTCTTTGAAAAACCTTCCCTCCAATCATGTTCGAAAACATAAATGACTATATAAACTCAGTATAAATAGAAGTTTGAACCCTTAAAAAAACTGAAAAACTATCTACATAGTCACCCCAAATTCCTCTAAAAATGTTAGCACATGAAGCCAAATCATGACAATCCTCAAGCACATTATCAATATTTACCTTAAGTCAATTAGTAAATGGAATTTGCATTATTACGTCCATAAATAAAACACCCTACCCTCTTTAGTTTGAATATTGAAAAATTTTAGCACCAAAAAGTCAGAGACAATATTACTCATGTTTCTTAAATTTATTCTCAACCATACACATAACTATTAACTCCTTAGTTTGAAAAATAACACAATAAAACTCAATTGGATCCTTAAATTTACTATTTCTAATCTTTTAAATCATCCGAGGATAATCACTTTAATTACATACAAACTTTATCGTTATTTTTACAATTTATTTCTTAAAAAAATTGACCATCTTATTTAATTTTTAATTGTTCTAATTGTAAAGTAAAATATTTGTTAAATTTAATTGTGAATTTGAGTTTTATATTAAGTAAAATAATATTAAAAAAAATCTATAAATCCATTATATCAAGAGTGATATTAAGTCTCTTATTTAAATTTAATGACTCATTATTATTAAATTAATGAGTTTCCATCTTATTTATTCTATTAATTGTTCCAAGTGTAACGTAAAAAAACTGTTAAGTTTAATTGAGAGTTTGAATTCTTCATTAAGAAAAATAATATAAAAAAGTATATAAATTTATTTTCTCAAAAGTGATGTCGTGTATCAATTTAATGAATCATTAATATTAAATTAATGAGTTATCATGTTATTTAAAATTTTAATTGTAACGTAAACAAACTATTAAATTTAATTGTGAGTTTGATTTTTATATTAAGTGAAATAATAAAAAAAAACTCATAAATTTAATTGTGAAGTCTCTTATCTAAATTTGAGAGTTAAATATATTTTTGTCTCTCAATTTTATTTTTTTTGAAAATTGGAATTAGTCCTTTTTCAAAACTCCCAAATTAGTCTCCAACGTTAGAACACCGTGGATTCAGTCTTTTGAACCAAATTTTATTAAGTGTTTAATTTATTTAATATTTCAAGCGCATCGCATTTTATAATAGTATTTGGGTTTTTTTACACATTTCTGTTTCAATATTAGCTAAGAAAATATCATGAAATTTATTTGAAACATCAAATAAGCTTAACAAAATTTGTTTAGAAGAACCAAATTTACACTGTTCTAAAGTTGGGGGACTAGATTGAGCTAAAGCTCTGAGGAGGGATTAATTTCAATTCTCAAGATTAAGAGACAAAAACATATTTAATAATAAATTTAATCACTCATTAATATTAAATTCTCTACGTGTACTAGTTTCTTTATTTGTTTTCTATACCCTTACAAAAATTTACTACTTAATATTAACGAGTTTGAGATGGTGAATTTATATAGAATAAATTTGTTGTTATCTCAAAAAGTGATATTTATGTAAATTTAATGATTCATTAATATTAAATTAAATCTCTCAATGGAATATTTATCAAGTTCAACAAAAAATAATCTTCTTCATTATATGCATAATAATTTGTTTTTTTTGTTTTCTATACCCCTCAAAAGATTTACCACTTTGACAACCTATATGTTAACAAATAACACAAACTTAACAAAATAAGATTAAAACAAAATAATAACTACTATAATCTAAACAACAATGACAATAATAATTATGCTTTTGATATAGAAAAAAAAATTAGACGAATAAGATTTAGAAGTTGGACAAAATCATAACATATCTCAAAATATTTATATAGTCCAGCAACAAGATTAT
>Ga0209389_1002524_pt1 | contig 14130 bp, 11 predicted proteins | sample CowpearedBW_FD_187526 | JGI IMG/M metagenome (GOLD analysis project Ga0209389, IMG submission 187526) | Root nodule microbial communities of legume samples collected from California, USA - Cow pea red BW (SPAdes) (version 2) | ecosystem: Host-associated > Plants > Roots > Nodule | place: USA...
TTTTTGAAACGGATTTCGATATCCGTTTCACAAATTTTAATTATTTTTTTTGTGAAACAGATTTCAAAATCCGTTTCAGAAAAGTATGAAACGGATTCCGAAATCCGTTTCACAAATTTTTTTTTTATGAAACGGATTTTGGAATCCGTTTCATACATTTCTGAAACGGAATCCGTTTCACAAAATTTTAATTTTTTTTTTGTGAAACGGATTTCAGAATCCGTTTCATACATTTCTGAAACGGATTCTAAAATTCGTTTCACAAGTTTTAATTTTTTTTTTGTGAAACGGATTTTGAAATCCGTTTCATACTTTTCTGAAACGGATTCCGAAATCCATTTCTTAAAAAAGCATGAAAATTTATGAAACGGATTTCGAAATCCGTTTCATACTTTTGATTAGGGTCAAAAGAGTAATTATTGGGAGTACATGAAAAGATTTGGAGGTGCAGAAAGAAGCCCCCGATCTTTGATGTGTTTGTTTTATCCGGTCTTTGTTATGGATCAATTTGGTGCTTAGAATATTCTTTTCTACATAACATTTTCTTTTTCATTTTAGACTAAACAAATATATGGATCAATTTGGTAAACCGAATATATATTACAAATATATTTATTTACGAGTCATTTTTATAACATTTTTTAATTTTAAAAAATCATATAATACTCATATTAAAATAATATTTGTATTTGAAAAAGAAATGTTGTAAAATTCAATGTTTAGATAAAAGTTTATAAGAGAATCTTAAAAATGGTCTAGCACCTCGAGATTTATTAAAATTAAAACAATAATTGAAATTTTAGAAAGCTTTTGTATGATTTTTTTTTTAATTTTTAAGAATTGAAATGATGATTGTTCCTTCCACTTATTTTAAGTCTATTTAAGTGGGTCTCTTCATTGCATCTTCTACTCAAGTTGTTCTTCAAATATTTTTTGGATACTTCTTTTTTGGAATCTATTATATTTTTACTAAGTTACACACCTCCCACACGATATATCAACTTAATTTGTTTTATCACTATTTTTTCAAGCTAATTTATATGAAGTAAAATTTATTGATTTGAGTCTACTGTAAATTTAAATCAAAATATTAGATAAAAAATAATTAACAATAGAATGTGTCGCGAGAAACACGTGATTAATATCTAAAGAAATAGTTAAGGTGATTGTATGAACAATAGAATGATTGTTATTGATTTATGATCATACAGTGTATTAGTATTTAAGGTAATATCCATTATTATTTATTACAAAAATTAAATAAACCCCTAACAAAACAACAAATACCATAATTATAAAATTAAGATATATTGATTTAATCCATTAATTTGATTAAAATCTACACTTTTTTTAATCCCTTCTGTTAGTACAATGAAGTATATGGATATATTTTGTGTGAAATAAAATAATAATAATAAATGTAACGATGACATCTTCAACTGCTTAAATGTTTTAATTAAGGTTTTTGTTGACTTTCTGTTTTGCTTTTAAAACATTTAATATTTGAAATCATTAAATTCAATTTTTATCATTGTAAAATGAAATAATTTAAGTTTCAGTTTTTCTCTCCTTATAATATTTTTTCCAATATATATTTTTAAATAGATAAATAAAAATGTATAAAGATATTTAAATATCAATGGACTGAAAGTAAGATATATGCTATGTTACGTAAATAGTCTGACTGAAAATAAAACGACAACACAAGCTTTGTTGTTATTTTATTTTTATCAGCAACCTTTGCCTTTTATTTAGTTAAAAAATTGGAAGAAAAATAGTTGATTTCTAAAAATTAAAAATCTTTTCTCTTTATTCTTTTTAATCTTAATTTAAATTTTCTCCTTTTTTGTTTGTTTTTTTTTTTCTCACGAGCCACCCATATATCAACATTTTCAAATTTGTTGAAATGATAAAAACATGGAACAAAAACATTATTAAAAATATAATAAAAATGCCGCAACAGAGAAACCATCCCGGGAAAATTGCAAGAAATAACAGCAACAAGGACAAAATAAAATTACAGTCTTCTTAATTCTTATGTTCTTCAAAGTTGAAATTGAAAAACTCTCTCTCTTTCTCTCTCTCCATCGGATTGCATTGCAGCTAAATTTCGCAGAAGGATCCTCACCCTTTCTCTCTCTGTCTCTCTCTTTCTCGCCCCAAATCTAAGGGTTTTCACCCAAACAGAGAAGACCATTGCATCGACCCTTCAAAATCCCCAATTACCCGAACTCCGGTCGACTCGATTCCCATGAGATTTGGTTAATTGGATCGTAGTATGGCGGCGCCGAGGAATGTGACGGCGACGAGGGATGAAGAGAAGGGTGAGGATGACGATTCACCCTCCGCCAAGAAGCCCAAATTGGAGAGGTTCCCGCTCAACACGTGGGAATTCGCCGCCGCCGTTGCTGTCTTCTTCGTGTTCTCCACGGGCCTCTTCTGCATTTACCTCACCATGCCCCCCGCCGCTTACACCAGCCTCAAACTCCCCCGCACGCTCTCCGATCTTCGTCTCCTCAAGTACCCTAACCATAACAACTATGCTGTTTCTTTTTTTTTATATATTAATCATTATTGTATTAATTTTGTTTATTTATCTATTTATTGTGTTAAAGGGAAGATCTTTCGACGTATGCGAGCAACAATCCGGCGCAGTTTATTCTTGGTTACTGCTCCACCTACATCTTCATGCAGACTTTCATGATCCCTGGGACAATCTTCATGTCCCTTTTAGCTGGGGCGCTTTTTGGAGTTGTACGAGGAATATTATTGGTTGTTTTCAATGCCACTGCCGGTGCATCTTCCTGTTTCTTTTTGTCTAAGTTAATTGGCAGGCCTTTGGTTACTTGGTTGTGGCCTGATAAGTTAAGGTTCTTTCAAGCTGAGGTTTGTTTTTATATCCTTTAGTTTTTTATGTTTATGTCAACATTTTGAATATCGTGGGTATTGTTAATGTGGATTTTTGTTTTCTGGATGGTTCAATCAGATTGCAAAGCGTAGGGATAAGCTGCTGAATTACATGCTTTTTCTGAGGATAACCCCGACATTGCCAAATCTGTTCATCAATTTGGCCTCTCCCATTGTTGATGTTCCGTTTCATGTATTCTTTTTGGCTACTTTGGTTGGTCTTGTTCCGGCAGCATATATTACTGTCAGAGTAAGCTTCTGTGCTGGTGTTGATGTTTTTTCTGCATTATGCTCGCTTTACTGGTTTCTCTGAATTAGATGTTTTTTCCTATTCCAAATTTTTATTTTGTACGTGTGTCTGTTTATTTTTTGTTTGAGCTCCTTTTAGTTAGTGCGTCTCGTGGACATGCCTATAGGCTTTTGCAAGGTTGTCAAGATCCTGATTTTGCAGCTAAGATTGCACTGCTCTACTATTTCTCACGTTTCTCCATGTTTGAGCATATGCAGGATTGCTACCTTAGAATTAGACTAGGATCATTAGGGAAGATCGCAAACCCCTGCGAATTTGAGCCCCAAAACCTAACACGTGATTCTTTTATTTTTGTGAGTTGGATTGAGCCAGCTATAAGAGAGAAAACATAGATTTTTCCTTGTCGCTTGATGTTATTGAAATCTATCTCCTGTCTATTTTGGTTTCATTTGAACTCTTATCTGCGTCTCAATTCTGTTCCGTTTATTTTGGTTGCAACTTCTGTGGTAATTTTTTTATTGGGTCAGCAAGTTCTCTATATTTTGCTAGATGGAGCTGAACCATTTGACTAATTGCTGAGATATCTTTTTAAATATTAATGTGATTTTAAGGTTTTTTTTATGTTAATTTATAATATGTAAATATTCATTTAAACGAATTTTTGTTTTCTATGTATGATTTAGCTGTGAATGTTCTGATAAAAGTGTTCCCCCCTCTCCCCCCTTTTTACTCTACACTGGAATAAGATCTTGATTTTTGACAACTTCGGGCTTTTGCATTTTGGAACTTTTGCATTTGAAAACTCTTCTTCTTAGATAGAAACTAGGGATGGAGTGTCTTCTTGAATGCTTCTTAGAAAAGTTATTTGAAGGATGATCAGCAACTTAAGATCCAGGTGGCTCTGGATTTAAGATACCTTCCGTGGGTATAAGCTTTACAATTGTCAATCTACTGGTTTTGTTTTTAATATGAAGGAACTTTGTGAATTAGATCTGCTTAAATTGGAGTGGGATGTTTTTATTCTTAAGTAAACAGTTCAATAATATATCGAAGTAATTCCTGTTCCAATATGCATATATGCGAATATACACAGATGATTCATTTATATTTTACTTATTAGAACAACTAGAGTAAATCATTATTAAGCTAAGAGATTTATTGCACCGTTTATCTTGAAGGCTATTGAGGATTTGAAAGATTATGCTAGCAACGTTTCGGTTGAAATGGCACATTACTAGTTCCACTGAGAACTGCTATATTTAGAAATGCATCTAAATCCTTTTTTCCCAACTGCTTCGAGTGTATTTTCTGCTGTTCCTTTCGTTTAAGCCTTTTAGCTGGATGGGTTACTTGAAGTGGTAAAAGTAGTTTCCTTGTTGATTGTTTTTGTACATTTTGCATCTCCTTTCATTTGATCTAGGCTAATGCGGACTGTGTGGTCATACGTTAGTATGTTCTTCTCATTTTTACAGTGTCACATTTTGATTTCAATCAACGTGGATGGTTGTTGCATATAATTTCTAATTGCATATAATTTCTAATTTATGGATGAAAATGCTAAATATCGTCTATGATATTCATGCTTTTGATGATCTTCTGCTTTTCTTTTATTGTACTCCTAACCTCTATTGTTGCTTAACCAGGCTGGCCTTGCTCTTGGGGATCTAAAGTCAATTAAGGATCTATATGATTTTAAGACATTATCGGTACTTTTCCTCATTGGTTTTGTTTCCATAGTTCCAACACTTCTGAAGAGAAAGAGAGTATACGAATGAAGTTGTGTGGGCCTAGCTTGTGTTATACATTTTGTCAAAAGATAAGTTACTTTACCAGAGAAGATAGTATCGAAGAAAGATATCAATGAGAAAGGATGTATTGTTATTAACTTAAACAGTAGCATGTGCTCCATTTTATTTTCTGTGGTGGAGCCTAAGTTTTTTATGTTTCCCTTTTTATTTTTTGGTTGCATGGAGAGAGCAAGGGTAAACATAACTGAGTGAGTGGTGTACAATCAACTGAGCTACGGAGGCTTTGTTGGATTATTAAATTACACATACTGACATTGACGTCATCAAGAAGGTTATGGTGTTTGTTTAGCGATACAGTATGCATACTTGCTTGGCACCATAGGATTTGACTTTTATCCAGAAGTGTTGCTTTTTCAATTTGTAGAGAATTTCAACCATTACTCTTCCTGTCATTAGATTCACCTCTGGTATTGTTATCGAGTTTGATGCTCTATCTCCAACAGGAAGTCATCTCAATGTTGCGTATAAACTTAGGATGAAACGGACTGATGTTTGTATAATATCAGCCAGATATTGCAATCTGCGCTTAATGAATTGGTGTTTAGTTCCATTCCATTGCTTTCCTCATTCATAACTTCAATAATAAAATTTATTCTGTGTCAATATCGCTAAAAGCCAATCACTTTTGTAGTTGATGTCATTGCATTAGCTGACGAAGCTTAAGCATAGTAAAGTCAGAGCATTTCTAAAATTACCTGTGAACCAATTGCATTTTATTCCAAGACTTTTCGATTTTCAAAGGAATTATATTGTATTCTTATTAAGAATACTATCAAATGAGTACGAACAGCTTGAACATAAAAAATTGTTCCTTACAATGTCATCATTATATATTATATATTATATTATATTAAAATATAGTAGTAAAAGGCATTGGGATCTTCCTCACCACATAAATTATATATAAAAACCCGATCGTTTTATATTTGAGCCTATTTTTATATGATTGATATTTGAGGTAGGAAATCTATGTTTGTATGTTGCATGCTGGTTGTTTTGGGAGTATAGGAAAATATAGTTACTTGCAAATATCAACATTGAACTTGCTTACTAAAATTTGGTACGAGAAATATTAATTTGTGTAGAGAAAATTTCGCATAAACTCACTAAATCTGGCAAGTTTCTTAATTTGGTAAAATTCTTTTTAGAATTACCAAAATAACAATAGATCTTGAAATATTAATCAGGTTAAGTGTGCTACTAACCCTTCTCTTTTTGCATGGTTCGAGTACACTTCGGGTCAGTCACACACAGAAAATTCATAATACATAAGGAAAAATCCACAGGACATGTGCCAAATAGTTCTACATTGACAAATTTGAATTCATTACTGTTTCCAGAGATCATACGAGAAAGGAGAGGAAGTTCTACATTTTCAAAAGAACAATAGAGAAAGAAGTTTCAAAGTTTTGTATACATAGTTTTCTTTCTTTCTTTTAACCAGCTTAATGAAACAATAAATATTTCCTTCCCGTACTCTCTTATTCTCAGAGAAAAACAAAAGGAACAGAGTTTTCTTTCTTATTAACCATTTCATGTTTGGCGTGTGTGTTTAAGTTTTTTACTTCCTACATATAGGAACGGAATTAATTAAAAGAGGATAAGCCAATTAATTATAATTTTTAAATTAAATTTCTTCCAGCCATTCTTCTATGGAAGGCAGGAAGAAAACTGAATACTATTCCAAGCAAACAAAAGCACATTATGAGCTAAAATTGGAACGTGTGACTTGGAGCTAAAGAAATAGCAATGTATTTGGAAACGGGAGATTACAATAATACAACATTACAATATGCAATTACATTTCTAATTAAAGCAACACTAATAAAGGCGGAATGATTGCATAAAATTGGAGATGAAGAAGCTACAGTATAGGGACAGTTCACCAGATGTTCATGATTCAGAATCCTTCGATTTGATATCGTCCATAGTAACTTTTGGGTAGTTCTCATAGCCCATAATGCTATTTATCCGTATACGTGTATGTGGCTGTCACATGTTGAAAATCAACACAATGTCAAGCATTTCAATCACAGGGACGAAATCATATTTTCAACTAAGCTTTATTTGGTGAGATGTCACAAGAATTTTTAATTTTTATTCAGTTTCGGACAAGTCACTGTATGATTTAAGTACCATAACATTAATGCCATGGTAATGTTGCACCACTCAGTATAATAAGTGGAATTAGTTATAGCCACTTAAAAAGTATGGTGAAGTGATGACTGCCATGGAAGGAGATGTTTAGTTCCCAAATTTATGGTTCCAAAGGCATGAAATGTTATTTTCATGATAACCAAATTTTGTCATTTTACTTCTACATTCCTCAAAAGCTCGGACAGATCATTCCACCAAACTGTCTGAGGGTGGGGTGATAGTTTGCATGAGATGGCTAGGTTTAAACCTCATTATTGCTATTGTACACCAACAATACAATGGAGCAAAAGCAGGGTTAACAAAATATGAAAAAATAGCATCTCATTAAGACCAAGAAACTGCAGGGGTTTGTTATTCTGTTCCCTGGTTGAATTCAATTCTTCGCGAAAAGTAACTAGATAGAAGAGAACAACTGAAAAGTAAAGATGCAAAATGCGTTTTAACAATTTTCATGCATGTATTACAGCTTGTTGTAACTTACAATGGCTTATAACTAGCCAAGAACATAATTTACCCGAAGTCAGTCACACACACAAAGCATATGGACTCATATTTTCAAGCCCCCTAAGGTACGAGAGAATTCACCCATACGAATAAATAATTCCCAACCACTCCCAAGCCATGCAAACCAACATTTCAATTGAAAAATATTTGATAAATAATTTGATTGCACAAGTTAAAGCATAACTGTTGTACCTGTCTGTGTCCAATGTTTCTGCGATAGTGCTTCTTCTTTTTATATTTGAAGACAATGACTTTGGGGTCTAAACCCTGCATTAAAATTAAAATGGTAGGTAGAAGATTTCTTTTAAAAATACTATCTGGAGAAGTTAAACAAAAAGAAAAAGGTGTACCTGCTCTTCTACCGTTGCATATACCACAGCATTTGTAACTATTGGTCTCCCAATGTAGCAAGATGTATCAGTGCCAACCAGTAAAACTTTGTGCAAGGCAATCTGTGGTTCCCAACAACTAAATTAAACTAATAATAAAATAATCTTTTGAAAATTACAGCAGTTATTCATGTAGTATTATCACTTGAGCTGGCATCAACATCACCCCGAACCACTCCTAAAAATAACTTCATTTCCCCAGCTTAGGCCAAGTTTCTTAAACAGACTTTTCTGTCAGAACCTTTAAAACTATAGATCCTAAACCATGGTTCAGATCATTAATAGGTCCTAAATCTACAGTCAGTTAAATTGTCACGAGAATTAATCATACAGGAAAAGAAATGGAGCTTTCTTAATTTTGTATGTATATGAGTACACTAGTCAATGGACTTCATTCTCCAAATATCTATCTTGTACTTTGGAGAGCCAAAACTTTGATATAATAAATGAACAAATAAATTGTCTGTCTGGTGCAGATACATTTTCTTGAGACTACCAATTACATCGATAATAATAACATACTAAGGTCTTTTGCCCTTAAAAAATGACATGCTGTAATTCATGCACTTGCGCATACATAAACACTATTCTGATATTCACTATTCAAGTGATTATTACCCAGCTGCCGTCACGCTCAAATCACAGAAATTTTAAAAGCAATAATGTTTGAGGAGAAAGTGATAGGTAGTAAGCTGGGGATGCATACAATCGAAGACAGAAAAAAAAAAGAAAAAAAAAAGCATTGAAAGAGTTTTAAGAATGATCCAAAACTGTGGCTGATGAGTTTAAAGCGTATTCCTATTACTTGAGCTAGAGGGAGACCGACCGAGAAAAATTACAGACAACATCAGCATGATGGATTGAGAAGTCAGGGGTTTGTCTACAGAGATAATTTCAGAATAGAATATTATAATATCATTTCATCCATGTAGCAAACTCCACCTAGTAAGAAAAAGGCTTTATATTGTTCCAAAACAGCCGAAGTTAAGAAGTAAACAAGCTATCATAGTTATGCACCTTATCATTAACATTTGCACCTGCCAACCTCTGAACAACAAGCTTTCGCCCGGGGTGAACAATATATTGGCGTGAACCAACCTAGACAATGCAGCAAAAACAAGTTCAGAATCACACTAAACAGAAGATAATATTAGCAGAAACCCAAAAAAGAATCCTATTTACCCAATCCAGCAAACTTAAGTGGAACAAAAAAAGAGCACTCCAAACAACCAGAATTAACTGTTTTAATCGATGGCCGCCACTTTACAATAGCACCAAAAAATATATAAGCAATAATTAAAAGCATTTAGCAGCCTCAAATCTTGGAATACAAGTGCAATTGGACAGAAAAATTATCTGGGTCAACAATTTTAAACCGAAGCTTGCAACTTTTCCACACTGGGTCATGGAATCCCATACCCAACTTCAGAAAAAGGAAGCTACTCCCAATTCATTAATCAGAACTCACCATTATGACTGCGAAGAGACCGGGCTCCCATGAGGGTGCCTTAGCCGAGACAATCTGGGTCGGTTCTGGCTCGGTCGAACCGGTTTCTGTTTCGGTTTGGGCCACCGAGGATTCTGAGGACTTGGGAAGGGGTGCGAGAGGTGAGCGAGGCGAGAATGTGAGGTTGTAAGAGTGAGATGGAAAACGATTGAGATTGAAAGGTTGAGAAAATAGAGGTTTAGGGTTGTGAGAAATGGTGCAATGGGTTCCGAATGTAGCGCACAGAGTGGAAACGGTGGCAGTGGCCATTTTTGAGAGACCTCTCTCTCTCTGTCTCTTCTTCTCAGGCCTATCTATCCTCTCGTCTTTCCTATCCTTTTCTTTTCTCACTTTTATTTTCACCAAAAATTATTTTTAAATTGGTTTACTTTTATTTTTTTTAAACAATAGAAATTGAAAAAATGAAAATAAGGCACGCCACACTCTGCACCTCTTTCATTCAAACCTTACACAGAAACAAAAAAAAAATTGCGTAATTTGATATTTTTTAGATTTCAACCTTTTAGAGGTAATATTCCTACCGTATATCAGAAAACTAATTATTCTTATATATTATTTTAACTAAAATTAGAACAGCCAAAATAAGGATGAACTCAAGTCTAAGTAAAATTATTATAGAGAATTTATACAGTTAAAACAAACTTAAGTGAGTTCAAACTAAAATTATACTAACTTTGCTTAATTTGATGTTAGTTATCCACATTTTATTTTATATAGATGTCAGAATGAGTGAATCTAGTGGTTTAAATCAGATCCATTTAATTTACTTTGTAGGTAATATTTTAAATATTGATCATTTATGATTATTCATGGATCGATGAATTAAACCAGTTATAATACCTAATTCAAAATAGTTATTTTTAACATAAAAAGATGCAAAAAACAATACTTTTTTTGTGATGAATTATTATTGTAGAAAAATTAGAAAATGAGATGTTTTAAAAATAGAAAAGTGTTTTAATAATAATAAATTCTTACCAAGAAGTTGTAGATCATATAAATATTTTCAGCTTACAGTTAAGCTCTTTTTATCAAAATTTAATTAAAATATACTAAGTGTGTACATAATTTTTATTGAATTATAAATTATAGTGTTGTAAAATTATCAAATTTACAAAGAACTAATCGTAAGATTATATTTAATTTGTTTAAGTATTTAACATATGAAAATTGGAGTCCACATTCTCTGTTTAATTTTGTAGTGCTGCTGCTTAGCATTAACAATCTAATGTTATCAAATCATTTTAAAAATCAAAATCAATATTCATTAGTATATTTTGAAAACACATTATCAAATAATTTTAAAGGCACAAACATAAAAGCAGCACAAAAAAAATCTAGCAAAAAATTTAAATTTAAAAATTATGCACTAATAAAACATCAAAACAGAAATCACTTTATTATAACTAAATTTCTGTAAGCAATTTAGGTTAGTCCAGTCAGATAAGAATCGGACTCCCGATTTTAAAGGCAACATGATTCTGTAGCTTGAAAAATAATAGCATCATATTTCCCTTCTCTTTGCTCAACACAAACACATAAAGCCAATTTACCTTGTATGTATGTTGTGTATATTTGACTTCACCGAATACAGAGTTTCAATGTAAAATATATAATAGTCATGTGTATGAAAAATTGGCTATATGACTTTTCTTCTATCATATCATGTTTCCTAACGGCACTAAAGATCTCAATAAGCATATTAGGATGAGTCTTTCACTTCTAAACCAGGAAATAATGAAGCTTTATGATTGCTGTTCATGACTTTGCTTCTACAACCACCTGGTTCGCCCCTTCTCATCATTGTTGCAAACTCCCCATAATTAATTCTCCCATCCTGAAAAATGTTATCTGCTTTAGAAAGAAAAGTATCCTAGGTAAATTCATTCAAATATCAGAGAAAGAAAAGCCTTATTTTGGGACAGCTAAAATAAAAGACCTGAGAGACCAAGGTTCAGAAGGAAGCATTAACAGAACGTAGAAGGCAGAAATGAGAATTAAAAAACATAGCAAAAGTTGTAAACATGGAATCCTTATGCAGTCTTTGATCCTAATGCTTGACTTGCAAGAGAAACAAGAAAGTAGAAACATGTTTCACTTTCACTAATTTTAGAGATAACGTGTTCAAGTGATTTCAACAATTTTATTGTTAAACTAAAATGAATTCAACAACGAAGTTCAGTTAAACTAAGCAGAGTGACAAACAACAGTGACATCAGCATGTACTATGGATCAGAGGAACTTACATTGTCTTGATCAATCTCTTTGATCATCTCATCCAGATGCAACTCACCAAGGCCGAAGTCTTTACAAGCCTGTTGAAGCTCATCAATGGTGATGTAACCACTACCATCTTTATCAAAATAGGAAAAAGCAGCAACTAAATTCTCTTCTCTTTCCATCTTATTCAAGTGCATTGTAGCCGCCAGAAATTCACCATAGTCTATTGTTCCATTGTTGTCTATATCAGCCTGCCAAAGTGCACAAGAGAGAGCAGTTAAAGATCACCCAGTTCAACGTATACAAAAGAAGCAAAAAAGATATGAAGCTATTTCACATAACACCTCCGTTTGTGTTACATTCTATTCTATATTAACCATAATCTACCTACCGCTTCCATAAGGGATCTAATTTCAGATTCCATGAGATCACATCCCACACTTTTCAAACCATCTTTGAGTTCCTGAAAAGTGATTGTCCCGCTATTGTCTTCGTCAATCATTTTAAATAACTCTTTTAATCCACCTATTTCCTCCTCTGAAAGTCTTTCTACAATGACCTGAAGAATTTTTTAACGTAAAATATAAGTGCACCACTTATATGAACACAATACTATACAGAAAACTGATAAAGCATACAAATCATTTATGTTTGGACAAGCTTGAGAGAAAATAAGAAGCAAGAAAATGAAATTGACTTCTGCATGCATAAGCTAATTTGGAGAAGCTCTCTCAAATAACTTCTCTACAGTTTTATTTTTCACTTGTGCACAAGCTAATTTTAACCTATAAAGAAAATAATTTAATTCTTTTCTTTTCTAGAAGTCCTTATAAAAGACCCAAAATCAAAATGAATGGAAATGCTTAAACAAAGAGACCATAGAACTGAATTTAATCATCACGCTAGAACAAACAGAAACCTTACCATGGATAGAAATATCCAGCAAAAGCAGAAAACTCTTATATAAGAGAGAAATGGATTCATAGAACACTTTAGTATATATATTTTTTCAAACTAAAAACTAAATGAAATGTCATCCAGATTTAGCTAACCCTCCAAGAAATGGCACATGAAACTTTTATGTCATATAGAAGTGATGGGAAAGAACTCCTCTCACACCTAATGAGGGTCAAAGTACGAGACATACACAAAACAACACCATAAATGAAAAATAGCGAAAAGTATGAGTTTACATGATTAGACACCTCGTGTCTATTTCCACCAAATTGTCTCAAAAGTATTTCATTATATAACAATGCATTAGTTTTCCAGAAAAACTGGAGAAAATCCTGTCCCATCTTAGGGCGGTGACCCTCTCTCTAGATTGAGTGTATCTTTTTTCTTCATATGATCCCTTTATAAAACAAAGCTTCATGACTGCCACCATAAATAAGACTCAATAGACTTTAATTATTTCACCTCTTCATCCATGCCTCATTATCATAATGGGATTCTTCAAGAGTGAAGATGCATTCCTACCCCTACCTCTTGGAATATACCTCCTGACTTTGTACTACCTGTATTAATGTCTGAAATTTTGGATTGATTTTGCAAAATTAAGTTATGAGAGGGTATCTCATTCGACAAATTTTTTAATATAAGCCTCAAGAAAAAATTAATATCATGGTTGAAATCAAACAAAAAGAGGTAAGGCATACAATGAGAATTAAACATACACGTAACGCCATCTTCTTAAGTTTATTCATTGTTGAGAAATGCTTTAGGCGCGTCAAAACAGCAGGATCCAGAGGTTTGTCCGGGGCAACACTATCATCAAGAATCCAAGGGTGACCTGAGTATACAATACTCCATTCTTGTTAGATCTTTTACCAAGCTATGACATTCTAATGAGCCTCCATACACCAGTAGGACATGAAAATTCAGTTAAAACTAATATTCAAGAAACTCACATAAGACTTCATGAGCAGAAATTCTTTTTTTGGGGTCCTTATCCAACATCTGTTTTATCAAATCTTTAGCACTTCCTGATATACTTGGCCACGGATGAGATGTAAAATCAACTTCTGCATGCAAAATCTGTTTGTAAACTCCTGCTTCAGATTCTGAAAAAAATAAAAAATCGAATGCAACTTAGGCACAAAGAAGATAACAAGCATATGATCAAATAATATACAAAGAAATTCAGTTGTTAGTCGAAGAGAATTACAGTAAACATTAGGATCATTACTTGCCCAGAAAGGTGGAAGCCCTCTCAGTAAGGTGTATAGAATAACACCAGCACTCCAAACGTCCACTTCTGGTCCAGACTGTTTGTGCAACACCTCTGGGGCCATATAGTAGCAAGTTCCTACTATATCACTAAAGGTTTGTCCTGAGAAGAAACAAGAAAAAGGGCAAAGGTAAGAGTGTGTTCGGTAGTTGCTTGTT
>Ga0209389_1002525_pt1 | contig 14130 bp, 11 predicted proteins | sample CowpearedBW_FD_187526 | JGI IMG/M metagenome (GOLD analysis project Ga0209389, IMG submission 187526) | Root nodule microbial communities of legume samples collected from California, USA - Cow pea red BW (SPAdes) (version 2) | ecosystem: Host-associated > Plants > Roots > Nodule | place: USA...
TCTGGGATTTGGAATTTGCATGCAGAAGTGGGTTTTTCTAGGGTTTGGAGGCTATGCCGAAAGCGGGTTAAATAAGTTTGGGTAAGGAAAATATGTCTCCTTTCTTTATATATTTTTAGTTTTTAATTGCTTAGGGAGCTATGCAATTCTCAAATTCGGGTTTTTTTGATTTGTATGTTTTTCCTTTCTTTTTAAAGTTCCTAGTTCGTGAGCGAATTTCTGCTTTGGGGTGGATTTGAATTTGTGTCTGCGAAGGGTTGTGATTGATTTACTGAGCATTTTATTCACGCGTGTCTGGAATTTGAGATTTTGGGGCTGGTATTCTGGGAGATTTGAAAAATGTGTTTCTCTGTTGCCCAAAGCTCTGATTGGCCTTTCCTATGAGGTGTTTCGATATATTATATGTCGTGGATGAAATATTGGTGTGACACAAGGCATGTGGGGTAGTTTGAACTCGTAGGTGTATGAAATATATGTGTGTTGAACATGTGGTGTAAGATTGCACATCACTGCGACAACTGGGGTGGGTTGAGAGGAAAACAACTGAACACCATTTTATGTCCAAATACTTGGTATTCTAGTTGTTAGGTTTGGAGCTTAGATGTATGAGAAAGTTTGAAACTAAATTTTGAGGTAGCGATCAAGATGAAAGCAGCAAGATGATCATTATGTTTTAGTGTAAGTTATGTCTATAAACAGATAACTATTTTAACGATCTAAATTAAGTCTTCTTAACGCTTTGACTTGCTGTTTTTCTTGATTTGCATCACCTCTTAACCACTGGACTACCCTCCATTTGATCTACTTTTCTTTCTGGATCTTCTATAAGTCTTCAAACATACCCAAATCACCTAGGGCAATACTATACCATCTTTTCCAAAATAGGTGCCACTCCAACTTTCTTTCTAGTCCATTCATTTCAAAACCTATTTCAAAGTGTGTCCCCTCATCCATCGTTGTATTCACATCTATGCAACATTGAGCTTCAGTTTTGTTGGCCTTTTACAAACATTCAGCTCTACATGACATTGTAGGTTGCATAGTTATATATAAGATGCTTTTTTTATGCTTGAGATACGTTTTACTTAATACAACAGATAACACTTGAAGTCCTCCTCACCTTTATCCAACCCACTTGAATCTTTTGATTTATAATTCTCTCTATAATCCTGTCAATGTTATGTCGTTCACACCAGTTACTTATACCATGTGACTTATAGTATGGTATAACATCAAATTTTCACTTCTATGCTAGAACTAGTATGCCTTCTGCTAAACGTATTTCATATTTTCTGTTCTAGTTCTACGAAACCTATGTCTTTTCATAGCTTTTCTTCACAGCTCTAACCTCTAATTTATTTCTTTTCTGAACTGCCCTACTAGGACCATAGTATCTGCATAAAGTTTGTATCATCATTGCTCTGGCACTTGGATACATTCAGTTAACGCATCAAAACCTGGTTAGAAAGATAGGGTTTGCAGTTGCCCTTGATCCTGTTCTACAATTATATATTACGTGGTCTTGTGTTCTCCTACACTCCTTCCATATTTGATTTCTTGAATATACAATATGAACTTTTTTCTTTTCACGTATTCCACGATAATTCCCTACGCACCGTATTATACATTTTTCATATCAATGGAAACCATGTTTGTCCTTTTGTTGTTTTATTCCTCTAATATCTCCTTCTACAGTTTTATTCCCATAATATCTTTCCATCAATCACCGTTGTCAATCTTCAACATTCATAGCAAGTGTATTGATATCATACTTGATCAGCTAGCCATAATAAAATCTAATTAATCTTCTATACTGTTAATATCACCTGAGTCTTTCCTCAATTACCCTTACCATAACTTTTTAGTCTGACTATAAGCTTAATCTGGCTATCATTTGTACAATTTTTGCAAGTTACTCTTATCTTAGATATGGATATAAGTACTCCCGAGCTTGTCCGATGTTATCTTAGAGTTACAATCTTGTTAAATAGTTGCGGTATATTTTAACCCATTTGTATCTCAGTAGTTATTACGTTACTGACTATTTTTGTGATTCATTCTCTTCTTTGCTTTTTTTACCTCAGACTCCTGTATTCTACTAAAAGAAGCATAATTTCGGTCATGTTTCTTGTCTGTTTGGTTTAGCCTATCATGGTTAAATAAAATTCTGTCATTCTTTAAGTAGGTTGTCAAAGTAACACTTCCACTTTTCCTTGTATCTTGTTCTATGACTTTAACAGTACAAGTTTACCTTCTTTGTTCATAATGCATTTCCCTAGGTTCAGGTCTCGTCTTTCTTTTTTATACCTATAACAAGTATATACTTCTTTCCTTGGAAGCCTAAGGATTTGGTGTAATCTGTCAAGTGATGTAACCTCCACTTTGTTTATATGTATGTGTGCATTCAATTTTCAGGTTTTTACAGAAGAACTGTGATTTATAACTCTCCCTTTTAACCTTAACCTTATGTTCCATGCTTTGTCTCAACACACTACCAAATATTTTAAGCCCTTGGTCCAAAGCCTCCTGATTGATCGAGTGTCACTTTTGATACCTGGCCAATCCCTTATAGTCATCTTGTTCCGCATGTAGTGAGCAAAATAGAAACATGTTATTTTGTAATTATGATAAAAACATATAAACTGAAAATGGCAAAAAGAAACACTCTAATGTGCAGTATTTATTTTCAGTTTGGAGACAGAGAAGGTATTTTATGGATTGCATGACTAGAAGTAATCGAAGTCACTGTTCATTGGAAATCCACTCCATACCAAAGCATTGGAAGGAGAAGAGAATTTCTTGTATTCTTTTCTTGAGCTAACTTTGGAGTAACATATAAAGGAACTTGCTTAGGTTATTTCTTTATTGTAAGTTATTTGCTTTAAATGTATAATCATAAATTTGTTGTTTGAATTGTTCAATATTGGCTCATCTGTTGGTTTGATTTCTCCTCATCACTAAGAAGTATTCAATTAATAAATTTGGTATTTAGAATTTGTCAACTTTATGAATACCCTAGTATTCTCCGATAAATGTTTGTCATGAACTGATTCTTTTTATTTCAGTTTTTCTAGGTGAAGAAAATGATTCTCACAAAGCAGTATCGATGCATACACTCGGCTAGCTGTCAATGTACCAAAGGGCATTTAAGTGAAGATGTGATATTCTTAGTATTTCATAATTTGAATTGGAATCCCAAGCTGATTGCTACTCTATCCTGTGTGTGCAAATGGTTTGATGATCTTGCCAAGCGAGTTCTATGGAAAGAGTTTTGTCGAACGAGAGCTCCAAAGATGCTGCAGGATCTGCAATCTAGTGGGAGCCACATCGTTGATGGAAACTGGAGAGCCTTAGGGAAGCTTCTTATATACTGTTCAGGATGCACAAAAGGTGGTTTGTTCAATAGCATTCAGATCCCTGGTCACTTTGTTTATCAAACTCGATTTTCTAGAACATCAGGAAAGAGCTTTCTTTTGCCTCAATGCAGAACTGATGTTCTGTATGTGTCTGATCCCTGTGAGCATCTTGACCAAGGTGAAGAAGGAGATGTAGGATTCTTCCGTGGAATTTTTAAGTCGTTTGCTACCTCAAAGGTCAGAAAGATGCTTATTAATAAAGGAGCCAAATTCCATCCAAGTGAAGTCTGCCCTTATTGTAAGGCAAAGTTATGGAGCATGCTGCAAGCCGAAATGATTCCTCAAAGTGCTAGTCTCAGATTGGGTTCTTATGATGACTGTATTGAGTATTATGTGTGCCTCAACGGCCATATGCTTGGGATATGTACTCTGTTACCACTGTCCGATTCAGAAGAGGCATCTGAATTGAGATAACACCTAAATGATTCTCAGGTATTTTGTTTATCTGTAAAATCACAACTTTTTTTACTCTAATGTTTATGTTATCTGTTTGCATTTCAATTTGAAAAGGAAATAAGGTTTGAAATGTGTATTAGTAATTGTGACAATTGGTTTTCATTGAGAAGAACTGAACCCACTTAGAGTGCCATTGGGTGGAATTTAATTGGATGTTTTACTTGTAGTTAATATTCATTCTTTACTTTTAAAAATGAAATAATATTTCCTAAAATGAGACTATAAATTTATATAGTTTGATTATGTTAATATTCAAACAGATTATAAATAAGAAACTTTACATTATATTTCAACATCTGCAGTAGCTTGAATGTTTTCAAGTTAAATCGCTTTCAAAGTATTCAAGTTGCTATAGGGTTCTTGGTGGTAGATTTGATATTAGGGGTATTTATAGAAAGTTTGACCCCTGGATGGGAGGTGGTGGGGCCTGTGTAGGAACAGCCAAAACCAAATAATTATTGTGTGGTAGGTACATAATTCTTTTAATAATAATAATCTGTCTCTTCTAAAGTTGTATTATTTGCTATCGTTCTTGAAATTGTTCCCTTCTACTTACGACAACAAGAGTAGAGAATTATTCTGAAGAACTAGCATTATGACACGTCCTATTATCCTTGGACAGGTTGGCAGAAAATGTTCACAAGTTGGTTGAAAACTTTGGTGGTAAATTCTTGGGTCAATTCAGCCAATCAGAGCTTCGAGCTTGTTGCTTCAGTCTCTCCAAGCCAACATTTCCAACCATAGAGAGATATTAAGCATTTCTTGGAATGATTAATAGACAAGGTTGTTAATGTGAAATATGTTATATCCCGTATATTGATTCATACGAGGTGTCTCTGCATCACAAATATGCGTCTGCAATACTTTGCACTAGTTCAATGTAATGAATCCTCTATCCAACCCTCTCTCCAGCTGAACAATACAAAATAAATTGGATTTAAATGAGAAATAATATTCCCTTTGTCTTAATAAGAATGCGTGACATTAGGGATACAAATGTATTTGAGATATAACTAGAACTCCTGTAGAACTTGTATCAATTTATGAAAGGTATTCCATGACTCTAGTTATTCCATAAATTCATCACGTTTAGGAAACGCACACCATTTCTTTATTTTATTAGTAATTAAATAAATACTCAAATTGATACTGGAAGGATACAAGTTTCTAACTAAAGTTTTTATGTAAACATATTTTTAAAAAAAGTATTTACAAAATCATTGTTATACAGAAGTTGTTTATCGAATATTAAATACTAATAAAGAACGAACTTATATGCAAGCAAATAAAATTTTCAATTTACACGATAATTTAAATTTAAATTTATTTAAAGAAGTAATATACTAAATTATTAAATCAAATCCAGTCTTATCGACTATATCTTTCTTATCACCTATATCTTTCCAGCAGGAACAGTTTGATGCTTCTCATAAAGCTTTAATTCTTATCAAAAGTGGGACTAAATCAACTCAACAGGACTCAGCCTAGCTCATGTACATCATCACAATTATATCATTATATGATGGGGTTATTCGTATTGGTAATAGAAAATATACATCAGATGCAAACTACAGAAGGATCATGGTTCAATAGTATAAGGAAACTTTATACTCAAATTTGTGTGAAGGAAAAAGTAAGGAACAGTAGAAGGAGTTCACGGAGCCTGTGGAAAGGGTTCCAAGGAAGAGTCTTCTTGAGTGGTAGATTCTGATTCAGCTGCAAGCTTCTTAAAAACAAGTTTTTGCTGGGGAAGTTGGCCGTTGCTAAATGCAGTGAGTTCTGTGTCTATTAAAATTGCGTCCTCTTCCTTAAATTCTCCTCTGAGAATACCCTTGGCAAGTTCATTCTCCACATTCTGCTGAATCACTCGTTTCACTGGCCTAGCACCATAATTGGGGTCATACCCCAAATTTCCAAGAAGTTGGACAGCAGCATCTGTCACTTGGATTTTCATCTTGCGATCTGCAATTCTCTTCTGCACACGCTCCAACTGCAATACACCACAAAGGGAAACTTGTTATTAGGGATGTTAAAACTATGTAACAGCACCATGAAAATAATTCAAATATGGTTTAATGAAGTTGACACTTTTAGTAACTTCAGATGTTGAAATAAGTGAAATCAGATTTCGATTTAAGACTAAAGCCAAAGAAAACATGTCAATTTCACTAAATCAATATGAACATATGAACCAAGCAATTTTAGGACATGGGGAGGCTTGAACTCATTGAGAATGTGGTAACATGAATATAGTACCTGTAACTTGACAATGCTACTTATTTGCTCACGGTCTAGAGGCTGGAAAACAATATATTCATCAACTCTATTCATAAACTCAGGGCGGAAGATGGATCTTGCAGCATCCATTACTCGCTGTTTTATGGTTTCATAAGCCAACTCTTTTGGCACAGTGTCATCATCTGTGTTCAGAATATACTGCGATCCAACATTAGAGGTCATAATGATAACAGTGTTGGTAAAACTCACTGTACGACCTTGTGAGTCGGTTACTCTTCCATCATCCAAAATTTGAAGGAATACATTGAAGACATCCGCGTGTGCCTTCTCAATCTCATCAAACAAAATAACGGCATATGGTCTGCGGCGAACTATCTCAGTAAGTTGCCCTCCTTCTTCGTACCCAACATATCCAGGTGGAGCCCCAATCAATCTTGAAACAGCATGTTTTTCCATGTACTCACTCATATCAATTCGTACAAGAGCTTCTTCAGTGTTGAACAAGTAGGCTGCAAGTGCCTTAGCAAGCTCTGTCTTTCCTACACCGGTTGGTCCCATAAACATAAAGCTGGCAATTGGCCGATGGGGGTCTGAAAGACCTGCTCTTGAGCGTTGGATAGCCTCAGCAACTGCTTTAACAGCAGGGTCTTGACCTACAACACGGTTATGAAGCACTTCTTCCAAATACAGTAACTTCTCCCTCTCTGATTGTTGAAGCTTTGATACAGGGATACCAGTCCACTTGCTTACAATTTCAGCAATATCATTTCCTGAAACTTCCTCTCTAAGCATAGACTTCCCTGAATTCATATACTCATCTAATTCCTTCTCTGCACTTTCAAGTTGTCGTTGTAAGGAGTTTAGACTGCCATACTTTAATTCAGCCGCCCGATTCAGATCATACTCCCGCTCCGCCTGTTGGATCTCAAGATTCACCCTGTCTATCTGTTGCATAAATGCAGAAATCATTACTATCAGCTGTAAATCATATATAAAAAATACAGTGATCTTTTATTTGATTGAATTTCTATCTTAGATTATAATTGCCAAATCAACCCAAATAGTTGCACTAGTTATATGTGCAGAAAATACTTCAGAATGCAAAATTCATCCTACCCCTCTTCTGAACCATTGCTTAATTCAAAATGAAAAAATAAATAAATAAATAAAACCCCCAACAGGAAAAGCTTAAACAACAGACCTCTTCTTTGATTGATTGAATACGAGTCATTACAGACTTTTCATGCTCCCACTGCTCAGTCAGCTCAGCCTGTTTCTCTTTTAAGAGAGAGAGCTCAGTCTCAAGACGATTCAGCCTATCTTTAGTAGCCTTATCTGTATCATTCATGAGAGAGAGTCTTTCCATCTCCAGTTTTAGGACTGACCGGTTAATCTCGTCAAGTGCAGTTGGTTTAGAAGTGATTTCCATTTTCAGTTTGGCAGCTGCCTCATCAACCAGATCAATAGCTGCAATTTAGATGAAGCTAGCAATTAGTGTTTCATGGGCATTGTTGATGCTGATGCCATTCCAGAAGAAAGTTTGACTTAGATATGTAATAAAAGGAGATGAGTCACTCACAAGTCAGAACTATATTAGGATTATTCAAAGCCAAACCCTTCAGAAACCAATACTGTGGTCTATGTATGTTACTAACAGCAACCAAGTGCTAAAGATTTGAGTTTTTACATATGATTTTAAACTTTAATATTATCAATCCCTTGGTGGCAGCAAAATATTCTCTAAGCGTTGTCATTTCAAGGGTATCAAGAACAATTAATATTTTAGCAATCATCTGTACATTAATTGTTTTCCATCAACCTCAACTGAATTACTAAACTCTCAAAAGCATGCTTTCATCACTAAGAAAATGTTCTAATTTGAAATTCAAATCTCTTTCAAGTAAAACTTGTGTCAATAGTATTAATTGGTAGAATGAATGTCAATGCTCTAGAAACTTCTCAATCCTCACACAAAAATATTTAGAGTTTAAAATAAGTATTGTTACCTTTGTCTGGCAAAAATCTCCCACTGATATATCGATCTGAGAGAATTGCAGCTTCCACAAGTGCGCTGTCAGAAATTCGAACTCCATGATGTAGCTCATATCTTTCCCGCAGTCCCCTTAGTATTGAAATTGTATCTTCAACCGTAGGTTGGTCAACATAAACTTGCTGGAAACGTCTCTCTAGAGCTGGGTCCTTCTCAATATACTTCCTATACTCATCCAATGTTGTTGCACCAATACATCGAAGCTCACCTCGGCCAAGCATAGGCTTTAAGAGATTACCAGCATCCATAGCACCGTTTGTAGCTCCTAACATGAATAGATAATAATTGCAATCAAATTCAACACCCAACATGTTAATTTCAAATCTCTATATGGCATCAGGTACAAAAAAAAACATATTTCAAGAAAATGATGTGAACTAAAATGCATCTATGATAAGAATCCCAATTGATCCCAAGAGTTTGGTATATAAAACTTTGCATCAAGTAGTAGTCTGACCCTTTGAGCATCTTTAACAATACCCAAAATAAGCTGTTCAAAATGGTTAAGTTTCAAGCTTCTTACCTGCCCCAACAACCGTATGAATCTCATCAATGAAAAGGATAGTCTGACCATCAGATTCTGTTACTTCTTTAAGCACAGCTTTCAGCCTATCTTCAAATTCTCCCCTGTACTTTGCGCCAGCAATCAGTGCACCCATATCAAGCGATATAAGCTGAAGAGAGACCAGTGCAAAAAGACAAAGTTGAATATTATATGAAATTGAAAATGGGAATAGAAACTTGAAATTAAGTTCCTTTCATTTACAGCTCTATCAGGAATAGCCAATACATTTGGATTAAGCACATACCCTACGGTTCATCAAAGCTTGAGGAACATCGCCTTGCACTATTCTCTGAGCTAGTCTGTTTCAAAGGACGAATTAGATCAATAAACAGAATAAAGAAAGGAACATTAACAAAAGTATCAAATAAGATACAAGCAAGAAGGAAAAATTAATTAACCTGATTGTTTTCCAATAAAGTTAAGAAAAATCTGTGCTAAATTTTGCTAAATGCGTGTTCCAAAGGTGATCATGTTCACACTACGCATTGAGTAATAATGAGTATACAAATGAAACAAATTGTTTTCTCCATTCTAATTTATACAACTACGGGGGAAAATCATCATCTAAACTATCACTTGGGCAACCTCTAAAAATCCATCCAGAAAACTTACCTTTAAAAGATTAATTTTACAATATTACATATTTTCATTAAAATTTCATTTACCTTTTTTCATAATATAACCGCGTATGTTCAGAGAAAATTTTATTACTCTTTAACCTGTTTAACAGATGGCATTGCTAGTATTTATGAAGCAGGTTAGACATTGAAATTAAGGCTTGTCAATATTGCTATATATAAACTAGTTAAGCTTAATTTTACATTCATTCCAAAAGATTTTAACAGCAATAATGTTAAACATATGGTAATGTAATCAATCATAGGCAATGGAGGATAAAGGTCTAAGCGCTTACCCTTCAGAAATGGCAGTCTTTCCAACACCAGGCTCACCAATGAGCACAGGATTGTTCTTTGTCCTCCTGGAGAGAATTTGGATGCATCTGCGTATTTCATCATCTCTTCCTATGACTGGATCAAGTTTTCCAGCTTTTGCCATTGCGGTTAAATCTTTTCCATATTTTTCCAAGGCTTCATACTTCCCTTCAGGATCTGTATAGAAACTTAAAATGAGGCTTAAGCAATACAAAGTTGCCAATCATTTAAGCATACAGTTCAAACTCAAGGACCAAAAAAAATGAAGGACAACAACAATGTACATATCAAAAATCTCTAACTACCCTTCCTCCAAAAGAAAAGAGGTAAGAAGATAAAAAGAAGACAGCACCTGGTTACATATCACATACTAAAAGTTATAAAAAGAAGACAAATGGAAAAATATAACTACCTTGATCAATAACTGACTGAGGCCCCCTAATGGACTCTATTGCAGATTTTAAAGCCGGCTCAGATATTTGAAAATCTCTAAATAATTGCTTCCCAAATCGCTGATCTTGGGTAAAACCAAGAACCAAGTGCTCAACTGAAACAAATGAATCCCCGAACTTTTTCTTGTGGTCCCTAGCTCTCTGAATCAATGCCTCCAAATCACGTCCCAACATTGAACCAGACGATTCCCCTAGAACCTAACATAATTGAACAGGCATTAAACGTCTGGGGTTCTCGGGAGGAATAACTAGCAATTAAACTCAACCAGACAACAAAATATTAAAGCTAATATTTCAATTCAATCTTAATTGAAAATGTGATTCAACCTTGGGTTGCCGCTGAATGTACTTCTCAGTAGCTTCTAGAAGACGAGTGTTATCCACCCCAACCTTGGAAAAGATCCTACGAGCAAGCCCATTCTTCTGCTCTAATAAAGCCTTCATCAAGTGCTCTGACTCCACAATCTGATGCTTGTTCTCTTTGGCCACCTCCGGCGACGAAACTATCGCCTGCCACGCCATCTCTGTGAACTCTTGCTGCGTAATCTGCCCATAGCATCAAAACCTCAGCATCAACCTACTTAACAAGCTCTAAGGCCATCATACAACCCAAATTCACAAACATTCAAAATTCTAAATAAGCTGACAAAATTAACAAACATAGTTAAATTGGTTGAGTTTGGTTAATAGAAGCTCAATTTTGAACCACTTTTCTACGTTCAACCTATCTTCTCTCTCAACTGCCTCTCCTCTCCACCATGTTTTCCAATGAAGACAATTTAAAATAGAGAAAACTTAAACCAGTTGTTCAGATCCGGATAGTTTTTTCCATAAACACTTTCAGACGAAGGAATAAGAAGATCAAATCAATTAAAACATCTCATCATTTAAAAACAGCAGTTCTCTCAATTACCTAACTTGATGTCCATCAATGGATTTTAACTTAGCTTAGTTCAATTACTTTTTTGTTTCATTTTTCTAAGAGTTGTTACATAGCAATTCATCCATCTGGACCTAGTCAGACCATTCTGAACTTAACTCAAACATGGTGATTGCATGTTTTGAAAGGAAAAGAAAAAGAACAAAGTAGAAGCAAATGCGCTATTCATTTATTTAATTATTTAGGAAGTGTTACCCTTCCACTTGAAGCTTCACAGCGAACGGTGAAAGGTGAGGAATTTCTCCGAATTGTCCAAAACCCATTTGCAAAAGGGTGTCTTTTGTTGACGGGGAGCGATCGGAGTGGCTTAAGGGGAATGGGTTTGGAGAAGGAGGGACAACGGCGGTGAGAAAAGCGAGCACGGTTAGTGTTACAGGAGAAAGGGGCAGCGATGTGGGAGAGAGAAAACGACGTCGTGGAGGCCATTGGCGAGGAGGAAGAGAGCGTTGAGGGAAGAGGGAGTAGGAAAAATGAATGAGAGTGGAAAATTAAAGAAGGGAAGAAGGAAGAAGGAACTTTGTGTTGCGTGGGTATTGAGAAAAGAAAAAGAGAAACAGAGAGAAAGGGAAAAGCGTGTTACTGAATTGAAACAGAGCTTGGAATGAAATACAGAGAGTTGGACATGGAATAGAGTGGAGAGTGGAGCATTCTGGGAGGTTCCTGAAATGGTGATTTGTATGGATATGCAGCCATTCACCACGTGTTCATGTTCCTTTTGGAGTCATGCAGTTGCTGTGAAAATGACTAGAATCATTACATTTATCCTGTAAAAGTTATATATTTATTACTGATTATGTTTTACAACTCTAATAAAGGATAGATAATTTGAAATAGGCAGCGTAATTATAAGAATATAATTTTTGTGAAAAAATTATCTTAAATATGAGTCATATTTTAGTGTATTTTGCCATCATTGTATGATTTATTTCAAAGTTTCATGAATTTTATCTTGAATTTCGTTAATGGATTACTGTTATAATAGTAGTGATTGCTGCTATATCATTTTAAAAAATATGTAAGATTTATTGGAATTTGAACTTGTATTGATAATTAACAAAGAATGACTCATTAATAAATAATTTATAATATTCCTATACAAAAATTATCTTCCTGCATTCAGTTTGCCTTAATTGTGGTTACAATAGTATTAATAAAAGTAATTATAATAATTAGTAGTATAAACTCTTTTCCTTTCATTTTTTCTGACAAAATAATCCAAGAATCGTTTCTCTCTCTAATTTTTGTTCTTTGTTTTTTCTTTTCCTTCCTTTTCTTAGATGTCTTTCTTCCAAACGCTCACTCCACCTAATCAAAAGTGTTGTAGGGAATAACGGATAATTAATTGTCCATTGCAATAAGCACAATTAGTTAGTATTGTTTATTTCATCATGAAATAAGCAATTAGTACTCATAATTTTGCTTGATTTAAACAATGAGATCAAAACCTAAATGAGCACAAATATAAACAATAGTATTAAAGGAAAAACTATTAAGAAATAATGTTGGTAAGATGAACTTAAGTTTATTTCATTCTTCTGTGTTTTTCGTATATTGAAGACTGCAAACAATATGGCTACAATATTTCAGAAATTATTTAGAAAAATGTAACCAACGATGTTGGAGCCTGAAGTCTTTTTCCCCTAATGTTATCTACTTTGAAAAAACAAGGATGTAATTACTGTAGACCCATGATTGCGAATGGAAATGTTGATGTTGTTTAGAGTACATAAGATATTACTCCAAAAACATCAGCATAAGGTTATAATAACACAACCTCAGGCAGTAAAAAAATTAGAATGTAATAAGAAATGAACACCTCTCCCAATAGTTGAACACGAGAAAAGAATAGAAAAGGTAATTTTTCATTATATTTCTGACAAGAAATAGGGCATACCACAAGAATCTTTATTTTTATTTTTTTTGTAGGGCTATAATCTTGACAAGACATACTGCATATCTTGTGGTCAAATAGTAATGGTGTAAGAGGATTAAACCATTTTGTATGCGACTTCTAGCATGAAACTTGAATGGTAAGACTTTAGTCTGTGTTTTTCTAAAATATAAACAATAAATGAAGGGCAAGGAGATTTAATTCAAGCATCAAATCTCCATTTTGTAAGAGGTGTGTGGTGAAACCACTATTCCACAAGTGCTATACAAGAGTAGCAAGGGTACCAAATAAATAACAAGCAAATTAAAACACATTCAAATGTTCAACACATACATGTCTGAAAGCATGTTGTATCAGACAGATGCAAGAGAGGAATTGTAAAGTATAGATGAGGTGCAAGATGGCAAACTAGTATTGTTCATTTCAATATAGCAAGTGCCTGATGAGGCAACACCTAGGATACATGTTGAGACCAGCAGAAGAACATCTCCTATCAAATTGTGCAAGAAATATAGAGCCGCAGAGGAATCAGGGAACTACTAGTTTCACAATCTTCACCAAGTAAAGTGCTTTTTTTAGGTAAACAGTCCAGTACTCTTTGCCTGTAGTATGAATGAGACATGCAACCAAATAATTTGTGTATGTTGAAATCTTCAACGCCGCAGGTTACGTAAAAATGAAGTGTCCCTAACCTTCTAAGATAGATGACATCTGCTATTCAATCTGGATGCTATAAGATAATACACATGCATTTGTTCTGTGTTGCTTTGCTTGCAGCTTTCTTCTCTGTTCAAAAAAATATAATTGTCAGCAAGTAGGCACCAAAACTGAATGAAAACAAAATCAGTCAAACAGAATAACACCACTTTTTCATTTCGATGCGAGTGGGTTATTTTAGTTCTGGAAGTGCTAGTAACTGATAATTAAAAAAAAAAATTGTTTCCAAAGAAGTTCTTCTAGTTATGAAGTACCTACTACAAATTTTATCTTTCAGTTTTCTATTTCTCCCATAATTTTCAGGAAGGACTGTCTTTTTATTTGAATTTTCAAACAGATGGTTACTGTTTTGTCCGACACAAGATAAGTCTAAAAAATGGATTAGAACGAATAGTACTTTGATACTTTGACAGACATCAATGACCCATTTGTTTGTTTTTCTCTCAAGAAGAAATACATTATATCTATCTATC
>Ga0209389_1002530_pt1 | contig 14121 bp, 12 predicted proteins | sample CowpearedBW_FD_187526 | JGI IMG/M metagenome (GOLD analysis project Ga0209389, IMG submission 187526) | Root nodule microbial communities of legume samples collected from California, USA - Cow pea red BW (SPAdes) (version 2) | ecosystem: Host-associated > Plants > Roots > Nodule | place: USA...
ACTAGAAGAGAAGAAAAATCATACAGAAGATTGAAAAAAAAAAGTTATTCTAGAATATATTATATGTGCTGTGAAATTTTTTTTTGAAAATTTTATTTCAAAAAAATTGTTCTATAATGCATATTATATGTTTCTAAAATCCTATTCCAATTATATAAATATTATTATAAAAATCTTATTTTAAAAATCACGGTCCAAAAATTTCAGAAAACTTTTATAATTTTTTTAAAACACATATTTTTGAGAGAATCACTTTAAAAACCATGTAAAATAATAATTTTAAAAATTAGTAAAAAATACACCAAGAAATTATGGGATGGCAGAAAACAATGGAGGAAGAATGAAAAATCAGCCATGTCTGAAGCGAAGACCCAAGACGAGAGAGTCTTCGTCCAATCACATGACCCAGAGTGGCAAAAATTTGTAACAAGCCCAACAAAACTTCGCCACGTCAGAACCTAAAGGACATTTCAGTCATTTTCAATAAACCAGACCCAATATGGTCTTTTGATTCTCTGCAAGCCAACGTAGCTTAGTCTTCCCCATCGGCTCCGCAAAGACTTCTACAGATATAAACCCCAGTGAGTCACACTGAAACTCTCTCTGTCTCTCTTTCTTCGTCTTCGCTTACATTCTCTCTCTTCAGAGCTCAATTTGGCCGTCAATGGCGGCCTCCGATGCTCAGAACGGCGTGTCCTCTGTGAGGCACGCCTTCGGCAACGTTCTCGCGTTCTTTATCCTTCTCCTGATCGGCGTTCTGGCCTTCTCGATCCGTCTATTCTCGGTAAGCATTTTCCTCGTTCATCCTTCTTCCGCAGATCTGATTACCTGAAACACGTTTCGATTCCGCGTTTTCCTTTTTCAACGTCATTGTCTGCTTCTAAATTCAGTAGCCAGGATTACAGCTATATTTAACTTTCGTGTTTTTCTTCGTGTCTGTAACAATCATCGAGCATATCTTAGTGACTTAGCCGTGACGGTTTAGTGTTTAGATTTTGTATTTTGCGAATTGACCGAGCTGTGTTCCTTCATTCGCGACATAAGTCAACGATTAAAAAAACGCTTGCGCTAGTGGTGTAAGAGTAATGCTTAGACTAAAATGTGTGAGAAGATGTTTTGCGATTTCAAATGTACGTGCATTTGAAGCGAATTTCGGATTATAGTATTTGAAATATTAGATTAGATTCTAAATTGAAGCATTTCCCTTTGGTTGAAATTTTAGTCAGTGTATCTGTATTTCGGTAGTTTCTTTTTCTTTGGTTATGGTTCCAAAAGCACGAATCCCTGGTGCTGTCATGTTTTGTTGAAATAATTGTACGGAAGTGGTGATATGGTGTGGCCATTTTTATGAACTGAATACTAAATGCTTACTCAAATTTCTATTTGTATTAGCCTTCTTCTGTTTTCTGCGGCATCGGAGTAGGTTATCTTATTTCCGTTAGTTTGGCAGAGTTTTTCTTGTACTCCCTCACCTTTTTATGCATTGTGTACAGGTTATTAAGTATGAGAGTGTTATCCACGAGTTTGATCCTTATTTCAACTATAGAGTCACTCAGGTGAGCAAGAACTGTTTGGAATGGAACTATTTTGCTCATATTACAATATTCTAGTGGGATGACTAAGGAATCTTTGGTAACATATAATGGAAATTGGAATTTCTTCATGGCCATAACGTTTGTTCAATTTTACTTTGTTAATCTCAATGCAATAAAATTTCAGAGAAGATGAGATGTATTTGTTGGTTTCAGTTTTTGACAAAGAATGGGATATATGATTTCTGGAATTGGTTTGATGACCGAACTTGGTAAGCGGATGGTTTTTAGTTTCGAAGCCATTTTTCCTCTATACTTGCACAGTTTAAACAGCTTATTGTTAAATCTTTCTGGATATAATATAATGTCTCTGTTTCCTGTCACTTTCAAGGTATCCCCTTGGTCGTGTAATTGGTGGGACTGTTTATCCTGGGTTGACTTTGACAGCCGGCACCTTATGGTGGTAGGCATCTCAAACACTGTAAATGTTTGTTGTCGTATGCTGTGATTATTCTATTTGTTATATAATAATATGAAACATCCATTCAAGCAGTGGTTTTGAAGCGTATCTAAGCTGGTTGGTACAATTTTAACATTCCTATCTGGTTTCAGGATACTGAATTCCCTGAACATACCTCTCTCAGTTGAAACCGTCTGTGTGTTTACTGCACCTATATTCTCAGCCTTTGCTTCATGGGCAACTTATCTTCTGACAAAGGTTTGTTGATGCCGAAATTTCACATTGATATTTTTTCTGTTGTTTGTGTGCTTTCTAATTTGAGCTGCTTCGTTTTGCAGGAGGTTAAGGGTACGGGGGCTGGCTTGACAGCAGCAATTCTTCTGGCTATGGTGAATTTCTCAATAAGCTTTGTGACTTGACGAGATTGTCTTCAATTTTCCACATAATTATTAAAATTTTAGTTATGATTGTTATGATCATAATTATTGGCTCAATCATTGAACGTTCTTTTTGAATGATTAGCCGATCAATGTTTAGTAAAAAATTGTTGGATGCTGGTTAGTAACCACGTGTGTTGATGTGTATTGTAAATTAATGATGCCTGTTAGTAACAGTTGCTATATTCTAATATGTCTGGGTCTTTTTGTTTACTGGGCTCTGACGTCCCTCTTACATGTAGTTAAACTTGATTTATCTCGTGAATGCAGGTCCCATCCTATATATCTCGATCAGTGGCTGGCAGCTATGACAATGAAGCTGTTGCTATATTTGCTTTGATCTTCACTTTCTATCTCTATATTAAGGTGATCTGCCAAAGCAAGGAACTTTTTTCTTGCATTGATTTGTATAATGACTTTTGTTTCTAAAATTTCCACCAGATTATTACAATGCTCTATTATCATTGTCCAATAATGTGTAATTTGAATATTCTGATGAACAGTCAGTTCGGTGGCATCTGCAGTTAGAAATCACTAAGCTGTGTTGTTTTCTATTTAAGTTTCTGACTTGATTTCACATCATGCAGACGCTCAACACAGGATCCCTCTTTTATGCCACACTGAATTCCATAGCATACTTTTACATGGTAAGCTTTTTACAGTACTATTTATCTTGGTTGTCTTTGCCCCTGACCCCTCTTGTTCATGTTAAATTCATTTCTTATCTTTCAGGTTTGCTCGTGGGGAGGGTACACTTTTATCATTAATCTTATTCCAATGCATGCACTCTTGTGCATTGTAACTGGTCGCTATTCTTCTCGACTCTACATTGCATATGCACCTCTTGTAAGTAGCTCTTTCAGTCGTACAGTTATTTTTAGAGTTTAAATAAATGCATTGGCCCTTTACAATTGGGTAGTTGGAATGTACATTGTATATTACTTGTGCTTAATGTGGTAAGCTGTAATTTGGATAATATTATGTGAGAGTTTTGTCTAGGTTTAACAACAATAAACAACAAAAAAAGCCTCATGGCGAAAGTTGATTCGGCTTTTTGTCAAGGTTTAACAGATTGATAAAATGTTCGACAATGAGGTTCAACTTGCTTTTTTCCAATACATGGATGAAGAATTTAATTATACATAAAATCTTCATTTTTCTATATGAGCATTTGTAGATCCTTTAGTCACATATTTACTATATTTTTGTGAATTTACTGTGTTTTGTTTACAATTACAAGCCAGAGGTATTTCTGTTCTGAATCTGGTTTGTATATTTTGAACCTATCTCAATCAGTCTATCTTGCTCCCGATTCACATTACATTTTTCTTAATGCAGGTTGTATTGGGGACACTGTTGGCTTCTTTGGTGCCAGTGGTTGGGTTTAATGCTGTAATGACATCAGAGCATTTTGCATCATTTCTGGTGAGTTCAGTTCCACCCGTCTTTGGATTATGTCGAACTTACAATAAAGATATGTCACCAAGAACATGTTTGAGCCTAACACTATTATTGCATACATTTTCTTGTGAGTGCTTTGTTTTCAGTGGGATTGTTGTCACAAAATAATAGTGGTAATAATAAAATAGTTAACTGAATATTGTATTTTTTCCTTTTGTTTATGTGGAAGGAAAAACTATGTGCTAATATATCAACGAAAGAGTTTAAATAACCCTGTAGTTAGTCAGTGTCAGTATTCTTATAAACAGGCTTATGAACTTGGAAGTTGATAACTTAGTTGAGATAACTCAGAAATACAGATATTGTTATGAAAGATACAATGTGCATTGTAAAACACTTTGTTAATTAAATCCTACCTGTATGGATCAAACAATGTTACAATGCTCTGTTAACTAAAAGTTCAGAAAGGCCATATGACCAACTTCGTGGGTGACTAAACGGTCATCTTGTCACCAATTGGTACTACTGCTCTGTCTGGTTAGCCTTGTTATTTTAGTTTTTAATTTAACTTAATCATTATTTAATATAGTACCCAATTTCTGCAAATCTCATGCTGGCTTCTAAATTTAATCTTCTTATCTAAATATGAAATAAATGCAATTTAGTTTGCAAGTGTAATGACTTAATCATTATTTCGCAATGATTATATATACATACGTTTTATTTTTTATCATATCCAATAAATTTTTTATAGTATTTTTCCTCTTTCGGTCTCTTTATATACACCTTATTAGCCGTATTTTTACCTACCTATTTTTTCTTGGGCAGGTTTTCATTATCATCCATGTAGTGGCTCTTGTGTACTATATTAAAGGAATTCTTTCCCCAAAAATGTTCAAAGTAGCCGTGGCGCTAGTTGTTTCTGTTGGCCTGTAGGTGCCCCTTCTGTTGGTTTATTTGACTATTCAAAACATTGCTGGAAGATATTAAACTAGTACCTGCAATTCTTGTTTATTTTGCAGGGCTGTATGCTTTGCGATGGTGGCAGTACTTATAGCATTGGTAGCTTCAAGCCCAACAAAAGGATGGAGTGGAAGAAGTTTAAGTCTGCTAGATCCGTAAGAGCTGTTTTCACCTAAACTAATATTCCATGATTAAGTGATTGTTGGTTAATCAATTTCATAATAGCCATGGAATTTACCTTATATAGTACTATAGCCCAAAGAAGAGACTTTTGAATATCACCTTTCTTTTTATGTCATTCTGCAAAATATTTCCTTTCTATGATTTGGCTATAATACTTAATGTATTTGTTGTGTGGCAGTACTTATGCAAGCAAGTATATTCCAATCATTGCTAGTGTTAGTGAGCATCAGCCACCTACTTGGCCTTCATACTTCATGGACATCAATGTCTTGGCATTCCTTGTTCCAGCTGGAATTATTGTAAGTTATTTTTTATAAAAAAATTGTTTTATGTTTTTGTTTTCCATACTCAATATAAACTAAATCGTGATGGTGCTTACTTATTATAGGCATGTTTCTCTCCTCTATCTGATGCAAGCTCCTTTGTGGTACTTTATATTGTTACATCAGTATACTTTTCCGGAGTTATGGTAAGCATAATAGTGGAGGTGTTTTCTCATTCAATTGCCTTTTTATTATTTTATTGAAGACATAATCTTGATGAATATCAGGTTCGCTTGATGCTTGTACTTGCTCCAGCAGCATGTATATTGTCTGGGATTGCTCTTTCTCAGGCTTTTGATGTTTTCACAAGATCTATCAAGTTTCAGTTGCCCCACTTATCAGATCATTCTCAGGTTGATGTAAGCTTTATTTTTTTTAATGGTCACCAGTTTTGACTTTACTTCATATGTTCTTCTGCTCGTTTTATTATTAGTTTGCTTTGTTCAAATTGTGTTTTCGACTATCAAGGCAGGGGAAGGCAGTTCTGAAAATGTTGTGCCAAATGATTCGGTTAAGGCAGATAAAACTGAGGACACATCAAAGGAACGGACCTCTAAGAAAAGCAAGAAGAAGGAAAAGGAACCTGTGGAAAAGCCTCTTAGCAAGTCACAAATTAAGAAAAGGCTTTCCGTTTTACCTCTGGAAACATCCGTCGTTGCTATTATCTTGCTTGTGTTGCTAGGTGCCTTCTATGTGGTAATTTCCTAATCATGATGATTTTGTTCAGTTGAAGTTTCTAAGGTGGATTATTTATTTGATATTTTCTTTTTTTGCTTTTTCTCCACTAGGAGTATGAAGTCCAATTATGTGGATTATTTATTTGATAGAGATTTTTTATTTATTTAATTGATATATTTTATTAGCATTGTTTTACAATTTACTTTCCTTATTAAATGAACCCCTTGATTCATGGTATCATATTACATTCCCAAAAGTATTATGTCAAGAAAATTATTTCCCTTGGACATGTTTTATTGACATTTAGCAATTATGGAAAAGAATATTTTTAATCAAAAATTAAAAAAAGATTAAAAGTGGAAAAATAAATGTGATGAAATAATGAAGTGGGTGAGAGGTAGTTACTATAAATAGTAACTTCCATTCCGATGGGAATTGAGAATGTTATTCCAAAAAGTGACCCAAATGTTAATATGTGACATTCTGAAGCTTACTTTCCTAGGAATCCTTTATGATGCCTTGAAACAAACGCCACGTTAAAAAGTGTGGATTCTGCTAGTTAATACTCAACTAGAAGTATAATATCTTGTGTTGATTTTTTTAATTTCTTTCTGAAACAATCTATATGTTATAAAAAAGTTCCTCTCTATATTGATCTCAAATGTAGGTTCACAGTGTATGGGCGGCAGCAGAAGCTTATTCAGCCCCTTCTATTGTTTTAACATCACATTCACACGATGGGCTTCATGTTTTTGATGATTTTAGAGAGGCATATGCTTGGCTGAGTCATAATACAGAAGTAGATGATAAAGTAAGTTCTATGGGATTTTGTTATTTTTCGGCTGAAATACATGTGTCATGTGTGCAATTTTTTTACCCATGTTGCTTAACTTATGTCCTTAATTTTTTTCTCTTACAAGTTCAGAATGTAGGGTAATCAGTTATGTTTTGAAATTAAAGAATCTTATGCTACTTAAATTTAAACGAACAGAATTTGACGGATGATCTTTCCGTAGGTGAACTAAATTGGCCATTCAGTAGTTTGATATCATGTAAAAGGTAAAAGTTAATTGAGACTGAGGTGATTTAACTAATGCTATATATTAACTTGGGGCATGCTCCATTCCTTGTACGAACTGTTGGTACCTTTTCCACTTGTGACCAGTGGAAATTTGCTGAGAAGTTACTTATTCTTTATTAACATGCTTCATATTTTCAAAAGGGATTATTTGAAAATTAGTTAATGATTCGAATTTTGGTTAAAGCTTTAAGCAAATATTGTTTTATATAAGTAATTGGGTAGTGCTTCTAAATTACAAATTTTGTGGCTGAAGTTCCTAAACTGTTTGCGCCCTAAGATTATTCTTACTCCAAATGGAGAAAAAAAATGCCGATTAAAACACTAAAAAATGTTGAAATATTGACGTTCATAAAAATTGTTGTAGGTGGCATCTTGGTGGGACTATGGGTACCAAACAACTGCGATGGCTAACCGAACAGTCATTGTTGACAATAACACCTGGAATAACACACATATTGCTACTGTTGGAACTGCCATGTCTTCTCCAGAGAAGGCAGCTTGGGAAATTTTCCATTCACTGGATGTCAAATATGTCCTTGTTGTCTTCGGAGGTCAGCTTCTTTCTCTTTATTGGGTTATCCTAAGTCACCTTGTTCTGATTAGATGCTATAATTATTAACAGGACTAGTCGGCTATCCTAGTGATGATATCAATAAATTCCTGTGGATGGTTCGTATTGGAGGGGGTGTATTCCCTCACATAAAGGAACCAGATTATTTAGTAAGTTAAACGATTCCTGGGTTCAATGTTTTATCCTGGCCTTGATATTTTGTTTCCTAGAATAGATGACACTCTAGCTTCACTTGTGATATAACTTTTGAGGAGTGTTAACACTTCTTTTTTTCAAATTTCAAGAGGGATGGTCAATATCGGATTGATTCCATGGCCACACCAACAATGCTAAACTGCCTCATGTATAAACTTTCATATTACAGGTAAGCTTTTATCTAAAATAGGTTTTCAAATTTAACTTTTTCAGCTAGTATGCTGTCTTACTCCCCTTGCTCTGCTTTTTCTCTAGGTTTGTGGAGACAGATGGTAAAGCTTTCGACAGAGTGAGGCGGACAGAAATTGGAAAGAAACATTTCAAACTTACGCATTTTGAGGAGGTCAGATTGTTTTTATCGATGTGTTAACATATTATATTTGGAACTTTGTGTTGTTGTGTGCTTCATCTATTATGATCCTCAAATTATTTCAGTGAATTCATGACGAATTACATACATGGAATTTGTTCTATAATATATGGAGAACCTGTGTGGTGCAATGTCTTCAATAATTTATTTATAATGTTCCACATTTGTTAGTTGTTACAGTGTCTCTGTTTGTGTTTGGATAGTTATCTTGCATCGTTCCTCGATAGTCTACTATAGTGGTAATAAACTTTACCGTTTGAAATTTTGGATAGTATATTTTATTTTACCTGTAGTTGTCATTTTTATATGATTCTATTATCTCGCGCTATATTGTTTTTTTTACAATCTATACTTTTTGCACCCTCTTTAGTACCCCATAACTCCAACTGATGATTTGGTCTCTCTCAAGTTCTAGTTGAAAAGAATAAAATACTCAAATTTTTAGGTTTGGAATATAGAGTTCTTTGAAGTATTAGCCATTCTATATTTTTTTGCCGGTTTACTTAGTTGGCATTTATTGGACTAGTAAAACTTAAAAGTCATATATTTGGGTTTTTTTGTAAAATTTTTTGGATATTGTTAATAGAAGTAGTATTGTATTCTTCTATAATATCCTTTGAATCCTCTGAAGAATTGGTTGAATCAGTAAATGCATTTAATAATATGAAAGAATGTTGAAGGAAGAGGTAAATGGGGTTGTAGTGGGGGCTGTAAAATTTCTACTTTTGATTCCTTAACTAGTACTCTAAAAATTCCTTTGTTAACATTTTTCTTCCAGTTATTCTGATGAGAATTAATAATTTCAGTACCTTCTATTGTCTTAGTTTTACTGATCCATGGCTTTTAATGATTCAGGTCTTCACAACTCACCATTGGATGGTTCGGATATACAAGTTGAAACCACCAAAGAACAGGATAAGAGGAAAGACTAAAAAGTCGAAATCGGTGAGTATATGATTGTTTTCTATGTGCCTTAATTCCTTAGTATTTGTAGTTGGAGATCACTTTAACCTAATCATGACTGGTCTCTGGTTTCCATGTTTTGCAGAAAACAAGCTCAAAAACTGCCTCGAAAAGAAAAGGACTGAAGAGGAATCCCTTCTAGTTTAGTTTTTTCATTTCCTGGGGTAGGGGTAAGCTTATTAGTGTGCGTTTAATGTATACATGTATACAACTAATGCAATTGCCATGAAAGAGATTTTGCCGGCATGGTTAGTTACTCTCGAGTATCGAATGATCAAATGAAAATTTTGGAACTCCATATTTTGACCCAATTTTGTAAGATCTCATTTTTAGGATTGAAATGCCTATCAGCAAAATCATTTCATGTTAATTTTCCGGCCTTTGGTATTTATTTAAATCTGTTTAAAATAAAAAAAAGGACAACTTTTTGCTAAATTAAAAATAAGTTCTGAAGATTTTCAAGACACTTAATTGCTACTGCCCTATACAAAGTTTAATAAAGATAAGCGTTTTTCCGTTTAAAATAGTTTGTTAACGTCAAATACTGCTTCTCTTGTTTCAAAAAGTTTCTTACTTTTCGTGTTGGGGACTTGCAACAAAAGTACTGATGGTAATTTAGAGCAGACATTTTAGGTATTTGAAAAATACCATAATTGTGTTTTTTGTCATCAATCCAGAGTACGGAATCGGATTTTTCACATTAATAGCATAATTGTATAGTCTTCAAATAAGTAATTTATTCAATGAATGACTCGAAGATTAATAAATTCACACAAATAAATAATTTGTTTCATTTACAAGAACAAGCTCAAATAGTTTGTTGGGAGGGGCCAAGGGGAGGAGATTACAGTGTTGCACAGATAAATGGAACATTCAATTCAACAAAATAATAAAACAAACTGTAAGTAACTATAAATACTTCTCTGTATTACAGTGTCGTCAGTAATTGCGTTTCGACAAGAACTGAAAATAAGCCAACAAATTAGCAAAGCCAAGAATCACACCTGTACAACGTATACTGCTGAGCATTATTCCTGATACGGTACCACAATTTCCTAGAGTTTGATCAGTAAGAGTATAACGCACAGTTGCACCCACCTTTACTTCAATCGTATCCTCAAAAACCAAACAGCGTTTCCAACACAAAAAAGGAACTAAAAATCTATAATGGGTGGAAGAAGGCGTGGCATATCAGAGTAGTTACTTGTCAATTGTTAGACTCAAACCTTCGTAGGCAAGTTGTAATTCTTCTTGAGGAACTTAGCAGCTGCTTCATCATTCCTGTTACACAGTACTCGCAAAAGAGTGTTTGGTTCTGTGGGGCTCCATTGTTCAGCCGTTGGAGGCAATGGAAGCCTGGACTTGGCCGTAGAACCATACATTTCCATCGTAAGCTGAGTGAATTGCTGAATTATGTGCTCAGTATCCGCAGAAAACAAGGGAAGAACACCTCTCACAGTGGCAGAATGTTTTTCTATCAATTCCGTCGGCAATCCGTCTCCATTAGACCAGAACAAGCCACTGAGAAACTTGAAATCTTCCTCTATAATCACAGAATCTTGCAGAGAGAATGCGCGCGATGGACCTCCACCCAACAAAACCAACAAGAACCCATCAAAAGAAGCTCGCATTACTTCAACAATTACACGTGTTCTAACTTTATCATGCACTGTAGATGATATGATCTCCAGGTATTGCTCAAGCTCCTGAAGAAAAAACTCAATCCTAGCAGAAACAACTTGTCCAACATATAGCCCATCCCAGAGAACATGACTCAGATCATGGAAAACGATCTTGTATGCTATACATTCGCAGAGTTGATGAATGCCTTCCACAGCAGCGGAGGAAGAAAGCTTGAACTTCAAGCTCACCCCATTTGCTATATCGTTAGAACTGCTGAGATTGGCGACTATCCTCTTCTCCAGAACCCCTAACTCCATTCGAATGCGCTGCATGGTATTGATGCGAACAGACATCTGGGCTATATCAATGGAGCTGTTTCCGTTAGTGGTTCCAACATGGGCTTTTCTCCTCTGAGCCACTTGTGACCTTTCTTTCTTCCGGAATACACCATTGAATTTTGATTTTGTCGAACACCTAGTCAGTTCTGGCAATGTTGGGATGAAGCTACTAGGGCTCCCTGCAGATCATAGAGAAGGGAAATCCTGGTCAAACAGTGATTCAATAATTTCCCTCGGCAAAATAAATGCTATGCAATACATATATTTATATACCGCAGCCAGATTTGGCTTCCAAAATATACTGTTGGAGGCACTTGTCAAGACCAGACATCAAATCAGGAAGCAACTCAGCATGCATGGGTATAGGCAACAGAAAGAAAGCCTCCAGAGTATCGTCTATTATTCGCAGAACTTCAACTGCAGAAGGTGCAAAGCCCTCTTTATTTGCTTGTGGATTCCACACCTATGAGAAGCAAAGGTGAAGTTAAAAGTTATATTACTTGCCAACAACATCTTCAAAATAACCTCTAAAAACTTAAATGGAAGGAGAAACACTTTGTTTGATAAAACAAAGAAGGGTTAAATATGTTTTTAGTCCTTGAACTTTGAAGCGAAATTAGAATTCGTCTATGTTCAAAACCCAATTACATTAAATTTTTATGACGAGTTAAACACGTTTCATGCTAGCATTTGAGTTGTTTACGCCGTTTGACACATTCCCACTTCAGTGTCTACTAGGAAACGCGTTTGACATGTAAAAGAAAAAATTAATGTACTTCGGTTAAATGGAATATATCGATTCATTTTTGAAGTTTAGGGAACAAAATGTGTTGAAGTTTTGGACACGACAAATTTCAATTTTGTGTAAAAAGTCAGACTAAAAACATATTTAACCCAAGAAAGAACAAAGATTAAGAGCAACAACCTCTTGTCGGAGATTTCTGTCAACCCATTCCCCCAATCTATCTACTCTTATCTTTATCCATGACTTAACCAGAGTAGCAATTACAGCTTCAGCTTCATAAGGTTGCATCTCCCTTATAATGGATTTTCCACCATCTTCACTCTCAACAGAATCGGCCACTGCTATCTGCACCAGATCTTTCTCCAATTTGTCTGCAGCCATCAGCACTTCTATTGCATCAGGTGTCAACTCATTAATACCCTTAACATATTTCTTCAACTCATTTCCATAACACACATGAAGGGTGGCAATGGCAACACCAGCCGCATAAGGATGCCATCTCTTCAGTTTGGGACTAAATATTGCTTTCTCATTATAAGCCAGTTCAGTAATATCTCGAGCAAGGATAGAAAGAATGGGGAATGCTTTGTTCTGTTTTCTTGATGGATGCTTGTTAGGTTCCAGTTTCTCCAATTTCTGCCTTAAACCATACATACAAATAATGTCATAATTTTTCATACGTCAAGAAAGTACTCATATTTAATGAATGATAGAACTTGCCTGAATGAAAACAGCATGCAAAGATGATCTAATATAATTATCAACTCTAGTGTATTCTACATCATCTTCTTTCTTCTTCTTCTTCCGATTGTAGTCATGAGAGAAATCTTCTAATATCTTCGCTGATAATACTGCAAGGGAAACTACACTTTCCATTGATTCAATATTACCATCATCGAAAGTATCATGGTATGCAAGGAGCCTTTTCTCTGCCCAACTTAATATCAAACTCAACGTGTTCCTCAAAATTTTTGAACAAAGAGGATCTTTTGAACACCCACTATCTTTCCCAACTTCTGCCAATAAATTACTAGATGCAAGCAGAAGATCATTCTCCACTTGGCCAGTGACAACATATCTATGAAACAAGACCCATGAGAAACAGATATTATGCAGCGTTTCATTGATTCCAAGCATAACCCAGGTCTTCTTAATGAGTTCTAACACCTCATCAACCTCTTCTATCACAGAAGATTCTGCATGAAAATCAAAACATGCTTCCAAAAGAGTTTGGTAGATCCAAAGGTTCAGTGGAAAACCATCAGCCCAGTGGCATGTCTCAGAAATAGAACCGCTAATTGATCTGCAAGCAAGAGACAATACAGCGGTCCGAAATGTTTGTATTGATTCACCGTTCTTTCCGATATCCATGGATTTCTCAAGCGCTCCGTGGATTATGCGCCGGAGGCTCTGTGCAGAAGGGTCTGATTTTTCTAAGGGAAGACAAGGATGCAAGAGAAGCCCCACTTCAAGAACCTTCAAATTTCTCCTCAGCCAAATATCGTACTCTTGTTGACTGGGAAAATCAGAACTTCTGAACAGCTGGATTAACTCTAGAGGAAGAACAACTGTCTCCATGCGTCTTCCAAGCTATTTCATGAACAAACACTCAATAAAACTTCTTAGTACAGAACATAGAAGAACTGTTTTTAATGAACCAATGAAAACTCTTTATGATGACAATGATTCATATCTGCAGACTGTATTTATGATGACAATGATTTATAATTTCTCTGGTTTCAGTAATGTTCAATAAGTATGTTCTTAATTTAGACTACAAATTTGAAATTTCATATTTATTATGTTTTATGAACTTTTATACTCATTCAGATAAGTAAAGTAGACACATGGCATCGTATATATTTTTAGGACAATTGTATCAGATACGGTGTCTTACACGTACACATCACATGTACTTTTAGAATAATCAAATTGTCGGATCTTATTTGTGCATTATAGGCAACGACAAATGATGAATTCTGCATCTTTGTCATCAGGTATAGCACAGGTTACAAAACTGTGAAAAGCAAACACTAATTGCTTAAAACCTAAGTATAACATTTCATGTAATCTCAACACACTCCAGTAGTCAAATCAAGTCAAAGTAAGTGTCATTCACTCATTATGAAAACCTGAACAAGGTAAAGAAGAACAAAACTTCCACTGCAAGGAAAGCCCTACTTAAGCAAAAATCAATTCATAAGTCCAAATTAAACCCTTTAATCAAACCTTAAAATTTGAAATCACACACTCCACCC
>Ga0209389_1002539_pt1 | contig 14108 bp, 7 predicted proteins | sample CowpearedBW_FD_187526 | JGI IMG/M metagenome (GOLD analysis project Ga0209389, IMG submission 187526) | Root nodule microbial communities of legume samples collected from California, USA - Cow pea red BW (SPAdes) (version 2) | ecosystem: Host-associated > Plants > Roots > Nodule | place: USA...
ATAAACATCTTAAAAATAAGTATGAATCATAAAAAACAAACTCGTTAAATAAAAAATTATACAAATACCAAAATATTAATTATAAAATCAAAAATCGTAAAATGATCTATTACGGAATAAATGCTTCATCAATTTTTAAGAAGATAATAACAAAACAAAAAAGATCAATTTCTCAATCATGAAAACGTGTTAGACCGGTGGTTCAAGGAAAAAGATCAAATCTTGTGCAAAGTTTCTGTTGTTTCAGACTCTTGCATGACTTGGACCTCTTCATTTCAAACATTTAACCAAAAACAAAGTTAGCATCAACGCAAAAATCACTTAGATAAAAGAAAATATGAAAATAAGATGATTTCTTTGCTTGAGAAAGCTGAAAAAAACCGAGAGCTTGGTAAAAATATGAACTTTACATACCACTTTCCTTCTGCAACGAAAAAGATAAAAGTTCGAGTTTTTTGTTGTTTAAGACTTTTGCATGTCTTCAACCTCTTCATTTCAAGCATTTAAACAAAAAAAAGTTAGCATCAACATAAAAATCACTTAAATAAAAGAACATATAAGAAGAAGATGAACTCTTTGCTTGAGAAAGCTGGGTAAAAATATGAACTTTACATACCACTTTCATTCTGCAACCAAAACAAATCAAATCTTGTGCAAAGTTCCTGCTGTTTAAGAGTCTTGCATGTCTTCGACCTCTTCATTTCAAGCATTTAAACAAAAAAAAAGTTAGCATCAAAACAAAAATCACTTAGATAAAAGAAAATATAAGAAGAAGATGAACTTTTTGCTTGAGAAAGCTGAAAATAACCGAAAGCTGGGTAAAAATATGAACTTTACATACCACTTTCATTCTACAACCAAAATAAATCAAATCTTGTGCAAAGTTCCTGCTGTTTAAGAGTTTTGCATGTATTCGACCTCTTCATTTCAAGCATTTAAACAAAAAAAAAAAATTAGCATCAACACAAAAATCACTTTGATAAAAGAAAATATAAGAAGAAGATGAACTCTTTGCTTGAGAAAACTGAAAATAACCGAAAGCTGGGTAAAAATATGAACTTTACATACCACTTTCATTCTGCAACAAAAAAAAATCAAATCTTGTGCAAAGTTCCTGCTGTTTAAGAGTCTTGCATGTCTTCGACTCTTCATTTCAACCATTTAAACTAGAATAAAGATTGGTTCAACGCAAATATTAGTTAGATAAAAGCAAGAACAAAAAAGATGATTTTTTTCATTGAGAAGGTTGAAAATAATCGTAGGTTGAGTAAAAGTAAATACTTTACATACCGTTCTCATTGTGCAACGTAAAAAGTCAAATCTTGCACATGACCCATCTACTCATTTCATTCATCTGAAAAAAACTGAATTAAAAAAGAAAACAAAAATAAGTAGAGATGTGAAGATGTTAGTGACAAACATTGAGATGAAGAATCGAAAAAAAGCAAAAATAGTAAAAGATCTGAATGTTTGAGTGAGAAAGAGAGAGATGAAGCTGAAGAGGTCGCGTTGGCCATGGGGTTCTGAAGGAGTGAGAAATAGAGAGATGAAACTGAAGAGGATTTGTTCGCCATGGTGTTCTCTGTGAGTGAGAAAGAGAGATGAAGCTGAAGATTATTTAGAGGCCATGGTGTTTTGTGTGACTGAGAAAGAGAGAGAATAGTCAGAGGCCGTGGTGTTGTGTGTGAGTGAGAAAGAGAGAGAAGAAGCTGAAGAGGTTTGAAAGAGGATGAGAAAGAGGTATTCTATGTGGGACACGGAGGGTCAGAACAAAATAGTGTGAGAGTGATTTGTTTTTTATTTATTTTTTAACCTTCAAAATTCTGAGAGATTGACACGAAACCATATTTTCCTCTTGTAAAAAGTAAATTTTGAATGGAAGTGGTTCAGAAATATTAAAATATTGAAGAAGTTGTCATTTGTTAGTTCAAAATTGTATATAGTGTTATATATACATATATATATATATATATATACATATTTATATATATATATATATATATATATATATATATATATATATAATTTTAAAAGTTTTAGATTTTTCTCAAAAAATTTTATCCCTAAATAAATAATGATAAAATAATAACAAAGTGATTAAAAAGAGTGTTAACGGGTTGTGACGTGAAGAAGAGTTTAAATTTATATGAAAATAAAGGATATTTAAGAGTGTTTGTATCAAAATTATATGAGAATGTGAAGTATTTCAGAATGAGTGTGTCACTGTTTCATAACACATGTCTCAAAACATGAAATAGTGAGATTTTGTACTCTAGATCGGGTATATTGTTTTCTAGAACAATGTTTATAGAAGTTTGCTAAACAAATTTGTTTAACAAGGTTATTTTAGCCATTTAATTCTAAAGGGAAGGTGTAGTAGAAAGGTGTTGAGAACAGGGCCGCATTTTGTTAGGCATGACAAAGGCTTGACCCAATAAAAGGCCCACAAAAAAACTATTCGAAAAAGAAAAAAAAAGCTAAAATGTTTTAGTTATAATGAAGGGAAAGTTACGGAGTAATAGCAGTTTATCAACAAAGTTGAATTTGTTTACTTCATTATTTTGTGAGATAAAAGAAAAATTCGTGTATTTCAGGTACAGAGAAACTAAAATTTGGTATGTAAAATAGTACATAAAACTTGTGGTAGATCTTGTGTAGGAATTATCTTTGTCTACCTATATTTCTTTCCTAACTTATCTTAGCTTATATTTTTTCAAATCTTACCCCTTTCAGAATTTGACTATATCCAACAATAGTTAGGTTAGGGAGTTAATGATCAGATTTTTTTATCAAAGTAAGTGTCTCTTTACTTTAAAAAATTCTTTATTTTCTTTTAAATTTGTCATTAATCACGGTAGAGTTAGTTGAAAAAAAATGATTTTTTCAAATTAGTTAAAGTTATACTGAATTGTTGTTATGTTTAGACTTTGCACTAAGTTTCTAGATTTTGAGTGGTTTTTGCTTGATATAGAAGTTACTTTAGAGTAACGAATTATACGTAAATAAAACTATTTATATTTTTCTTAATAAAACCGTAGGATAAACGATTTAGATGTCAAGATGATTTGATCGTATTATCAAATTTTAAATTATTTTCCAAGAGATTATTTATCTGATGTACATTTTTTCAAATCCTCATAATCAAATGTAAGAAAGAGACCGTCCTTGCAATATGGAATAAATATAGAAATATTCGTGAAATACGATATTAACTTAAATTATGTGTGTATAATCTAAGTATCAAACAAAAGACATAAAAACAAGATTGCACGTTGCTATATCATTAAAAAAACAAAAAACTTCACTGCAAAAACTATTATATTTGTAAAGGTTAAAATTGTAGATTTTAATAGTTAAAAATCATCACAAATAATATTTTTGACTTAAAAAGATGATAATAATAGTATTTAATAATTATACAATATTTTATGTGATGGGTAACTACATCACAAAACTTATATTTAAAATTTTTAGTAATAGTAATCTAAATTTGGTAAAGCATTTCAATTTGCTATTACAAGTTGCAGATCCAAAAATAATGAGAACAAAACATTGCTTACGTCATACTTCTAAGTTTTCTTACAGAGAAAAGCAAATAGAAGACAAAAACTGAAAAATATAATAATTGTATTGGAGAATATTGCATCGTGCAAATGCCATTTAGAGCAATACTATGTAAGATGAAGTAGTTAACTAAGCTTCAAAGCTAATTTGAGAGTCTAGAGTTTAGCATAAATTGACCATCGATTACTATTCTCGTTTCTGTCAGAACTGATGCTACTCCTCCATCAGCTATGTTCCCATGCAGGTTCAACTTCTCCAAGTTTTCTTTAAATCTATCTATCTGTCATAAATCTCCTCTCTTTCACTGCGCACCGCTGTCTCTAGACAGATGCTTATTTAAAAGGTTAAATTATTTTACTAGTTTCTATTTTTGTAGTAAAATTTTAAGTAAATTACTTTTTTGTTTTAATTAAGTTTTTTTTTTTATAAAAATTTGTTATAATTAGGTATTTTTATTAGTAGTATATTAACAACATTAATAATATATCACGTGTTAGCATTTTTTTTTTAATATTTTTTTATAATTTTAAAAAAATTATCACATGTAAAGCTGACGTTGAACCACATGAGAGAGACAGTATGATGTGACACAGTGATAGTGTCATGTGTTACTATTGAATGTAAAAAGTCTCAATGTATTTTGTATCGATTTGGTCTCCATCTTTTAAAAACTAAATCAATTCCATCTCTAAATCAAATTTAATTTTTATATAAATTTTACAATGATATTTTTATTATAATTGATATTTTTAACAAAATTAAGATTATTTAAATGTATATTTTGCATTAAAATTTATTTAAATTTTGTTTTAAATATTTATATATATTTAATTTATAGATAAATGTTAGAGTTGCTTTAAAAATAACAACTTTATAAATTCAAATATAAAATTTTAAAACAATTTTATAACAATTTAAAATAAATATATTTATTTAAAATTTTATAATTTAATTTATAAAGTTGTTATTTTTAAAACCACTGTAACATTTGTTTATAAATTATTAATATATAAATATTTGAAACAATATTTAAATAAAATTCAATGTAAAATAAAAACTTAATCTTGTTAGAAATATCATTTTGACATTTATATAAAGGTTAAATTTTGTATTAATTTAAAATATATGAAATTGCTTTAGTTTTAAAAATATTAGGACCAAATTGAGACAAAATAACAAATAAAAGAATTAACTTGAGAATTTTCACATTCAATAGTGACACGTGACATTCTTAATATCACATAACACTGCCTCTGTCACCTGGTACACCGTCATTTCGACATGTGACAATTTGTATTTCTAAAAAAAAGTATACAAAAATTAAAAATTAGGAAAAAAATTAAAAAAATAGTTTAAAAAAAATAAAAAAGTCACATGCTGACACATGACACATAATTAACTTTGTTAGTGTATTATTAATGGAAAAGACCTAATTGCAACAAAATTTTCAAAATAAAAACCTAATTGAGACAAAAAAAGGACCTACATGAGATTTTCTTACAAAAATGAAGACTAATAGAATGATTTAACCTAAAATATTTGGTACGTTGGTACATTTAGATGATCTTTTTATAAATATCTTTAAATACGAAAATAGATGAGAAAAACCTTTTTATAGTTTATTAAAATTTTACTATAATGGTTTATTAGAAAATACAATTTTTTAAGTTATATGTAAGTAATCTTTAGCTTATAATATTTTTTACTTATTTTCATATTTTTAAAATTTTTATTTAGAACGAAGCCTGTGGAAAATAGACCTACTAAAAAAATGTTTGACACGCTATACAACGTGAAAGTATTATGTAGTTTGCTCAAACATATATTTTTAATTTATACATAAGTTATTTTTAACATATGGAAAAAACAAAAACATTACTTTTTGTAACTCATTTTCATATTTTAAAATTGTTTAGACAGAGATGATTGAAAAGTGGCTGATTCAAAATGAAATGTTTCACACGCTATATAGAATGTTAGATGTAAGTTATTTAAAGTTTTTGAACTTTTGTCTACTACAATTGCAATATTTTTCAAAGTATATAGAAAATCAAAGTTTTTTTTTCGATTAAAATTTTGTCCACAAAAATTACAATATTTTAAAAATAAATATATGCTATCCCATCAAAAGTTGTTTTCTTTACATACTTTAAATCAGAGACTTTTGAAAGTCTTAGTATAGTTATCTTTTATCAGTTTTAAGTCATTGCAATTATTCAAGCCCTACTAACAAGTTAGGAAAAATATTTAAAACATTTTTTCTAACTTAAATTTTAGAAAAAAAAAAGTTATTTTTATTATTAGTTGCACGTCCAACTCAGAAATGGACTTCTTTTCATAAATTATAAAAGATAGATATAATTTAATGGTTGTATAAATATTAGGATAAGTTGTACGCTTATTAAGAATCACATATGACATTTTACTATTGAAAAAAAAACAGTATTTAAAAAAAATAAAATTTGAGAGAATTCTTAAAAACAATTAAGATTTAAAAATAATTTGTGCTTAGACGAAATCATATTTTGTAGAAAGTGAAAATGTATAATTATGACTCTATTGATTTTTATTTGTCAATTACGTATAGCGTATCTGATGGTGTTGAATTTAGAATTTTTTAAGTCTTATCCTCCTAAAGTTCCATATGAGTTATGTATTTTTAATAAGAATATAGATCATAAATTCGGTACGAAACTTTTCAAGACCTCTTAAAAAAAGTTTAGTGTTTATCACACCAATCCAAGTTGGTCCTCAAAGTTTCTCTATCTCATTATTTACTTTCACACCTCTTTTTTACTTTGGACGGCTCAATCATTTGAAAGATCTTTTATTTAAAATTTATTTTTTTAAATTTTTATACAAAATTATTTATTAAATTGTAATAATTAATTTTATTTAATATTTATTTTTTAATAGATAATATGACTAATTTATTTAATCTTTTTTGAGACATTGTTGATCTTAAATAAACTTGTATTATCTTTAGTTTTGAGAAATTCATTTCGGCTAAAACAACTAACACTAAATTGTTAACATTATTCTATAAGTTATATATACATTTGGAAAAGAATTTATTCTTTTTATATAATTAAGAATGTCAATTGATTTATCATTTTCCACACCTATAATTCTCTTAAGATATTTAATTCTGAAATTAAATCAAATCCATCGATATGCAACGAATGATCATGTTTTACAAAATTTTCAAGGTTTAAGCATTTTTCTTTCAAAAATGAAATATCTACACACATACACAAGACATTTGCTTTTTTTTTGTTCATATCTCTTTTTTGTTTTGCAATTAAGGTCTCAATTCTTCTTTTCTTTTGAATTTTTGAATAGCCTGATTTAAATTTTCTAGTTGATATATCTATATATTTTTATATGAAGTAAAAAATGACAATATATAAAACACTACTAAAGATAAATATATAAAATAAATGAATTAAAACAAAAAAGTCTGGTTCTAATTGTCAAGAAAATAAACTCGATGGGGTTGTTTATTTTAAGATTAATCATTAATAAAATAATTAGAAAGAAATATTGCTCTTTTAAACTCGATAGTAAGTCTTTTTTTTTCTAAACTTGAATTATCTTTTTACAGAAAACTCAACCTTGAATTGTGCTCAAATTAATCTATTATCAACCAAAAGATTAAACCATAATCTAATTAATAGTTTTGTAAAAAATTTCTCTCATCAAGATATATACAAAAAAAAAAAACTCCTGAAACCCGTAAATCTAAAAATACCAAAAAATAAAACTAAGCAAAAGAAACACATTTCTAATTCTAATACAAATCCAAAATAGAATAAAAGTAACAATAACACAAATAGAAAGAAAAAAACATACTAACCAGAAATGATGATGAAAAATTGGTATACACATGCAACATGAGATTAAAGAGATTTAACGATATAATCTGCCAAAACCCTAGAATAAAAGACTATTAGAAGAAAATAAAGTATGGAGAGGTAAGGGAAGTCATAGAGCGATAAAAAAAGAAAATAGAATCTAGATTGATTATAGAAGAGTAAAGATGACTAATCATTCTCTTTCTTTGTAAACAAAATTATAATTTACTTTAACTCAATAATTATCATTTTTACTACCAATAAAAATTAACATACACTAATAATAATTTAATTAAATTTTATTCCCAATAAACTTATAATTAATTTAATAGAGCTATATTAGTAATAAAATATTGTTGTGAGGCCTTTTTTATCTTAAACATAATTTATAATTAGTTTAACAGAGCTATATTAATTAGTACTAAAAAAATTTTGAAGTCTTTTTATCTTAAACATAATTTTATAATTAATTTAACAAAAAAATATTAGTAGTAATTTTTTTTAAAGTCTTTTTATCCTTAAGATCTAAAACAAGTGTTTTACTCGCTTTATTCTTGAATCGGCCCTACCCACTTTCAATAACAAAATTTGTTTTTATTACAAAATTTGGTACATTCACACGGTCACGGAGATTATGTGGTTTAGATTTCATACACATATTTTAAGTTTAATTTGTGAGATAAAATATGATCCTTCAAATACTCAACCCTTACACTTAGCTCGTTGCATCAATGTGTTAACAATAGGTCACTAAGGAGTCTCTAACGATTGAAGTGATAGATTTAATTTTTCAAAGCCGAAAATAAATTCAATCCAAATCTAATACAATATATTAGATTTAAAATTTAGATTAATTTTGACTAAAAAAAATTAAATTTAGTTTTTTAATCTAATTTCAATTTATATTTATATTAAATTAAATTATCCAATTAGATAAAGTTTATAATACTTTCTTTAAATTAGATTTAAAGGCTAAATAAATTTTTTGGTTACAATATTTGGATAATTTTTTAGGATAGTCCTACAGTTTTGAAGTTCTCAATTTGATCCCAATTTTAATTAAAATGAGCCAATGTTATGTCTTCCATTAAGATCACACTAATGGAGTTTAGAGAAGGACTACATAATAGAATGAGTATCCAACATGGTAGATGAGACTCCTAACATATGTCCATATTTTAGGTCTATTTATTTGTGGCTTATAAGGTTATCTTTGTGTGTATATATAACACATCTCGTGTAACATTTTATACACAATCAATATTACATAATCCCTTTCTTCATATATTTCTTTGTTTTCTACATGGTATCAGAGTCCCAAACGATCTATGATTGATAAGGGATTCTCGCAATAGTTCCTATTTCTTAAGCCTTAAGTCTCTTTCACAAATTTTATGATTGAGAATAAATTCTTGTAGTAGTATTCTTTTCTAAACCCTTAGCCCTAAGTCTCTTTCGTAATTTTTCAGGTTTCACCCGATCACAAATTTTGTTTTCTACTTTGAGACTTTTTGGAGGTTTTGCATCATGTTCTTTATGTCATTTTAAGGTATTTGCAATTCTCTAATCTTGAGTTTGTATTCTGTTTTGTTTGTTGCTTCTGTTGTGTGGTTCACATCTCTGTTTTTGTATTTTATTTGTTATGGCGACTTGTAATGACGATTCTCTTTAGTCTATTAGTGTGCAATTAGATGGTAAAAATTATTCCTACTATAGAGTTATGTTATGGAAAACTTCTTCATGGAAGGTCCATGTAAGGTTATATTTCAAATGTTAAGGAGAAATTGATTGATACCAAAGCTGATGATTATGCTATTACTTTAGAGGTATGAGAAGTTGATAACTATAAAATTATCACTTGGGTCAATAATTCTGTCACACACTCGATTGACACTCAATTGACAAAATTTGATACTATAAAAGAGGTATGGGATACTTATTTCGATTGTACAGAGTCTAATTTTACCAAACAATATCAACTTGAGACAAATATTCGTGCACTGAAGTAAAATGACATAAGCATTCATAACTCTTATTCTGTCATAACAAGCCTATGAGATCAACTTACCTTGATTGAGCCTGCAAAATTGAGTGTTCCATAACATTTCAAAAACAACATCTTCTTCCCTGCTACCTTTCCCGTTTAAATCTAGTTTTTCTCAAAGCTAGATGCCATTCCCATATGTTCTCTTCCCAACTCCCTACCTCCCCTTTAGCTCTTACTTTACAATTAGAGATCATGTATAGCCTAAGAACCTATCCGAGAGTGGTTCCATTTGTCTACCCAAAACTTAACTTCATTCCCTTCTCCTACACTCCGCTCGAAGTAGTTTCGAGCCATGCTCCTTGCTAAAAATTCCCACGTACTTAACAAATTTAAAGATCTTTCCACCATCATGACTTCTTCCTATATCTGATGTTTCCCGTAAGTTTATCTTCAGTCTCAAGGTCAATTTACCTCCCACTCCGAGTTTTGAAAACAGGGGGTACACAAACGTATATTAATTTTTTATAAATATTTTCAAAATAAAAAAATAGAAAATAACAAAAAAAATTTAAAATTTAAAAGTAGGTTGTGATTTATAAGTTTTTATTATATTAGTTTGTTCAAAATGATATGTTTTTAAATTTATACACAAGTTGTTTTTAGCTTATAAAAATTATTTTACCTTTTTTAACTCATTTTCGTATTTTAGAAATGTGTAGAAAAAAATTTATTGAAAATAGACCGATTCAAAATAAATGTTTTACACGCTATAGAACGTGAGATGTAAGTCATTTAAAGTTTTGAATTTGGTTTACTACAATTGCAATACCTTTCAAAATATCTTAAATATATTATCAAATCAAAGTTATTTTCTTTATCAATTAGAATTTTGTTCACTGCAATAATTTTCTAATATATATGTGCTAAATCGAAGTCGTTTTCTTTATTTATTTTTAATTAGAGACTTTTGAAGTCTTCATATCAATCTTTATCTGTTTAAGTCATTGCTATTATTCAAAACATAAGGAAAAGTTAGGGAAAGTATTTAAAAGTGTTTTTCTAACTTAACTTTTGTAGAGAGAAAATTATTTTTGTTTGCAGTATCTGTTAGAAAAGGTTTCTTTTCATACATTATAAAATACAAGAAAAAATATTTCAAAAAATTAAGAATAACATATATGGCATTTTACTATTGAAGAAAACAATATTTCAAAAAGATAAATTTAAAATTTGAGTGAATTTTCCAAAACTATTAAATTTAAAAATAATTTTGTGCTTAGATTAGAAGAAATCATAATTGGAGTAATCATTAAGGGCTCTCTCTCATTGTGTCCCTTTTGTCCTTGCAATTTTCCTTCATTCCCGATTCCCTCTCACACCAATTCAAGTTGTTGGTCCTCAAAGTCTCTACCTCTCTCGCTATTTGCTCTCACATCCCTTTTTCACTTTTTCGGTACAACTTGTGTTAATTACAAAATTTGGTTCATCATTCTCACAATCATGCAAGATTAGGTGGTTTAAATCTCATATGCATATTTTAAGTTTGAGTTGTGACATAAAATATGTTCCTTCAAATATTCGACTATTAAATCTAGCTTGTTGTGAGGATGTGTTAGCGTTTGGACAATAAGGAGTCTTTATAGGTTCTAACTTGGTTCTGATATCATGTTAGAAGTAGATTTTTTAAGCATAACTCAACCCCACAAAACCGGCTTGTAAGGTGAGGATTGCACCCACTTATATATTGTGAATTTGACATTATCTCTAGTCGATGTGAGACTTCCAACATGTTGAGACAATTTCCGAAAGTTGCAAAGAAAAGTGAAATCAGTTAAGGTCAAACTCCAAGACGATAATAATAATGAAGTGACCAAGCATTGAAAGAGAGAGGAAGAACTAGGGACACAAAAGAATAAGAATAACATAAGAAACATATATTTTTTATTAGGAAACACTACTATTATTAAGGAGCACACAATTAAAGCTAAATATCTCCCACCATGGCCTCTCTATAGTGAATCAAAATTACTCACTTCTTCTAGAGAGGAAAATTTAGATCGAGAAGCCTTTATCAGTTTTGGGATTGTTGGAATGCAAATGTGAAATAAGGATTTCTTTGAATTTGATATAGTCGCATATACTCATTAATCATTAATCATTGATGAACGTAAATTGGGTTGATAACAAGTTTATTTTCGTTTGAGCAAAGAATAATTTGCTTGAGAAAAAATACTATAAAATCAGCTTCATGCAACAAAACCAAACTTGTTTCCAAAACTTTATTCAAAATGAATATAGCAAATTTGTAACTTTGAGACAAATCAAGATGGTCACATGATTATAATTTGCTTAAATATAACTTGCATTCACATTGGACGAACTAACTAATCCATAATAACTTTAAAAACAATTAACTGTGAAGACTTGTTTCTACTGGAACTTAATTAAGCTTCTAAAGCTGAAATCACACATGAAAGCTAAATCTATACATGAAAGATTCTAATAAAAAAAAAATTATGTAAACATACCCAACAAATATTCACCTTGGTCCCAGAAGAGCTACATGCAAGAGCACACTAACCATTATACATGAATTTTTTTCAAAACCAACTCAAGAAAATGGCAAAGGAAAACTTATTGTTAAACAATTTTTTATCAGAAAAATTTAATCTATTCTCCATTAGAATCTCTAAGGTGAGATCTAATCTACAAAAGGATGAATTGATATGTAAAAAGTTTAGAAAGAGAGAATAAAAAAGTGTTTTAAGAACATGATGGTTTTCCTAAAATAAAATTTGAATAATCAATTTTTCTACTTATAAACCTTTTTACCTAAATATCAAAAAGGTAAATAGTCGGTTTAGTACAACAAGTTAACAAGTATTGATATAGTTTTTAATACAATAATAAAACAACAACTTAATAACATAATTATTATTTTTTTAATTTTATTTGAACTCCGTTGGAGGTTAGTATGATTGAGTACATGTTTAGTTCTTAGTAAGTGCACAAGTATTGATTGAAAGAAAATATCCAATTAGCCTTGAATGAACAACAAATAATTTAAAATTTACAAAACAAAAACAAAGGGTAAAAAGTTCTTCAATATTAAGATTATTTCTTTTTTAATATATACAAATGACAATTACAAAAGATCAAATACGTTTTCACTTAAATTAAAACTTTTGTATTAAGACTATAAGTTTTTTTTTCTTATTCTACTATATTATTCTACTATATATGTTAACAAGTGTTATAATAAACCAACTATTTAACTATACTAAAATATTTATCCACTACAAGAAAACCTTAAATAATGGCCATATTTAATTATAAAAAAAAATAATTAGTCACTACAGTGATCAATTTAGATACTAATTTATAAACTAAAAATTATTGGTAACTAAACTAGTTTAAAAAAATTATAATTCTTTTCTAAATTGGTAACTAAAATAATTTCTATTATGAATGTTAAATGTTGAATGCTAATGTTATTAATGTTTATGTGACACTATGAGCTCTTTGATGTATAAGGACATATTGGTTATTATGAAAAGTTGTAGTAAAATAAAATAAAGTTCAGCCCAACTTTATAAACGTTGACTTATAAAAAAGGATTAAGGTTTTTTCTTTGACCATAAGGTTCTTTCACAGTAAGTTATCAAGAACGTGTGAAATGAGTAAAAAAAACACACAAAGAGATAGATTGGAAAATGATAGTTAGAGAAGACACAAATTGAAGAAGGTATATTCATAGGATCTCTTATGGATCAATATTAGTACTCTATTATATTTTATTGTGTGAGAATCTTAAATTTTTAAGATTCTAAATTGTTTTACATTCACTTTATTTACTTTTATATTATTATTAAAAGAATATAACATATTTGACGTATCCAATGTAACACCCCATTTAAATAATAAACATAATTAAAGGAAGTGTTACACATGATAAAACAGAAATGCAGTCTTGGAGTTTAAATACAACTCCATACAATCCAAGGCACCCAACTATGCTAAAACGAACCAGATACAAATATTCAACAGTAAGAAGATTGGGAATTTTAAGAACAGCCAATACATGGGCTGTGGCCTTGAAAGAAAACCTAGAGAAGAGAATCCAGCCCAGATGGCTAAGCAGCGGAGTCACCGTTCCCCTGTTGACCGCGAGGACCTCTCACATATGCTCCCATCAATAAATTGATGATCATCGCAAAAGAGAAGAGCCACATACAAGACAACCAGACAAACAAATAGGGTAAGCTAGAGTAAAACATTTCATCAAGTAGTCACATGCTATTACATAATCCAAGCATTTTATATATCATCCAAACATGTTCTGACTTCTCAAACAATACACTAGACTCTGACATGACTCATCCGGATACATATAGTCTGGTCGGATTCAGCGGATGGTTGCACTTGTGGTGGATACCTCTACTCACCCCCGAGCTCTGTGTTACAAGTGTTATAATGAATCAATTTCCTCACACACAAGGTTAGCCCTTAATGAGTTTCAGGCCTCCTACTACTCTTACCACAGGAGTCAGTCCCCTCTAAGTGAGACTAACTAACTCCTTAGAGTGTCAGGATGCAACCTTACCTTGAATCCTTACCAGACCATATAGATGGGGCACCACCATGGACACCCACTAACAGGGGCCATGAAATTACGTCCCGACCACTAAAGCACGACCCTGAAA